>Ga0316608_1001030_pt1 | contig 11565 bp, 17 predicted proteins | sample MIS2016152B_MG_FD_207673 | JGI IMG/M metagenome (GOLD analysis project Ga0316608, IMG submission 207673) | Microbial mat bacterial communities from Middle Island sinkhole, Lake Huron, Michigan, United States - MIS.2016.152B | ecosystem: Environmental > Aquatic > Freshwater > Lake > Sediment... | reverse complement strand
AACACATACTCAGATGAATGGTTTGAATTAAAAACAATTTAACAAAAAAAAACAAAAAACTCTTGGAAAAACAAAAAATGTTTCGTACATTTGTAAAAAATAAACAAGAGCTAAATAGTTACAAATATTTTAAATAGTATTAAAATTATTCATGATTATTTATATAAAGATAATATTTCACATGAAATAGTTTTTATAAAAACTGCTGATAATGGTATTTTATTTTACCATGTTAAAACAAACACACTATCAAATGAAATATATTATAACCTTAATAAAGATAACATTATAGATATAATTCACAAAAATCAATATTTTTTAATGTTGTGTTTTGATAATGATAATTATGATTTATTAATTATAGACGATTACAATAATGTTTTATACAAAGATGATAATTATGTTTCTCATCATAAACGTGGATATAATATCGAAATACAATTTCTAAATAAACCATACATAACATTAAATTATGATGATTTAATCTTAGAAAGCCAAAGATTACAAAATTTAAACACAATATACAATGAAATTAATCTACAACAATAACAAAGTTTCTATTTATAATGAAACTAATGATACAGTATTTTATGAATATGATCTATATATTAGATATGTTGTACAATTAAAACTAAATAATTTAATATCAATAGATAAATTTTCTCATTATAGTAAAAAATGTTTTTATATAAAGGAATTAAACACAGTATATGACAATAATTTCAACATATTAAAAACTAATGTAAAGGAATTTAATCCTTATGATGATTTCGTATGTATTGATAATAGTATTTATACAATAGATTTAAAACTATGTAAAGAATTTGATGAAACCGTGAATCGTGTTGATTATTTCAACGATAATATATTTTTATTCATTTATGATAACTACCATTGCTTATACGATTTAAAAAATGATAAAAATCTTATAATTAGTAAAACAATATTGCAATCAAATAATAAAATGTTGTATATTGTTATTGATAGTAGCGGATATAAATTATATAATATTGAAACAAATACTTTTTCAGAATCGTATAATTACATAAACGATATTAATGGTATATTTGGCTTGTTTAAAGTTGTTTTAAATAATTCAGTAGCTATAATGGACGTACATTTTAACATCTTAACAGATTTTATACAATACGATACAAATATAAAAGATTTAAATGATGATAAAATTGTTAAAAGTGATATTATTTTTGAAAATAACTCAGTTAAATTGTTTGTAATAATTAATACCACAACAATAAAAATTGATGATTTATTACAAGAAAGTAAAAGATTGCAAAATTTAAAAACTATTTACAATGAAATTAATCTACAACAATAACAAAGTTTCTATTTATAATGAAACTAATAATACAGTGTTTTATGAATATAATTTATCTAATAGGTTTGATGATATAATAATTGATTTAGAAAGTTTAAAAATATCAGATAAAGCTTATAATTATAGTAAAAAATGTTTTTATATAAAGGAATTGAATACAGTATATGATAACAATTTCAACACAATCAAAACTAATGTAAAGGAATTTCATAATTATGGAAAATATGTTGTTATTGATAATTGTATTTATTCAATAGAGTTAAAACTATGTAAAAGGTTTTATGAAACTGTAAGTGATATAAAGAGTTTATATGTAGATAAAATGATATACTTCGTATTGGTAATATATCAAATATGTTTATTGTGAGTTTAAATAATAGTTTGGCTGTAATTGATGAACATTTTAACATCTTAACAGATTTTATACCAAACTGTAAAACTATCAAAGGTTTAGATGATTATACAAATGGTATATATGGATATGTTAATGTTGAAACAGGCAATTTGTATGTGAAATTTAATAATACAAAAATTAAAATATGTGATTTAGAAGAGGAAAGTAAACGATTACAAAATTTAAAAATGATTTATTTATGTTGAAGAAAAAATATGAAGATGTTTTAGGAAATATTATTTATGTCGAATATGATGATAATACACAATTAGTAACAATATATAATAGTGATTATAGTCAAAATATTATATTTAAACATAGAAATTTTACAAACAATATTAATAGCCTTCTAAATAATTTCAAAAATATTATATACGATATATCGAATAATATAATATATGATTACCAATTAAATATAATTAATAATGATGTAGATAAAAATGAATTTAAATATAATAAAAATATCAAATATTTTTCAATAGATGGAAAAATACTTTATAACAATAATTTAAAAGTTGTTCATATACCTGAAAATGTTGTTTCATTAGTTGATAAAATATTAGATATACATTATGATGATAACATTTTAATTATAGGTAATGATTATTGTAAAAATCTATACAACTTTAATAGGCTAGAATATATTTTAAAAGATTATAAAGATATAAAATTAAGTAACATTGTTGGTATTGATGGTATTTATAAATTAGAAACACTTGATGGTAAATTTCTATCTTATAATGTACATACTAATAAATATACCAATAGTTATGATGAAATGGAATATATAGATATATCTCATAAACAACATTATACTATCGATGAGTTGTTTATTATAGCTAAATGTGATGACCGTAAAGAAATATTAGATGTACATTTTAATATCTTAATAGATTTTAACTCTAATGAAAAGTATAGTTGGATATTAGATGATGACGACAAACACTATATAAAAATTGGATATTGTAGATTTAAAATAGATGATTTAAAAGAAGAATGTAAAAGATTACAAAATTTAAAAACAATATATTATGAAAATGTAAACCACATTTAAATTGAATAACAACTTTTATAAAGTTGTAAATAGTAATGGTAAATTTGCTTTATATGATGTTAAACTAAAAAAGAATATTACAAAAACACGTTTACACAAATATCAAAGATAATAAAGTAAATTTCATCTTTCAAAAAGGTAAAATGTTTGGAATATTGGATTATGATGGTCGTGAAATATTATATTCTGCAACAAGATTAGTATTTGATAAACATGGTACATCAAAAGCTAGTTTATGTGTATATGGAGAAATTGGTGAATATAATAAATTTGAATTATACGATTCATATCCTGCAATTATAGATAGAAATGGTAAAATTTTATTAGAAAATTACAGCCAAGTTTATGATAATTTTATTGTAGATAATTATCATAATGTATATAGTAGAGATTTTGAAAAAATTGGCAATTGTTGTAATTGGTGTAGATATAAATTTAAAAACCACAATAAATATTTATACAATAATATTTTATGTATGAATAATGTAAATGGTGGTGTTGATATATACCAAACTATGGATAATAATTTAAATTTTATTATGAGTTGTGATAAATTTGATGATATGTTCGTAATTGATAACAAAAATTTCTTTTATAAAATTTTTATGAAAGATAAATGGTTTTTATATGACAGTTGCTTTAATAAAATAACAGATGGTTTTGATGATATTATTTTATTGAGAAAAGATTCATATTTATTTAAATTTAAAACAAATGAAATGTTCGGAATATATAGTGCTTATGATAGATGTATAAAAACAGAATTTTTATATCAACACATTAAGCACATGGCAAAATATTTAGGATTAAATACTGGAATATTTAAAGCTAGAATTGCACTAAAATCTAATCCAGTATATATAGATGAATGTGATAATATGATAGATACAACTAAATATAATGATTTAAGATGATAGAAACAATTGAAAAAACTGATGATTTTGGTAATAAAATTAAAATCGTATATAATTTTGATGAAAGTATATGTAGGGTATATGATGATAAAGATGTTCTAAAAATAGAATTTAACATTATTGAAAATGTTAAAAAAATATTGCTTTATGAAACTAAACCGAAATATAGTGATGGTACATTTTATAAGATTTTAAAACATTTTAATGGATATTATGATAAAAATAGTATTAAATATATCCTTAACATATATAGTAAAACAACATTTTTTAAAAATTATATTTATTATGATGGTGTATTATATAATTATAAGTTTGAAAAAATATTGAATATTGATATAAATATAGAAAATGTTTTTGATAAATATATTATAGTTGATAATAAAATGTTGGATTTGATTGATTTAAAAGTTGTATATGAACATGAACGTGGTTGCAACATAGAGTATATATTTGATGATAATTATATAATATCCAAAACAAATGATAATAAAAAATATTTATTTGATATAAAAAACAATACAAATATTGTAGAAATTGTAAATTTAGATTTGTATGATATTGTTGAGAATATTTCTTGTTATGGTTACGAAGATAAAAACATATACAAAATGAAAATGTGTAATGGTGAAACTATATTATATTTTCAGTTTACTAATATATTATTTCAAACTAAATACGATAATTTAAAATCTAATCATATATTACATTCACTCGATGATGATAATAACATTTTTTTAATTTTAAAATTTGATAATGAGGTGGATAATGTTATTATAGTTGATTCATATAATAATATTTTATTTGAGGATAAATATTGTATGACTCATGGTGGCTCTTCTAATTATACTACTATACATTATTACAATAAACATGAAATAACATTAAATCATGTTGATTTATTAGAAGAAAGTAAACGATTACAAAATTTAAAAATATTACTAGATGATAGAAACAATTGAAAAAACAGATGATTTAGGAAATACTATTAAAATAGTTTATACCTCAGATGATAATAAATGTAGAGTATATGATGAAAATTTAGTATTAGGATTGGAATTTGACTTTTTTGAAACATTTAAAGAAATGTATTTAATATGTACAAATATAAATGAATGTGAAAAGGTAATTAAAGCTGAATATTCTAAACTATACAATTATATAAAATATGTTAATGATAAACTAATATTCTATAAAAATTACATATATAATTATAATAATAAATGTTTATATGATTATAAATTGATGAAAAATATTGATATTGATTTGAATATAATCAACATTGCAAAAAATAATGATATATATTTTTTACAAGATGATTATAAAATATATGATAAAAAAACATTAAATTTGATATATGAACATTTTTCAATAATAATTGATGTTTTAGATATAAATCAATATATTATTTATCAACACAATGATGGTTGCTTTTATTTATACGATTATAAAAATAAAAAAGATATATCAAAAATATTTTATGACTCCAAAGAATATTGTATTACAAACCTTTGTACATCGGATAAATTATTTGTTTTATTTGTAGATGATAATCATATATTATTATATGATAAAGATAATACTAAATTATATAACAATACAATAAATATAAACAAGGATATTATAAAAAATAATTTGGTTCATTATTTAAAAAATGATGAAAATAATTTTTTATTTATATTTAATAATCATGCTAATGATGGTTATACAACTTCAAATGAATATCCACTATATTATTTTAAAATATTCGATATTCATAATAATATATTATACGAAAATTATATAAAAACAGATTTTACAACAACAAGAAATGAAATAATATTATATTTAGAAAACGACCAACACATAACATTAAACGTGAAAGATTTAATTGATGAAAGTATTAAACAACAAAATTTAAAATTATTATTTACAGAAATAAATAATTAAAATATATAACATAAAAAATATATCTTATGAAAAAGAAAAGTAAGAAACAAGAAAAATTAGAAAAATTTAAACGATATTTAGAAGTTGTCGAAGAATATAAAGACGAATTAGAAAAAGGTGGAATATCCGTTGATGTTTTAGGAAGATTATATAAATATATCAACGTACCTAATGAAATCAAAGTAGAAATTAAAACATATTCTTTAGAAAGTGTTAATGGTGATTATACAAATGCACCAAGATGGGCTGAACATGTTAATAATGAACTTGTAAAAATGTATAATGTTATTGATAAATTAGGTAAATATGAAATATATAGTATTTTAGATATGGAATTAGTTAAGATGGAAAATTTAGATGTACTCATAGTTTTTAAATACAATGATTACAATCTAAATAAATACAGAGAAGAATTAAAACAAAATATTATTAGAAAAAATATAATCAAATTATCATTATACACATTATTAGGATTAGGAATACTATCATCCTTAATATTTGCTGTTATTAAATTATTATTTTAATATATAGAAATAAAAACCACAATACATGACAAAAATTGTAAAATTAAATCAAATGGAAACACCTGAAAATTTTATCTCAAACATTAGAGATAAAGAAATAATTGTATATGAAGATGTACAAGGTAGTAAAATTTATGTAAATTTTGATGGATTTAACATCCACATAAAACCAAAATCTATTCACAACCCTGATATTAATATTATAGATATGACAACACAATATTTCTATAATAAAGCTTATATTTTTTTTCATTCACTATCCGATGTTGTGCTTAGTCTTATCCCTAAAACTTATGTATTCTGTTTTGAATATTTCCCAGACGAAAAACCTGCAAATATTCAATACGATAAGACTCCTAAAAACAATCTAATCCTTACATGTATTTACAAAAAAGGTAAATATGTTTATGACTATGACGAATTAGTTGAATATTCTAAATTATTAGATGTAGATGTGCTACCAGTTTTATACAAAGGTGTATTAAGTGAAAATCAATTAAATAGTATTAATAAATTTATACGATTAAGTGATAATGATAGATTACATTTATTCGGAGAAGATAGCTTTGCAAAATATTTTTATAATTTATTAAATGTAAATACTAATAATAGCTTTTTAATGAAAGATAAATTCAATGAAAATATTGAAAAAATTATATTAAAAATAAATGGAGATTGTGAGTATAGCTTTGAATTTTTAAATCCAATTTTCAAAAGAAATAGCGAAGTGAATGATGAATACATTGAAAACTATTCAATGATTTTAATTGATTTTATGCAATTTTTAGGAGTTGTAGATTTGAAAAGTTATAAAACTATTGGACTTACTAAAAATGATATTTATATAGATTTGATATGTAGAATATTTAATGACTATATGAAAAATCAAAAACGTAGCATATTAGCTTGGAATATTCCAGTACCTGAATTTTATCATGATGAAAAATATAAGCTAAATTTAAGCCTTATTAAAAACGATATAACATTAGATAACATTAAAAACAATCCGATATTAGAATATATTTTAAGAATAGTAGTTGATAACTTTAGAATTGAAAAGAAAAAACCTATCGGTTTATTTTCAGAACAAACATTGGTATTATTTAATAAATATGTAGAAGAAATAAGAAATACTATCAATTTAAAATTAAATCTAAATATTAGCACAGATGTATTAAATCAAAAAACTAAAACATTAGATGAATTTATACAAATGAATAAAGATTTAGAAGGTAAAATGTATCCTCAAATTCAAGATGAAATTGAAAGTGATGGAGAAGATAAAAAAGGTAAAAAAAGTGTTAAAAAAATTAAAAAATAATGTTATGGATAAAATATATTTAGTTTTCTATTTAGGTGTTAAAAATTTCAAAGACTATAAATATGATGAAATTATGGATAAATATAAAGATTTAATTCGTAGAATGGAACATGAAAATCACGATTTAATAACAATAACAATTCCTGATATGGATTCACATAATACAAGAGTAGAATGTATAAATCCTAAACTTATTTCAAAAGAAGAATATTCAAAAATATCCGATATTATTGAAAGAAGTACGAAGTTATTGGATGATTTTGAAAAGAAATTGTAAAATAAATAATAACCTATATGAGTTATAATAGTAATTTATAACTTGTATAGGTTATTTAGTAAAATAAAAAGTTATGGAAGAAAATTTACCTTATAATACAATAAAAAATATATTTAATAATTTATTGGCTGTTATTACATTAGATGGATATTATCAATTAGATTATTATACAGGAGATATAACAATAATTGGTATATCTTTACCTAATGGTTTATGTACATGTATGCAATTTAATACTGAAAAAGATTGTTATGACTTTTATGATTTAGAATGGAATGATTTTTCATTATATACACAACAAATGATATTATTATAACTATGTGATAGATGTGGTTGTGAAAAAATATCTTAAATAATTTTTTTATATGAAATGTTTTTTATACCTTCGCAATATAATATTAAACAATTTAAAAAAAAATAATATATGAATAGCGATTTAAAAAACACTTATGAAAATCTTATACAAGATATGATTATTGATGGTATAGATGGTATGACAGTCGAAATCAAAAATCTTATTCAAAATGCTCCTGTTGAAAAACGTAGGTCTATGATTTTAACAATATTAGAAGAAAACAATGTCGAACATAGATTGATGTGCAGCAAAATTCAAAAAACTGTAAATACTGACAATTATAGCGAAATGAATCACATTAAAGATGTGGTTGGTATGCTAAGAGAATATGTGAAAGTATCTAAAACACAAGTTAAAGAATTTGGAGAAGTTATGACACCCTTGGATTTGACAGAAAGCGTCTTAGACACCCTACCATATGAGGTTTGGTCTAATCCTAATCTTAAATGGTTTGACAGTTGCTCAGGTGTCGGAACTTTCTTTTCTGTAGTGGTTGAGAGATTAATGAAAGGTTTATCAAATTTTGAACCTAATGAAAAACTAAGATATAAACATATTTTAGAAAATATGATTTATTCATGCGAATTACAAGCTAAAAATTTATTTCTTTTTTTATACGCTTTTGACCCTAAAGATGAATACTCTTTAAATATTTATAATGGTAGTTATTTAGAAGAGGGATTTGATAACTATATGAAAACATCTTGGGGAGTTGACAAATTCGATATTATTGTCCAAAATCCTCCATATCAAGAATTAAAAGAAGGTAATAAGAAATCACAAGCAATTTGGGATAAATTTGTTGTGAAAGCTATTAGCCAATTGGTTGATGGTGGCTACATGTGTTGCATACACCCAGATAGTTGGAGACTACCAAGTGGAGATTTTAAGTATATTCAAACATTGTTGAAAAGTAAACAAATGGTATATTTAGAAATACATGATAAAAATGATGGATTTAAAACATTTGGTGCAACAACAACATATGATTTTTATTGTTTACACAATGTTCCAAACACAATGTTTACTAAAATCAAATGTATGGATGGTACAACACAAAGAGTTGATATTTCAAAAATGGAATTTATACCAAATGGTATGTATAAAGAATTTGAAAATCTTATTGCAAAAAACAATGAAGATAAAGTTAACATATTATATAGTCGCTCAGCATATGGAAATGATAAAAAGCACATGAGTAAAATAAAAATGGACATTTTCATATATCCTTGTGTTTATTATACATATAAAGATGGAACGTGTCGTTTATATTATTCTAGTACGAAAGATAATGGTCATTTCAATATACCAAAAATAATTTGGAGTCAAGGTGGCGCATCAACACCAATATTAGATGAAGATGGCGAATATGGTGTAATGAATTTTGCGTGTTCGATTATTGATGAACCAAAAATTTTAAAATATATACAAAAAGCTATGTTAAGTGAAAATTTTATGAAATTGATGTCATATACAGATGGTACTGCTGGGGTAGGTGGTCAAAGATATAATAATAAAGTTATATCATTATTTAAAAAAGATTTTTGGAAATTTTTTATATAAATTTAACAAAATTTAACTAAAAATTATTTTAAAAATAACACAATTACACAAAAAAATTATATATACACGAATAGTTTTTAAACTTTACATATTTCGATATGTGTACATTTAGAATAATGTACAATTAAAAACACACAACATCATTTTTATGTAACCTTTAATTTTTATTCGTGTATATATGATAAAGAAATAATATTTATTTTTAAAATATAAACTCATGTGTTAAAATAATATATATTTTAGAAATATAAAAAATAAAATAAATAAATATAAATAAAAATAAATGATAAAAGAACACAACTTAAATGATTTATCTATAGTTTTTGATGAATATTTGTGTAGTAAAGGGGAAATAACTAATACACAATTAGATGTTCAACCTAACATTAATAATCAAATACAGAATTCAAAAATAAATAAAACGAATTTTGAAGAGATTACATGTTGGGGAAGAAAATATAATTTCAAAATGTCAATTTATAGTAATGACCATAAAATTTCAGATAACCCACATTTTTACACTTAAAACATAAAACTGATGGTACTGATATGAAAGTAGATTTTGATGGAAATCTTTTAGAATGTACAATAAGCATTAATAGTAATTCCAATAAGTGTTTAAAATATTTTAAAGAATTTCTAAATGTTAATTATAAAGATAAAAGTGGAAAACAGATAACAAAAAAAGAATATTTGACAAAATTTTGGAATGATAAAAATCTAAAATTTAATTAACAAAAATAAATAAATAAATGAAAAATATATGAAAAAACATATGAAAAAATATAAATTAACTTCACAACGTACTTGTTATGCTGGTAATGAAATCAGAAATAATGAAAATAATAAAACATATCAAAATTTTAATGCTAATGATTGTATAGAAAATTATGATATTATTTTGAAAATAACAGAAGAAATGTTTAATGATGATATTGAATTATCAAAATCTAACAACTTAAATATTGGTGATGAAATTAATACTATCAAATCTGTCACATTTATAAATTGTGAGAATAGTGGTAATAATCTTGAAGTTGACGTTTGGGACTTAGATCCATTTTATAAAGTTGACATTTTTAATGGTTCTGAATATGAAATTTTATATCAACACGAATGTGGTAAATTAATAAAAAATATATCAAAATAAAAAATAATATAAACAAATTAATATAATTTAAGTATGAAAAAAATTTTAATCAAAAGAAAAGTTGAAAACAATGAAAATGTTGCTTTCAAAGTTGAAAATGGAAATTTAGAAACTGTTAAAACAATCATTAAAAATATTGATGATAAAATTGATGTTTATTACACAAGAGATGGTAAAACTGAAACAAAAGTTGAAGTTATTACTGAAACAAGTGGAAAATGTTATCTTAGAAGTTTAGCTGACGATTTATCTAAAAACAATTTAGATTATTTACCAAAAGTCTAATAAACAACAACATCAAAAAACAAAGACGACAAATGTAGTCTTTGTTTTTAAAAATAATAATTATTATGAACATGATAGAAATAATGAAACAATGTGAAAGTATGTTAACAAGAATTTTTATTCCAATATTAATTGGGTGGATATTTTTTAAATTAGTAGAATATATTACAAATAGAATATCAATAAGAGATTATAGTTATATTGGTAACGATTTGTTTGCTAATGAAGTCAAAATAATTTGGTATAATAGTAATAATGATATTAAGATTGACAATAAAATATATTGTAACAATAAATATTATTTTAATGTGTTTACACAAGTTTTTAAAGGTGAAAATAATAAAATAATATTTTCTGAGTGTGTAGAAATTGATATTAACGATAAAAATACTTATGATTTTTCAACAGTTGTTATAATAAATAAAAAAGATATTGATTTAATAACAAGATTAAAACTAATGAAATG
>Ga0316608_1001028_pt1 | contig 11601 bp, 6 predicted proteins | sample MIS2016152B_MG_FD_207673 | JGI IMG/M metagenome (GOLD analysis project Ga0316608, IMG submission 207673) | Microbial mat bacterial communities from Middle Island sinkhole, Lake Huron, Michigan, United States - MIS.2016.152B | ecosystem: Environmental > Aquatic > Freshwater > Lake > Sediment... | reverse complement strand
ACATATTATTCCGATTTTGTTTTTGAGATTCAATCATTATTAAGCGATGTTGTTAAAAACTCTACTCAAATTTCAGTATCGAATTCTACAAATATGATAATAGGCGATAAAATAGAAATTACAGATGGTTTTGGCTACATCGATATCAATTATATAAGCGATATAATTGATATAAACACAGTTTCTGTTGAAAATAAAATACAAAGTTCATTTTTTATCGCCAAAAACGCAAGAGTAAAGGTATTAAGAGATGTTTTTACGAATAATCACATACACAGAGTTAAAAAGAATGAGATAGAAAGAGTAGCTGTAAATGAATATTTATCTCGTGGGTATCCATCATATCATTCGCATAGAACAATGCCTTATATAGCGTCGGTTAATGGAATAAAATCTTTTAATAACGAGTTGATTGTTACTGGATCTAGTTCGACGATAATGGCATCTAATAACGGTATCGACTGGGTAATTAAAAAAGACTTAAATGAATCGATTGATGGCGGCGAAACCATTCAAGCGATTTATTCAACAATAGCAAGCGGTAATGACATACTTGCAGGAACAACAAACGGATATGTTTTTTCAAGTTTAAATTCAGAAAATATATTTGAATTAGAAAAACCATTGGTATAATATAAAAATGAGTTCATCATCAACAGATTTTTTAGAATCAACTTCTAGTAGCTCCTCTAGCTCTGACAGCTCTGACAATGTATGGAGTCGTGCTAAACCTCTTGTATTGGCAAATTCTGCTGTTTCTACCGCTACTGTCTTAAATAGATTGGCTCAAACCATAACCGTAAACTTATCACACTACAGTATAGACAAAATATATTGTCATTTAATGGGCGCATACGGCGAAAACAATAACTTTAAAATTCATTTGGGCGTATATGAATGCAATGATGATGGAGAACCTTCTGTTTTGTTACAGTTGGCTTCATTAAACGGAGAGGATATAACTTCTAACGGATGGTATGCGTTCGACTTTAATTTGGATGCAGAAACTCCAGATAATAAATTTTTATCTTTCGTTATGTGGCAGGAAGATGGAGATGAAAGCAATTATGCTATGTGGTCATATTCTTTGTCCGAAAATATATCTAATATAGCATGGATTAGCAATGATGGTATAAATTGGACAGAAGACGATGGTGTGTCAAGAAGTTTACGGATAATACAGAATTCTAACATGTTCAATTTAGATAAATGTCAGATTGAGACACTACCTGCTGAAGAAAAAGAGTTACAATTCAACTTCAATGAACGAAATCCAGAATATATAGATACAAAAATAGATTTAAATGAAAATCTTGTATTAGACTATCCACCAATGGCAATTTCTTTCGTTATAGATAATAGTGGGAGCATGGGGTGGAATGATCGTTTTAAAAACCGTAAAGATATTATTACCGAAATGATATCAAAAATTAAGAATCAATATCCGAGTGATTTTTTATTTGATTTTGTATCTTTTGGATCGAAAATAGCAGACCCATCTATTTCAGATGAAACTTTAGGTGAAGTTATAACAATAAATATTGACGCTAATTTGCCAGATAGGGCGACTTATGAATTCATTGTTCCAGATGACGTAAGCATTAATGAAGGAGATATTTATTCACATAACGGAAATCTTTATACTATAAGTAAAAGTGAATCTGGCACAAAAACAATTATATGTTATGGAGATGGAGTTCCTTTAGATTCAGGTACGCTAAGCAAGCCCGTATCTCCTAATATATATTTTACTAGTTATAAAGCCATTGGCATTTCAGATAAAATGGTGGCATATGGTTTTAAATCATTAGGATCGTCAAATAGCTATACCCTCGGAAATTTAAAGCTAAACGATATAATTATAAGTCAGCCATCAACAAAGAACTGGTGGTTGTATCATCCGATTTCTGAATCTCCATCTTTATCGCTTTGTAATGATGGTCCGAATGATTCGCCAGCTATTGATTTAACTTCTAGTAATGGCGTTATTGCTCGTAAACATTTTTCAAATTCAACAATAAAAAAAACAAATATAGTATCAGATGTTTTAGCAGGCGATACGATTATTAAGGTCGAAGATTCGTCTGTTTTTAATGCTCTTGAAATAGTTGATATAACAGACGGTGATGAAATTTCTGTGCTTCATACAATTACTGGGATAAATAGTACTCTGAATGAGCTGCTAATTGATCCTCCTTTGAGTTGTGATATAAAAGGTAAAGACAACGGCAATGGAGTTGTTGAATCCAATGGAAGTTCATATTCTATATCGTTAAGTGGAACTACATTTAAATTATTGATTAAAACATCAGACCCGATTGTCCCGATAATCTTCTTTTTGCAAAATTCAAATGGATGGACGATGGAGTGGGATATAACACCTCATTCGGAATGGTTCTATAGCAATTTATATTACATAAACCAAACGGCTCTTCTTCCAATTAGTGTTTTCGACAAAGATGGGGAGCCTTTCGCAGATGGGACAAAGGTTGCTTTAGAAGTGGGAGTCAGAAAAGAGTTAGTCAAATCAAAAACGATAAATGAGTATGATTCACAATTGACAAGAGAAGCTAATGTTGGCGATACGATAATTTACGTTGAATCTATCGAAGGCTATGATTATGGAATGTCTATTGATATAATTGGTGGAAACAATATTGTTCAGAATTTAACAATTACTCAAATAGCAACTGGAATAGAAGATTTTAATATAGAATTTGCAGAAGCGTTAATGTACGATTTTGGACCATCAAATAATGCTAGAATAGTAACTAATAATAAAAAAACGAGTTTCTTATCAAATAATGAATTTGTTCCGATTTCTCTTTCAATGGTTGATGTAACTCCTGTTGAGACTGGCGTTGCACTAGACAATAGTTTATTACAAGAGCACGATGGCGTTCCTATACCCCCATCTTTGAACCCAAATGATCTTCAAGAAAAAGAGAGCATATACGATTCAATAAATGACAATATTGAAGTCACAAAATTCGGCACCGTAGACATTCCTACGATTAATGGATACGCTTTCGCCAGAGTATTGCCGGTAACGGAAGACTTTTTGCAAACAGCTTTAGAAAGTGATTCGTTTTCAGAATTAATATTAAGAGGTAGCCCAAAAAGCGTCGTTACCGATCAGATAGAGCAAACGACAGGAGATATAAATGCTTCTCAACGATCTTTGCCAGACGAATCTATTGAGTTTGGCGACGGACACTCAATCGAGACTCCGGTTATTTTAAGAAATGGATATGCGGAAAGTGCGATGCGTACAACTTCGACAGATTTTACATTAGAGGAGATTCCTAATTACAATATACCAGGAGTTCCAAGTCCAGTTAGCTTGTTAATGAAAACGTATGACATTTATCCTCAAATTATAGAAGAATTATCTAACGGACAATTAAAAGCGACTCAATATTTTGATAAGTTTGTTGTAAATTTCATTAGTCCAATAAATATATATAGCTCTTTGGAAAATGTTGGCACAGTTGATTTTTATTGTGAAAAAATTGTAGAAGACGAAAATGGATGCAAGAGTTATCAATGGTATCAAAAAGTAGAAGCCTATGGGTCTCATTATGGAGAGTCTGAGTTTACAATTGATTATATCGTATCGAATCAAGGTTCATTAATCCAAAGTGGTAACTTAAATATAAAAATATACTCAAATGAATTGATAAATTTAGAAAATTGGGTGTCAAAAAACATAGACGAATTAACCCAAGACGCTAAACCTTCACAAACAAAAGAGTACATTAACTATAAGAAAACTGACGGTTCAGTACTATCAGATATAGGTACATGGAGAGCTAATGTTGAATCAGCAGAAAATATTACATCTTCAAATGAGATAGATGACCCTGACCAAAATCAATTTTATGCAAACGTTAATGGGTGGAAGCCGTCTGCTGATTTTGATAGTTACAATTTATCCATTCCTATTGTAAACGGGAAGGCGACTTTGACATTACCATCAATTGATAAGGAAGCAATGTTATTAGTGGAAGCTTCTTACGAAATCAATTCTGACTATGAATTTATTTGTTCTAATCTTATAATGATTAGAAGCCCATTGATGATTACTGGCATTAATCCCTATACAATAGTTCCAACAGGATATCTTGAAGATAGATATGAAATTGGAGTTGAAGTCACATGGATGGATGGTAAATATGGAACTATTGAAGATAAAACGAATGTTAAATACATTTCTACAACTGAGTCCAATCCATCTATTAGTGTAACCAGTGACGGATGGGCTGGCGGTATATTTTTAGGACCAAAAAGCAAAATTGTTGTACAGGATGATCCAAGCTCATTGTGTGACGTTCCTCCAACCTTAGAACAAATAGAAATTACTATTGAACATTCATCTGGTTTGTCAAAGAAAATAATTAGAAATATTTACTGGAAATCAGAGGTGAATGTTTCAGTAAATGAATTTTTCTTTAGAGTTATAAGCGGATCTGTTGGATGGTCTGACGGAAGTTTGTCTTCTATTGCAACTATTTCTTCTGATTTAAATGACGGATATAATCAATTAAACTCTTGGGTCGGCGTGGACGGTATTGCAGCTCTAATGGGACATGAGCAACCATATGGAACGGCGAGAACGGTTAACGCAACGAATAGAGCCATATCTCCATTTTATCCTAATTGGGCTAACGGGTCGGTAATCTTTTCTTACGAGCCATATAATTTAAGTTTAGGGTATCATCCTGTTCAAGGACCTGAGTTGGATTCTAAATATTATAGTCCATGGGATATCTCTGTGTCAATGGCTACAAATTATTATGACAATCAGGGCAATATAGTTCAAGGCAAGGGGCTTGAAGAGTTGCCAGTTCCAGAGGGGGATTCATTCTATTATCCATTGCCAGTTTTTAGTTTTAAAGAGCCATTGAGAATTGACATGGAAATTGAAAACTCATATGTTAGAGATGGAGTTACACATGGGATTATTGTTGCAGATGTTAAGTGGAAAGATAAACCCATTTATGATAGTTTTATAATAAATGAAGGGCTTGAATCTGAAACAACGATATATTATCCTTCACCATCGGTAACATTTTTGGCAGGAAAATTCAATGGGTTATTAAATGCCACTGATGAGCTTATCCCTCAATACAAAGACTATCGTGGAAAATTTGGTTGTAGTTTAGATGTTACTCCTAATAATGACGTTAAATTATCTACTTATATTGTAAAAACAAGTCTGTCTCGTACAAGCAAATATGAAAGTATTGATCTGTCTTCAATTCATACACATGCATGTTCGGTTGATTCTTTAGGGAATGGGGTAACAGAATCAACAATCACATTGCAAGGCATTAATGTCCCATCTCATACGCATACTATTGTGAATTTTCAAGTTGATGCATCTCAGTATGGTTTGCCTGCTGAAATACATGTTCACACTTTACGTTCGGTTGCAATCGCAGATTTGCTTCCAACTTTAAACAGCACCATTGAAATGTCAATTATTGGTATCGCAGAGTATGACCCTACAAACGCTCAACCATACACTGAATCAAAATCGGGCGTTGGGTTGGTTTATCCCAAGAACGGCAATAGAATGATGTTCGATTCAATCAGGCTTAATCCTTTGGGCGGATCTTTCCCTACAGAACCAAAACTTATTCTTGAATTAACATGTCCAGATATGCCAGCGAATGTTGAAGTCCCCACATACTATGCAGCTGAAGATATATTGGATACCTCTAGAGGATTCAATATAATGGCGAAAGCGTATTTTACTGAATATTATCAAGATGACGGTTTTGGAGGATATATAATCATTCCAGAGAAAGAAGTAGATGATGGGTCAAGGATTATTATTAATATTAACGCTTATCTACCATCCCCGACAGATGAAACGGATAGCATAACTGAATCATTAGATAGGGCGGTTATAACTGGGGCTGGAATAAAACGGCACTATATCTTATTGTCAGTAGATGCAAATATAACTTCAGAAGGTATGTCTGCTTATTCTAATATTCAAGTGGCAATCGATAGCGTACTGGAATGGCTACCTGGATATTCAGCTCTAACGCCATCTTTAACATCTGATATGGTTTATATTAACAAAGCAATAGATAATATATATTTTATGGGAAGCAGTTCTATTTATGATGCAGTTAGATTTTCAGCACGAAGAATTATTGCATATGCAGATATACATCCAGAAATTAATGATTATAAAAAAGCAATTATTTTATTTACAGATGGGTCGCAAAATAAATCAGAATATTCATTAGACCAAGCTATAAACATGGTTAAACAGATAGATCCAAATTATGTCCCCATAATTCCAGTTAGACTTGGAACTACATACAGCTCGGATTCTATTATTTTATCCAAAATGCATATTGAAACAAATGGATTTGACGTAAATAGTTTTAATATCCCGTATTCTAGCGTTCCCTCTCTTGTTAATTATATATTCGAACATGACAAATGGATAGTAGGAAGAGGGACATATTCTAATGTGGCAGAGATTGAGACTTTGAGCATACTAAAGAAAGTCTTCTTGGAAAATGTTACAACTAGTGGCGGCACTAATGTTTTATTTCGATATAGGACATCCGCGAATGGCGATAAATGGGGATTATGGTCTCAATGGCATGATTATACTAACGCACATGATGTCGTTGAATCGTTAGATGCGAAAGTGGTATACGTTGAATATGAAATTAAATTAATTGGAGATTCTGACTTCAACTCTCCAATTGTTGAAAAAGATATTTCTTTGACATATTTAGAGCCGAAACCTCATTTTATATTTTTTAATGAAATAAGTATTGGCGGGGGAAGTTCCGAAGCGTTTGTCTCATCGATCCATATAACTCATGAAGCCGATTTCCCATTAACGTCTATGATTACATATGGGATTACACAAAATGAAATTTCCAATGACGAGTCTTATTATTCCACCATTAATCCTGACGAGCATACAATTATATTAACTCGATACAATGAAACGATGGTTACTTCGAACTATAAAGTTTATAAAGCGATAAACGGGAAATGGCCTAATAAAGTTAAAGTTGATGTTTATAGATTGAACTCAAGAAATCCTAATGTAATTTTAGTAAATCCTTCTGACTATTCATCAAACAATATTGAAGGGATTATCTCGTTCTATAGCGGTCAACCGAAAGATGACAAATTTGTAATATGTATTGAAGTTAATCCATGGTTCCGTTTAGTATGCAAAGTCGTTAATTATGGAAGTGAAAGTGCAATAATTCATCATATTGGTATTGTTTACAATATGATGAAAAGGATTCCGACAGACAATAATGGAACTATTATCCATACACCAATTAATTCGAGGATTTAATGAGAAGACGATATAATTTAACGCGATCTGATAATTATCCATACACAGGCAGAAAAAGCTACCGTTGTTCTGGTGATGGTTTTGTTTCTATCATTACTGGATTTCCTGTAACTAGCGTTATTGTCACGTGGTCTAGTATCCCATTTTATGACGTATTGACTGAAATGAGTTCTAGTTCTTCGAGTTCCAGCTCTTCAAGCTCAAAAGATTCGTCTTCAAGCAGTCAGGGAAACTCAAGTAGCTCAAGCAGTTCATCTAGTTCAAGTAGTTTGGCGGATTCAAGTAGCTCAAGCAGTTCTTCTAGTAGTTTAAATGCCGCCTATAGTATTGGTTTTGCAATAATAGGAGAGACATTTATTGTAGGATATGGAGATATTGTAAGTAGTTCATCTAGTTTAAGCAGTGTAGGCAATTCTAGCTCAAGTAGTTCAAATAGTTCTAGTTCTGTAGATAGTTCATCTAGTAGTAGTTCGTCAAGTGTAGATAGTTCATCGAGTAGTTCGTCAAGCTCGTCAAGTAGTTCTAGCTCAAGTAGCTCAGAAGAATATTCTAGCTCAAGTAGCTCGTCAAGTAACGCTTGGCATGGAGATTTTGATTCGCCTAGACTATATATATATTCTTTACAAGACAATGGATTTACAGTAAAATATGAGAATATTCCAGAAGAATTAGGATATATCGAGTTCGCATATATATCATCTTAATTGCAGAATGAATATTTTCTATGTATAATAGAAAAAATACAAAGGAGACATTAAGATGTTTAAAAATGTTGAATGGAATAAACAAATGCTTTTGGACTTATATGATTTTAAATTTAAACAAAATCTATCTTTGAAGGAAATTTCAGAAAAACTTGATAAATCTAAAGGGGCTATTTCTAGAAAACTAGCAAGAGTGGATTGGAATGAGTTCATTATTGATCCAGACGTTTATCTATCTGACAATAAATTAGCAAAAAAATGGACGCAAGCCGAAATGGGACTTCTATTCGCCTATATGGAAGAAGGTAAATCGTATAATGTTATTGCTGAAAAAATAGGACGTGGTAGAATATCTGTTGAAAGGAAAGCTCAAACAACTGACTGGAAGGCGTGGAAGGCGGCAGTAGGAGATGTTGACACAATTGCAGATAACGTTGTTGCAGACTCCGAAGCTTTAGTTGCTCAATTAGTTGATGCTTTAGTTGTTTTAAGTAGAAGAGAATCTGAACGCTTAAATAGCATAAAAGAGACCGAGTTTAGGCGTAAAGTTAACTTTGAAATAGATCCACTGCCAATATCATTTACAGAAATAAAGAAACAGGCGGATTATGTCTTGGAATCATTGGGTTTAAAAAATCCAGAAGAAATTACAATGGGAGAGGGAACCTATGTAATTGTTGGCGATTCTCATGGTAAATTTACAAAAACAGAAACATTTGAGCTGTTGCATAACGTAAATAAAGAATTGAAACCAAAAAGAATTATCCATTTAGGACACTTAATAGACGACGACAATGACATTAGTTATAATTGGGGAAAATTTAATAATTTAACTGTTGTAGCAAAAACAGAAGAGTTACATATGGTTCAAGATCAAAGGAATAAATTCAATTTTAGCTATGATATAGTTCGAGGTTGCGTTGTATTGGGTAATGATTTGGTCGTTATGAATCAAGATCTCATATCAGATTATGTTAAAACGCCAATAAGCGGACTGGACGCTGAAATTTTTGATAAAAAAGTAATAGTTAATTGTCATAGAATTGAGCTTTTCCCCAAATGTTCTGAAGAAAACGAAGTGGCATATGTTGCGTCACCAGGAGCCTTGTGCGAAAAACATATCGTAAGAACAATTAAGCAAATAGATTTTGAAGAAAGCAAAACTATAAAACAGGCAAATTGGACTGGATTTAGCAAATATCGTAGAATGAAACATATGTGTAAGTATTGGAAGCAAGGAATGCTTGTTGTTCATGTCGATAAGATAGGTAATCACACAATAATACCATGCATTATACAGCCGCTAAGGAAGGGTTTTGCCACATCTTACTTTGACAAAATAATTTCAACTACTGGAGTTCATAATCCTACAAAGAAAATATTTATAACGGCAGATTCCCATTCGCCAAATCACGATTGTAATGTTCTAGATATACAGGAGCAAATCGTTAAGGATTATAAGCCAGATATATATGTAAATATGGGCGATTCAGCAGACAATAGAACGTTAAATCATCATATAATGGATAGAGGTGGAGTTATATTCGGAGATGTTGTTGAAGATGCCGCTTCTACTCATAAAGTTCTTAAGCGTCAATCTACATGGGCTAATGAATGTCATATTCACCACGGCAATCATGAACGTTTTGCAATGGATTTTGTTGAAAAATACCCACAATTAAAAGAATTATTGAATTTTGACTTTTTATGTGACGTTAAAGAGCTTGGATATAGCATAACTGGACTTAAAAAAACATTAAAAATAGATAATACAACATTCATTCATGGAGATTTGAAACTATTTGGTCAAACTGGCTCTAAATTAGAGAAGGTTTCTAAAACTTTTGGCGAATGCGTATTTATGGGAGACAGTCATTATCCAGCTATGCGTTTTGATGCAATAGTTGTTGGATTAACGGGCGAATTGGATCAAAAATATAACGAGCCTAGTGCATCGACGTGGATTAATGGATTTGGACTATGCAATCATTATGACGGCAAGAGTTGGCCAACAACTATAGCTATTGTAAGCAATGAATGTAGGATAAACCAGAAAAAATACATACCTAAATCTCCTGAAAATTGGAAATTAAAGGGATACACTGCTAAAATAACATTTGATACAAAATAATTACAATTAAGTGCATGATAGGATAGTATTTTGTATAATGAACATAGTACGAAATTTCATTAACGTTAGAGGAGAAAAATGGATACGCCATTAACAGCAATAAATGAATTGAATGATATGATAAGAGAACTGCATAAAATAGATAGCAAGTTTCATGCTGGACAGTTTTTGGCATTATATCGCGAGAATAGACGGATAATAGCATATCTTGAGAACAAAAAGGCAGAGTTTATTCAAGGAACGAATGATGCATCCGTTAAAGATATTGCAAATATGGACGATATAAGCTACTTAATTCGTCAATTATCTAAGATTGACAGCAGACTTCATGCGGGTCAATTTATTGATGCCTGCGGAGACAATCAAAAGATTATTTCTTATTTGGAAAAAAAGAAACAGGAAATTATTGCAGAACATAATGGAGATAAAAATGAATAGTTGGTGGGAGGACTTAGATATGAGCGAAGATTTGAAGCAATTTCACGAAAAAACTGTTGAATTAATGGATTTGCCGCCTTGGGCTAAAATTGATTGTCCGTTTTGTAATAAGAAACTAAGTAAACGTTCAATTAGAAGTATACAAATGCTTTTTAATGCGAGAAATATTGGAGATATTGCAATCGAATTTTGTTGTGACGATTGCAAGAAAATGGATGTTTTGTATTTTCGAAAGGCTGTTAAAAATACGTCTGAATTTGCTCAATTTATGAATCCTGATACAAATTATGATGTCATTCTTGGGCATTCGCAGATGTATTTGGAAAAAGATATGTATGCATTAAAATATAATAATTTAATAGAAAAAATGATGGAGTGATATTATGGCAATTAAAAAAGTAGGCACTAAATATCCTATAGAGACGGTAAAAATGCCGTATAAATGTTCTAATGATAAATGCGAATATTCAACGTTAAAATCTTTAGATCTTGAAGAAATAGAAATCTGTCCGTTGTGTGGAGAAACATTAATTATAACGCATGGTTGCACAACACCAGATTTAGAAGAATAGAAGGGTAGATATGGTTAAAATATTAATTGGCAATTTAACATCCAGAATTCTTGGATATTTAGAAGAGGATGTTAATTCAATTATTGACAAACAATTATCTTATAGTCCGCCCGGAGCTAGATTCTCAAAGGCTTTCAAAGATAACAAATGGGACGGAGTTATACGTCTTTATAAAAAATCATATGGTCAATATTTCAACACTGGTCTAATGTCAATTGTTGAAGAAATTTTAAAAGAAAACAAAGTTGAGTATTGTAAGGTTGATGAACGTGTTAAGCCTGAAATAAACCTGCCGGATTTGACATTTACTCCATTCGAAGACTATGAAGAAAGGGACTATCAACAGTTCACATTGGACAGAGCATATAAGAAAACAAGAGGTATTCTTAAAGTGGCCACAGGCGGCGG
>Ga0316608_1001025_pt1 | contig 11618 bp, 15 predicted proteins | sample MIS2016152B_MG_FD_207673 | JGI IMG/M metagenome (GOLD analysis project Ga0316608, IMG submission 207673) | Microbial mat bacterial communities from Middle Island sinkhole, Lake Huron, Michigan, United States - MIS.2016.152B | ecosystem: Environmental > Aquatic > Freshwater > Lake > Sediment... | reverse complement strand
GGAAAAATAGTTCCTCTTAAGAAATTTTAGCCTTTATTCCATTTTTGCTACAAAATACTACAATAAATTTTGAAAGGCAGATAAAAGACGATGATTCACTGGATGCAGTTGGTTCGCGTTTTTTTTTTCGTAACCTTTTGTTCTTTTCCTGTACCTATTTTTTGTCAATTAACTCTCGAATCTTGCCGAGTAATTCTTTGACCACAAAGGGCTTCACGACGTAACCATTAAACATTTCGGAATAATTCGCGGTTTCTGATTCGTCTTCTAAATAATGACGTGCCGTTAGCATGATCACCGGCACATGGGCAATTTTGGGATTGCCTTTAATTTTCTGCAACACCTGCCAACCATCCATGCCCAACATCATAATGTCAAGCAATACTAGATCAATTTGCTCATGCTTATCGTCCAGTATGTCCAATCCTTCTTGTCCACTGGTGGTGGATAATACTTTGAAACCTTCCCGTTGTAAAATAAGGCGACCCAACGTCACCATTTCACGGTCATCATCAATGATTAATATTTGGTTTGTCACGCCTCACTCCTTTAATTGAACATTTGGTAACTACTTTGTTACAATCTGCTAGACCTCACAGGTTTTCAAAACCTGTGAGGTCTGACTGTAAGTAGTTATAATGGCTGATTTTAATCGTTTTTTGGAAAACGTACCTTTTCCTCAAAGTATAACACGCTTAGATGAGATTGGCAACGAAACAAGGTGCGCTGACAGTTTGTTGGTGCGCCGCTTAAACTCAAATACACGCTTAGGAATGAAGATTAAATAACTTGCTCATTTCAATCTACCCGAACAGACAAGAATGTCTGTTCTACCGTTGGGTAGGTCAGACATTCCTGTCTGACCCTAAAGTTGTGAGATAGTTAATTAATTCTCATTCCTTAATTGGCTTAACCCCCTCATTTATAGTAGAATTACCGCTGATATGATACCATTATCTAGCTCTAATCACAATCAACGAACTACAATTAGGTTAGCTTTGTCCAGTAATGGCCGCATGAATGATGAAACGAACCAGTTTTTGCTGGCATGTGGCTTTACGGTCAACAAAATCAATCCCCGTCAATATGTCGCCGAAATCCCCACCATACCCAAACTTGAAGTTTGGTTTCAACGGTCAGCCGATGTGGTGCGGAAAGTGCGTGATGGCGACGTTGATTTAGGCATTGTCGGCCTGGATACGGTGGTCGAGTATCAAGGCTCTGATGAGAGTGTGGTGGTCATTCATGACCATCTCGGTTACGGGCAATGTTATTTGGCTGTAGCCGTCCCCGAAAGTTGGACCGACATTCATTCTATGGCCGATTTAGCGGCTTTGGCGCAGAGTCGGCATGATAGCCGTCCCTTGCGCGTAGTCAGTAAATTTCAACGACAAGCTGCCGCTTTTTTGGAAAAACACCATGTCAAACCATGCCGCTTGCTTTATGCGGATGGAGCGCTAGAGGCTGGCCCGCAAATGGGGACGGCGGATTTCATTGTGGATTTGGTCAGCAGTGGCGTGACCTTGCGTGAAAATCGGCTTAAGCAGTTGGTTGATGGGAAGCTCTTGGAGAGCCAAGCCGTCTTTGTGGGCAATCGCGCCGCCTTAACCCAACGCCCTGACGTGTTAGCCATGGCGCGTGATATGTTGGAACGTTTTGAAGCCCATTTGCGTGCCATTGGGCAAATGAGCGTGGTTGCCAATATACGCGGCATGTCGGCAGAGGAAGTGGCGCAAAAAGTCTTTAGTCAGCCTGATTTGGGCGGCTTGCAAGGCCCCACCATCAGCCCCGTTTATCTGCGCGAACCTGGCCCCACCAATTGGTACGCCATCAGCGTGGTGGTGGCGCAAAAAAAACTGACCCATGCCATCAAACAATTGCGGCAAATTGGCGGCAGTGGTGTGTTAGTGCTGCCCGTCACCTACATTTTTGATGAAGAGCCACCCCGTTGGCGTAAGTTAGTGCAAGAATTAAACCTTAACCCTGAAGAGTAAACCATGTTAAAAATCTACTCGGCGGACATAGCCCGCCACACCATCTTACAGCGCGCCCCAGTGGGTGACATTCATGTTACGCCCACCCTAGCCAAAGGGATTGAGCGCGTCTTTGGCGAACCTCTCAGCATTGAGGCCGCCGTTGCCCGTATATTACGGGATATTCAGCAACGGGGCGAAGCGGCCATCATCGATTGGACGGAGAAAATTGATGGCTTTCGCCTTACCTCATTACAAGTTTCGCCTGATGAAATTGACCATGCCTATAGCAACATTGCCCCCGATTTGCGGGACGCGCTCCATTTTGCGGCTGACCGCATCCGTCAATTTCACCTGCGCCAACCCAACCATAGTTGGCTCGATTGGCGACCTGACGGCGGCGCCTTAGGCCAAATGGTGCGCCCCTTAGAGCGCGTGGGCGTGTATGCGCCTGGTGGCACTGCGCCCTACCCTAGCACCTTGCTCATGGGCGCGGTGACGGCGCGGGTGGCGGGGGTGGAGCAAGTGATTGTGACGACACCTTGCAATCGGGAGGGACAAATTGCGCCCGTCTTACTTGCGGCCGCGAAAGTGGCGCAGGTTGATGCGGTCTATCGTCTCGGTGGCGCGCAAGCGATTGCGGCCATGGCGTATGGGACACCTTCCTTGCCCAAAGTGGATAAAATTGTCGGGCCAGGGAACATTTTTGTTACACTAGCGAAACGGCAGGTTTATGGTCTGGTGGATATTGACGGGCTACCTGGCCCCACAGAAACGCTGGTCGTTGCCGATGACGCGGCCAACCCCCGTTTGGTGGCGGCGGATTTACTCGCCCAAGCCGAGCATGACACGTTGGCCTCCGCCATTTTAGTCACCCCTAGCCACTGGTTAGCCGAGGCGGTGCAGGCGGAGTTGGTGGCGCAATTCTCGGCCTTATCGCGCCAAGCGATTATTCAGGAAAGTTTGCAAAATCAAGGTGGCATTGTGATTTGTGCTGATTTGCCTGAGGCGGTTGAATTAAGCAATCTTTATGCCCCCGAACATCTTTGCTTGCATGTGCGTGAACCGTATAGTTTGTTAGGCTTGGTTAAAAATGCGGGCGGGGTGTTCTTGGGCGAACATGCTTACGAAGTATTAGGTGATTACACGGCTGGCCCGACTCACGTCATGCCCACCATGGGGACGGCTCGTTTTGCCAGCCCCTTAAATGTACGCGATTTTACTAAAATTATCAGTATTTTTGGACTCGGCGCGCGTGAAGCCGCCGAAATTGCCCCTGCCGCCCAAATTTTAGCGGAGGCCGAAGGGCTAGATGCCCATGCCAATGCCGTTCGTCAGCGTATCAGCTAGTCAGCGTGTCAGTCAGTCAGCAATCAGCGTTCAGCAGTCAGTTTTTTAGCTTTTAGCTGATTGCTGACTAGCTGACGCGCTTATTTCAAATGACCTTTAATTTAGAAACCCTCATTCGTGCCAACGTTGCAACCTTAAAACCTTATACGCCCATTTTGCCATTTGAGGTTTTATCCACTCAACTTGGCCTATCGCCCTATCATATTATTAAGCTAGATGCCAATGAAAATCCATATGGCGCGTCGCCGTTGGTGGCGCAACGCTTGGCCGAAGCTCCTTATTTGCACATTTACCCCGACCCCGAAAGCCGCGAATTGCGTGCCGCTTTAGCTGATTATGTCGGTGTTGAGGCCGACTATCTCATGGTGGGGCATGGGGCGGATGAATTGATTGACCTCATTATGCGCGTGGTGATTAACCCTGGCGACGCGATAATTAATTGTCCGCCGACCTTTGGCATGTATAGTTTTGATGGCGAGGTCAATGGGGCGGAGGTGATTGATGTTCAACGGCGCGCCGATTTTAGTATAGATGTGGCCGCCATTAAGCAGGCTTACACTGACCATGCCCCCAAATTGATTTTTGTGACCTCGCCTAATAACCCTGACGGCAGTTTATTGGCTGATGATGACCTGAAACAATTGTTAGAGTTGCCCGCGTTGGTGGTGTTAGATGAGGCTTACGTCGAGTTTCAGGGCGCGACGCGGATTCAGTGGGTGCGAAATTATCCTAATCTCATTATCTTACGAACCTTTAGTAAATGGGCGGGTTTGGCGGGTTTGCGCGTGGGTTATGGGGCATTTCCGCTTGACCTCATGGCGCATTTATGGAAACTTAAGCAACCTTACAATGTGAATGTGGCGGGGCAACTTGCCGCTTTAGCGTCATTGGAAGACCGCGTCTATTTATTGCAAAATGTGGCGAAATTGATTAAGCAACGGGAACAAACCTTTGAGAAACTCCAACAATTTGAGTGGTTACAGCCCTATCCTAGTCAGGCCAATTTTATTCTCTGTCGGGTTAGCGGCAAGGACGCAGCCGCCCTGAAAAATCAGTTGGCTAAACAGGGCATTTTAGTGCGTTACTATAACTCTCATGGCCTCACCGACACGATTCGCCTCAGCATTGGGCGGCCTGAGCAGATGGCGCGCTTGATGGATGCGTTGCGAGAGTTGTAGGTAAGGTTGAATTAATGCACAAAGCCCCCAAGGAGTTTAACACTTCTTGGGGGTTTCGTGTTTATGAGCCTTCAAGTTACGAAATTCACTGCCCATAATTGCCATTTTCGCCGCAAAGGATTAAGCTAAAAGGACATTAATTCAGTTTAAAACTTTAATGATTTAATATGGTAAAAATTACAAGCAAGTGAGGATAGCATGACCTACGATTATCGGCCTAAGTTAAACATTGATACCTTAATTTTCTCCTTAAGTGATGTGTTAGTAGATGTCCATTTATCTTATCACCAAGTTGTCCAAAAGACGGTGCAAACCTATTTTGAGCAAGCGTTAGGCTTACCCAAATCGAAAGAATCACTCTTATCAACCGAGGATATTTTTTGGTTGCAACGCGTCGGCGGTTTTTCCAATTATTGGGATTTGGCGCGGGCGGGCATTGCCTACATGGTGACGCTGATTCCCACCGTTCCAGTGGTTACATTTCCCATACGTTTCCATGTGCCAGCCATGTTGGCTTATTTGCAAATGGCCTCGGCCCGTCTCAAAATTTTGCCAGAGGATTTAGCGCGGCAAAAAGATGTTAAAACTCTAGCCTATAAAGCGATGGCGGCGGGTGGCGGTTTAGATGGGGTTTATGCCGTTTTGCCTGACAAAAATCGTCATTTAGTGGTTGCTAGTGGCGAGATTACCAAAATTAATCTGGTTGGGCGGATATTTCAAGAGCTTTATCTGGGAGCGTCACTTTTTGAAACAATATATCAAGAGCCAACCGTTTTAGTGCAAAGTACGGGCTATATTGAGCATGAGTCGTTATTGATTGACCGCGACCTTTTAGCGCAATTGCAACAAAAAGTAGCTTTAGCGGTGGTTTCCAATCGTCCCCGTTATGAGGTGGAACATACGCTGAAAGCCCGCCAAATTGATTCATTTTTCTCAGTGGTGGTGGCGTTAGAGGATATACAGAAGGGCAAAGGCAAGGATTTACCTGACCCCTGGCTTTTGTTAGAGGCAGCGCGGCGGGTTCAGCCTAGCCCAACGCAAATGGCTTATGTGGGGTCTAATCCCACTGATATTAGGGCAGCACGGGCGGCGCACCAAACCCTTTCTTGCACCGCAGCAGGTTGTTTAGTCGGCGCGTTTGATAGAACTGCCTTACGAACTGTATTAGAAGAAAGTAAAGCCAGTATCATTTTAGGCCATCCCAATAACTTAAAGGAGTTAATTCTTGATTAACCGTACCGCTACCATTACCCGCCAGACGGGTGAAACAAATATTACAATTAGCCTCAATTTAGATGGCACAGGCCAAGCCAACGTCAATACAGGCGTTGGCTTTTTAGACCACATGTTACACGCCCTCGCCCGCCATGCCCGTTTTGATTTGGACGTTCACGCGGTGGGGGATTTACACATTGACGAACATCACACTGTTGAAGACGTAGGCATTGTGTTAGGGCGCGCCTTCGGCCAAGCGTTGGGCGATTATAAAGGCATTGTCCGCATGGGGCAAGCGATTGTGCCAATGGATGAAGCCCTCGCGTTGGTGGCGGTGGATTTAAGTGGACGAGGTTACTTTGTCTTTCAAGGGCAATTTAGCACGCCGCGCATCGGGCAGCTTGGCACGTCATTGATTCCCCATTTTCTGGAGAGCATGGCACACGCGGGGCGGTTTAATCTGCATGTTCATCTTTTGGCTGGAGTCGATGACCATCACCGCGCTGAGGCGATTTTCAAAGCCCTCGCCCGCGCCTTAGATATGGCGGTGCAACATGACCCACGCCTTGCGGGGCAAGTGCCAAGTACGAAGGGGACGTTGACGGAGTGAGAGGAAAATAAGAAGTGAGAAGTAAGTAGGACTTACGCAAAAAGGCAAAATCCCCCCCTCAGTCCCCCCCAAAGGGAGGGAAGTATTACTCCCTCGCCCTGTGGGAGAGGGTCGGGGTGAGGGTTCTGCGTAAGTCCTAGTGAGAAAGGAAAACCTTTATGATATTTAATACTGACCCTGCATTTGTTGGCCTGGAAAAATTGAAAGAGGCGCACCATCATCAAATTGCCGATTTTGAGGCGTGGGCAGCCAAAAATGATTGGGAACGCTTTCATTACAGCCATTACGATTGGTGGGTTTTTCCCATCAATCATCGCAGCGCGTATGGTTTTAAATGGACGGTTTATGACGGTGAAATTGCCCAACTTAAACAAGATGCCGAATTTATGACGAAATATCTTAAGGGTGTGCAACTTGTTGCGGCCTCATGGGGCTGGGAGGTTGAGCGCAAAAGCTATTTGCCTAACCCTAAAGCGGGGCAAAGTTGGCATAACTGGCCGATTCGCTTGTTTAAGGCCGCGCACTCCACTCAATTATTTGCTCAACATGACCTGTTTGATTCGCTTAAACTGTATGCCCTTGATTTGATGAAACAAGGTAAATCTATGAGCTATAATAACTCCGATTTGAGTTGGCTCTTTACGACGGGGATTGACCCGCGACACCCTTAATGCAAATACATAATGTTAAGGGTAATAATTTAGATTTGCTTGTTGGAGTTAGTCAGGCTATGATTAATTTTGTGTTTGATAAATATCCCAAAAACAGGTGAAATTATGGCTTACAGTGACTTTAAAACGGTTGATGATATTCTGGCGAAATTTGAGGTTACGGTTGTTTCAGGTGAATCGTTGTTCAAACATGTGCCTGAAGTGTCTATCAGCCCTGAACTGACGAAAATGCTAGAGCTTACGGTATCGTTAGCTTTGAACATCAATACCGAAAAAGCCCGTTCCGAATTGATTATTGCCCCCATTTTGGTGGAGGTCTGGCAGCAGCTTCATCGTAAGGTTAGTTTATTTTCGGGCGTTGATTTTTCGGTAGATGAAAGTCGCAGTTTGAATGGCTATTGTGATTATCTGATGAGCGATTCACCTGACCAAGTTTTTTTGCAAGCTCCCGTTATTTGCGTGGTGGAGGCTAAAAACGAAAACATTAAATCAGGGTACGCCCAATGCATGGCTGAAATGTTGGCGGCGCAACTTTATAATGCCAAAAAGTCCCATGCCGTCCCCTATATTTTAGGCGTGGTGACAACGGGCAGTAATTGGAAGTTTTTGAAATTAGAAGATAGCCAAATTTCGATTGATTTTGATGAGTATATGATTTTGCAAAGCCATAAGATTGTGGGGATTTTTGTTGAAACATTGCGCCATGTTTAACCGCATTTAAAAACCAAACAGCCGTTAATCTCAACATGAGACTAACGGCTGTTTGGTTTTAAGGCCACAATCCCATCACGCCCCGTAAACTTGCCAACTCGCCCGTATGATAAGCGTTATGGCTGGCGATAATGTTAATCTCCCGCAAGATATTGTGCCGATGTTCGCCGCTATTGGGCAAGGGCGCAAATAAATCAGTGTTCGGGTCATTAATCAGGCTTACCAATTGTTGGCGGTCAGCGTAAAATTGCTCAATGGTTTCTTGCCAGCCCGCCTTGTCCGTCAGCGCGGCGCGGTCAGGCCATAAACCAGTAGGGAAAGCCAACTCAGTGTAATGGTCAGAAATGATATAGTCCAGAATATCCTTTTGGCAGATTCGCAGGTGTTCCAATAAATGCCAAAACGTATATTCACAGTTGGCGGGTTTGGTGTTAATCTGTTCCTGCGGAAAATTCGCTACCGCGTCCTCAAAATCCATGTGTGCCTGCCGCACAATCAGCATATTCACCAGTTGGTTTCTTAATTCTTGGTCATTCATACTCTAGCTCCTTTAATATCAACTCGCCTAAATAACGTAATTATGGTAAGATGGGGCAGGCTAATGGCGCGTCACCCAATTCACAATTTTATCAGCACTCGCCTCAATCGGCATGTTGGTCACGTCCAACACCCGAAAGCCGCCGCGCCGAAAAATTTTGCGGGCGTAATCCAATTCGTCATATAACTTCGCTAAATTGTTATAATCCGATTTACCCGTCACGCCCAAACTTTGCTGCCGATGCTGCCGATGTTGTAATAATTTGTCAGGGTCAATCGTCAGGCCAATCACGCGCTCACGCTCAATTTGAAATAACTCGTCAGGCGGAGTCACGGCCATCGCCAAAGGCACATTAGCCACTTTCCAACCGAGCATTGCCATGTACATACTGAGGGGCGTTTTGCCCACCCGTGAAACCCCCGTCAAGACCACTTCGGCTTTAGATAATCCCTTGTAATTTACGCCGTCATCGTGACCTAGCGTAAATTCAATGGCCTCAATACGGCGAAAATAGGCCGCATGTAACTCCCGATATAGCCCTGGTTTGCCTTCGGGTGGTATGCCCGTCACGGCGGAGAGTCGGCTTAAGAAATCTGTCACAATATCCACCACATACAGTTGATATTGTTGCGCCAATTCGTGCAAGGCATGGCTTAATTCCCCGTTCATTAAGGTATTGACCAACGTGCCTTGCACCTCGGCCACTTGCTTAACAATAGGTTCTAGTTGCTCTATATTACGAATGTGTGATATAACCTGTAAATCTAACTTGGCCTCACGGAATTGTGACATAACCTTACGAGAAAGTTGCTCACCTGAGGTGCCAATGCTATCGGATAGTACAAAAATTTTGTGAGATGTTACATTCATTCAAAGTTTCACCATGATAAAAGTTGCGTTGATTATAATGAAAGTCGGTTAAAAAACCAAATCATTTCTACCTGTAGCTAGTTATCAGGTGACTTCAAGTCACCTGATGACTAAATTCTTCCATTTAGTTACAGGTGGAATTATTTTGTAGGCGGAGATAATGATGACCGAACATGAAAAAATGTTGGCGGGTGAGTTATATAGCTTTATGGATGACGAATTACAAGCCATTCGTCAACGGGCTAAAAATTTAATGTATCGCTATAATCTGAGTCAAGATGACCTCGAAAAACAAAATATTTTGCAACAATTAGTGGGTCGGTTAGGCACAAATACGCTCATTGAAGCCCCGTTTCAATGCACCTACGGTTGCCATACCTATCTCGGCGATAATAGTTATCTTAATTTTAATTGTGTCATTTTGGATAATAATGAAGTGCATATTGGTCATAATGTCATGGTCGGGCCAGCCGCGCAATTTTACACGGCGATACATCCGTTAGACGCAGTCAGACGGATTCAACTTTTGGAAACCACCAAGCCGATTGTCATAGAGGATAATGTTTGGATTGGTGGTGGGGCAATTATTTTGCCAGGGGTGACGGTGGGCATCAATTCGGTGGTGGGCGCGGGCGCAGTGGTCACAAAAGCGGTGCCGCCTAATGTGGTGGTGGCAGGTAATCCCGCGCGGGTGATTAAGAAATTATGACTAAAACCACCATCAAATCAGAATTTATAGCGGGAGTCAAGGACACCACGCCCCTCATCATTGGGGCAATTCCCTTTGGCATCATTTTCGGTTCACTCGCCATGAATAGTGGCCTCTCGTTTTGGGGCGCACTCGCCATGTCCGCTTTTGTCTTTGCAGGCTCATCGCAATTTATCGCTATAACCTTATTGGCAGCAGGCACAAGTTGGCCGATGATTGTGCTGACTACGTTTGTCGTTAATTTGCGTCATTTATTGTACGCCACCACCCTCGTGCCATATGTTAAACATTTAAGCCAAAGCTGGAAAATCCCCCTCGCCTTTTGGCTGACCGACGAAGCCTTTGCTGTCGCCATAAACCGTTATTATCAGCCCGATAATTCCCCTTATAAGCATTGGTATTTTCTCGGCTCGGCCATATTTATGTATCTTAATTGGCAATTTTGTACCCTACTTGGCCTCACACTAGGCCAAATGATACCCAACCTGGCAACCTGGGGGCTAGATTTTGCCATGCCCGTCACCTTCATCGGCATGGTCATGCCCTACCTTAAAAATAAACCCATGTGGGCTACCGTTATCGTGGCGGGTGGCGTGGCCTTGCTCACCTTCACTTTGCCCCACAAACTTGGCCTGATGTTAGCCGCTTTCGCGGGCATTGGCGCGGGGATGTTGACCGAAACCATAGAACAGCAATAGTAACAATCTGGAGTCCGCAATTCTTTGCGGGCTGTCCGCAAATGATTGCGGACTCCTATGTCAAAAGTGTAATTTTCATTTGATACGCAGTATAAAACAAACCATGAATGAAATATATCTTATTATTGGCATGGCCTTAGTTACCATTCTCATTCGTTACCCCATGTTCGCCCTCGCGGGTCAAGTGGAGTTTCCGCCGATATTGGCGCGGGCATTACGCTATGTGCCACCCGCCGTACTCACGGCCATCATTGTCCCCGCCGTGTTAATGCCGCATGGTACAAACATTGAGCTAAATTACACCAATGCCTATTTAATCGGCGCGTTGGTTGCGGCGGGAGTCGGCTGGTTTAGCCAAAATTTACTTTTAACCATTGTGGTCGGCATGGCCGCGTTTTTTGGCTGGCAACTTTTGTTAGGCACATTGAATTAGGACGCGGATAGGATGGATTAACGCGGATTTTAAAAGCTAAAGAAAAATCCGCGTTAATCCGTCTCTATCCGCGTCCTAACTGTTTTACTCTATTACCACCGTATTACTGATTTCCCATGCAGGCACACACACCGCCAGAAATTCCAATTCGGTGTCTCCTGTATTACTAATTTGGTGCGGCGTAGATGGTTTAATCAAAACGCTATGCCCCGCACTAATTATCGTCTCCTCATCACCCAAGCGCACTTTGGCTCGACCCCGTAAGATATAATAACTTTCCTCCGCTATCGGATGATAATGAAACAAACTTGCCCCGCCTGGTGGCAAGGTAATTTGCGCCAAGCTATGCCCGACATGGCCGCTATTCCGCCCAAAAAGTTCATAAATCACTTCGCCATGCGGCGTAACGACTCCCGTCAGGTTATCTTTATGTTGAATGGTCATGGATTTTTTGTCTTAATGAATAGATGAGCCATTATAAGGTTCAAAACCTTATAATGGCGGGCTAATTATTAAAAATCATCAAACACGCGCTCGCTCAGGCCAATGCCATGCGCCGCGCAAAGTTCTTGTGCCTCAGCGGTGAATCCACCCAAAGAAAGAAACGCGGGCAGGATAATTTTGTCCGCATGTTGGGTCGCGTAGATTGCCACTTTCTCTTG
>Ga0316608_1001022_pt1 | contig 11633 bp, 1 predicted proteins | sample MIS2016152B_MG_FD_207673 | JGI IMG/M metagenome (GOLD analysis project Ga0316608, IMG submission 207673) | Microbial mat bacterial communities from Middle Island sinkhole, Lake Huron, Michigan, United States - MIS.2016.152B | ecosystem: Environmental > Aquatic > Freshwater > Lake > Sediment... | reverse complement strand
CCAACCAAACCTTTCATGTGCTTAATCAACGGTTAGAACCTTGCCCGATATGGGTGGCAGGGGAGTTGTATATCGGCGGGATTGGGCTGGCATTGGGCTATTGGCGCGACCCTGAGCGCAGCGCGGCCAGTTTTATAACGCATCCTTACACGGGAGAACGGTTGTATAAAACGGGGGATTTGGGGCGATATTTGCCTGACGGGAATATTGAGTTCTTGGGGCGTGAGGATTTTCAGGTTAAAATACGCGGTCATCGGATTGAGTTGGGCGAAATTGAAAGTCAGCTATTGAAACATCAGCAGGTGAAAGAGGCCATCGTCTCGGCCATTGGCACAAACCGTCATGATAAACAATTGGTGGCCTATATTGTGCCGAGTGCGCCTGATGACCAAGTAGAGATAGAATTGAAAGCCTTCTTAAACCAAAAATTGCCGACCTACATGGTGCCACATGTCTATGTAACCTTAGAGCAATTGCCCTTGAGTGCCAATGGCAAGGTTGACCGTCAGGCGTTGCCTGCGCCTGAGATGCAGCAGGTCGCACAGGAAGTGGTGCTGTTGCCCACCACCGACCTGGAACGGCAACTGGCCGAGATTGTCCAGCGCGTCTTAAATGTGCCACAAATCAGTATGACTACTAATTTCTTTGATTTGGGGGCCGATTCGCTCCAGCTGGTACAGATTTATAACGGAATTAAGGCAAAGCTGCGGTTAGAAATAACGATGGCTGATATTTTCCGTTTGCCTACCGTTCGGGCTTTAGCTGAACAACTGACTGAGTCAACTGAACCCATTCTCCCCAATCCCGTTCAGCCTATGACGGAAATTGACCCTGAACAAGCAGGTTATTTACAAAGTAACCTAGACAAGATTACTGATGAAGACCTTGACTCATTATTAGCCTTACTTTAAGAATTGCTATGGAGTATTTATATGCCTAACCCACCCCAATTTGCTCATCTTTCACCACAAGAAAAGCGAGTTTTGCTTAATGAATTGTTGCAAAAAAGAAAACAAACGAGTTACAGCTATCCTTTATCTTACAGTCAACAAGCCTTATGGTTTATTTATCAAACCGCCCCTGATAGCCCTGCTTATAACATGGCTCTGTTGTTAGAGTTGCAAGGCGAGTTACAACAAGTTGCTCTCCAAGTGGCCTTACAAAAACTCGTGAATCGTCACCCTGCCTTACGAACCACCATTTCTATCGTCCATGAACACCCCTTACAAACCGTTCAGCCGACAGGCGAGGTTCAATGGGGCAGCCATGAGGCCAATCCAGCCACCTTAGACCAGACCATTAAAACAATCTATGAACAGCCCTTTGATTTAACTCAGGGGCCAGTGTTGCGCGCCCATCTTTTTCGGTTGTTACCAGTGCGCCATGTTTTATTGTTGACCATGCCCCACATTTTTGGTGATGGTAGTTCATTGGCTATCTTAAATGACGAATTATTTGCTTTATATCAAACAGAAATTGGCAGTCAAGTAGCGGCCTTACCCCCTTTAGCGGCGAGTCAGGCCGAGTTTGTCCGTTGGGAAAATGACCATTTAAGGGAATCCACACTGGCTGAGTTGGCACATTATTGGCAAACCAAACTTACGGGTGACATTCCCCTGCTCAATTTACCCACTGACCACACCCGCCCCATCGTCCAAAGCTATCAGGGGGCATCGCAACGATTGAGTTTGTCAGCCACCTTAACGCAACAATTACAACAGTTAGCGCAACAGGAACAAGTGACTTTATTTACCTTATTGCTGACCGCGTTTCAACTGTTATTACATCGTTATACGGGTCAACCTAAAATTTGGGTCGGGACTGCTGCTTCAATCAGCCGCCAACAGGCCAAGTTTGCTCAATTGGTGGGCTATTTGGTCAATCCTGTGATATTACAAGCCACGTTTGAGTCCCCCTCACCGTCATTCCGCGCCTTACTCGGTCAAACCAACGCCACCGTTTTAGAAGCCATTGAACATTCTACCTACCCTTTTCCCTTATTGGTCAAATTATTACACCCACAGCGCGATTTGAGTCAGGTCCCGTTATTACAAACCATGTTTGATTTTCAGCCCAACTCGCTCTTAAGCCAACAAGTGGCAGCTCTTACGATATTACCCCTGGAATTAGACCAAATGGAAGGGCAATTTGATTTAACCTTATCCATGTCGGTGGGCGAAACCCTAACAGGGGCATTTCGTTATAGCACTGACTTGTTTGAACCTGAAACAATAACGCGCCTGGCGGGGCATTTCCAAACCTTATTAGCGGCAATCGTGGCTAATCCCGACCAATCCATTGCCACCTTACCCATGTTGACCGAAACGGAACGTCAACAAATTTTAATTGAATGGAATGACACGGCGACGGATTATCAGCGTGACAAATGTATCCATCAATTATTCGAGGAACAGGTTGAACGCACGCCTGATAACATTGCGGTGGTTTTTGAATCCGAACAATTGACCTATCGTGAACTAAATCAACTCGCCAATCAACTCGCCCATCATCTGCAATCATTAGGCGTGGGGCCAGAGGTGTTGGTGGGCATTTGCGTGGAGCGTTCGATTGACATGGTGGTAGGATTGTTAGGTATCCTTAAGGCGGGCGGGGCCTACGTGCCACTTGACCCAACCTATCCTGCGGAACGCTTGGCCTTCATGTTACAAGATGCGAATGTCCCCGTTCTGTTAAGCCAATGTCATCTTAAGGAAAGTTTGCCCTCGACTGCGGCGAAAATGGTCTGGTTGGATACGAATGGGGCGCAAATCGCGGCTTATTCCCATGAAAATCTCGCAAATCCTCAAATTCATGGTGACAATTTGGCGTATGTGATTTATACTTCTGGCTCGACGGGGCAGCCGAAGGGAGTCATGTTGCAACATGCAGGATTATGTAATCTGGCTCAGGCACAAATGGTCGCTTTTGGAGTGCAATCTCATCATCGAGTGCTACAGTTTGCTTCTCTCAATTTTGATGCCTCCATTTGGGAATTGGTCATGACGATTTGTGCAGGGGCAACGCTTTATGTGGCTGATAAAGGTGCTTTATTACCTGGTTCGCCTTTGACCGAGTTGTTGGTGGCCCAAAAAATTACCCATGTTACCCTGGTACCCTCCGCCTTAACTGTTTTATCACCCTCAGAGTTGCCAATGTTAAAAACAGTGGTGGTGGCGGGTGAAGCCTGTCTGCCTGAATTGATGAGTCGTTGGGCGGAAGGGCGGCAATTTTTTAATGCCTACGGGCCAACGGAAACAACCGTCTGTGCCACCATGATGCTTTGTGATAATCAAACGACACAACAATATGTTACAGTCTCCATAGGTCGTCCCATTGCCAACACCCAACTTTATATCCTAGACTCCCACTTACAGCCCGTCCCAATCGGTGTGCCAGGTGAGTTACACATTGGCGGCGCGGGTCTCGCGCGGGGTTATCTCAATCGGCCTGAATTGACGGCGGAGAAATTTATTCCTAATCCGTTTGGCGAGGGGCGACTATACAAGACGGGGGATTTAGTCCGTTATCTGCCCGATGGCAATATTGAATTTTTGGGGCGCATTGACCACCAAGTAAAAATTCGCGGCTTTCGGATAGAGTTGGGCGAAATTGAAACGATATTACGTCAACATGACGCAGTGCAAGAGGCCATCGTCGTGGCGCAAACCACTGAGCATGAACAAAAGCGGCTAGTGGCTTACCTGGTTCTCGCCGTAGGGGTTCAAAATTTTGAACCCCTACCTGAATTACGGGAACATCTCAAGAGCAAACTGCCCGATTACATGGTGCCGTCATTTTTTGTCGTATTGGAACAATTCCCCTTAACTCCGAATGGTAAAATTGACCGCAAGGCATTGCCTGCGCCTGATAATATCACCACTAGCAGCGAGTTTGCCCCACCGCAAACGCCGACGGAACAACTTTTGGCGGCGATTTGGGCGGAGGTGTTGGGCGTGGCCCAGGTGGGGCGGCATGATAATTTCTTTGAACTCGGTGGTCATTCGCTCTTGGTGATGCAATTGTTAGCCAAGATAAATTCTAGTTTTGCCACAGAGTTGTCCGTTCGAGATGTGTTTGAACATGCTATTCTCGCTGATTTAGCCAAATCTATTGAAATTTATCAACTTACCCTAAATAACTTAAAAGATGCCGATGTTTCGGTTGACGACTATGAGGAGATTTTATTGTGAAGCCTATTAAACAGTTTTTAGCTGAATTAAACAGTTTGAATATTAAACTTTGGGCTGATGACGGCAAGTTAGGGTGTAAAGCCCCTAAAGGCGTTCTTACACCTGCTTTACAACAAGAACTTACAGCACGCAAAGAAGAGCTTTTGGCTCTTTTACAAACACAACCGCCCTTGCCCCAAGTAAAAGCAGACCCAAACATGCGGCATGAGCCTTTCCCCTTAACGGAAGTGCAACATGCCTACTGGATTGGTCGCCAGGCTTATTTTGAATTAGGCAACCTATCAACCCAAGTTTACATGGAATTGGAAAATCTTGATTTTGAGGTGGCTCGTTTAAATCAGGCGTGGCAGAAACTGATAGCCCGTCATGAAATGTTACGAATAGTAGTGCATCCTGATGGACAACAACAAATTTTAAGGGACATCCCTGACTATAAAATAGCTGTGCTTGACTTAAATGAGCTAGACATGACGACTACCGAGCAAAATTTAGCACATATTCGTCAAGAAATGATGAGCCATGTTTTTCAAGCTGACCAATGGCCTTTATTTGAGATTCGAGTCACACGCTTAAATGGAAAATCACGTTTACATCTGTGTATAGATGCCTTGATTATGGACGGCTGGAGTATGAATATCCTTTTTGAGGAGTGGAGCAGGTTATATCGTCAGCCCGAGTTAGAGCTAAAGCCCCTTGGCCTCTCCTTTCGGGATTATATGATAACAGTTAAGGAGATTGAAACCAGCAATTTATATGAACGCTCCAAAAAATATTGGCTTGACCGTTTAGAGACGTTGCCACCCGCACCTAACCTACCCTTGGCTCAAGACCCCAAAACTATCAAAAACCCTCGTTTTCAAACCATTAACTGTCGTTTGGAAGCGGCGTTATGGCAACCCTTACAAGAAAAAGCGAAGGGTTATGGTATCCAAGCCTCGACTCTTTTGTTAGCTGTTTTTGCGGAAATAGTGACTTGGTGGAGTAAAACGCCTCATTTTACGCTCAACCTCACCTTATTTCATCGGTTGCCGCTGCACCCACAAGTGAATGAGATTATCGGAGATTTTACGTCACTTATCTTAGTGGAAGTAAATAATCAACGTGTGGATAATGATACTTTTGTAAATAGAGCTAAACGGATTCAAAACCAACTATGGCAAGATTTAGACCACCGTCATTTTAGTGGCATGGAAGTCATTCGCCACTTAAATAATCAGCAACAACATGGAACTACGGCTCTTATGCCCATTGTTTTCACCAATGTTTTAGGGATAGATTATGGTCAAATGGAGTCATTAGGGGAAGAAGTTTATTCTATTGGGCAAACTTCGCAGGTTTATTTAGACCATGTGGTGATGGAGTCCAACCATGATTTAATTCTTACTTGGAATATTGTTGAAGCCCTTTTTCCTACTGGTTTAGTAGAAGATATTACCCATAGTTATGTGACCTTTTTGGAGCAATTAGCCACTCAAGATGACCTTTGGACAAGCACCAATTTGTCGTTACTTCCTGCAACTCAACATGAGCAGCGATTAGCGGTGAATAACACCCAAACCGATATTTCTGACGAATTATTGCATACCTTGTTTATTAAGCAAGCCCAAATCACGCCCCATAATCTGGCAGTCATTGCCCCTGACCGTACTTTGACGTATGAAGAATTATATCAGCGTAGTGAGCAAATAGCGGTTTGGCTACAGGCGCATGAGGCCAAACCTAATACCCTCGTCGCGGTGGTCATGGAAAAGGGCTGGGAACAGGTGGTCGCGGTGTTAGGCATCTTAATGTCAGGTGCGGCTTATTTGCCCATTGACCCCGATTTGCCCACCGAACGGCAACATTACTTATTGGCGCAAGGTGAAGTGAAATTAGCCTTAACGCAAACCACTTTGGCAAGCCACTTAAGCTGGCCCACTGGCTTACAATATCTTGCCGTTGATACGCCTCAAATACCCCTATCCTGCAAATCTCCTAATCCTATCAATCATGGTCATGATTTAGCTTACGTTATCTATACCTCTGGCTCAACAGGTTTGCCCAAAGGGGTCATGATTGACCATCGCGGGGCGGTGAACACGATTTTGGACATCAATCAACGTTTTGGCGTGACAGCGGCGGATAGAGTGTTGGCGTTGTCGGCCTTGAATTTTGACCTATCGGTGTATGACATTTTTGGCCTGTTAGCCGTTGGCGGGGCGATTGTCATGCCTGCGCCAACGGGACGGCGTGACCCGTCACATTGGGTAACGTTGATGACTCAACATGGAGTGACATTATGGGACACTGTTCCCGCGTTAATGCACATGCTGGTGGAATATCAAACGGGACAAAGGGTCAATATACCGTTACGTTTGGTGATGATGAGTGGCGATTGGATCCCGATTGATTTGCCCGCGCGGATTAAGCAATTGTGGCATAATATAACGCTAATGAGTTTGGGTGGGGCAACAGAGGCTTCGATTTGGTCAATTTATTACCCCATTGAGCAAATTGACCCCCATTGGACGAGTGTCCCTTACGGCAAACCCTTAACCAACCAAACCTTTCATGTGCTTAATCAACGGTTAGAACCTTGCCCGATATGGGTGGCAGGGGAGTTGTACATTGGCGGGGTTGGCTTGGCATTGGGCTATTGGCGCGACCCTGAGCGCAGCGCGGCCAGTTTTATAACGCATCCTTACACGGGAGAACGGTTGTATAAAACGGGGGATTTGGGGCGATATTTGCCTGACGGGAATATTGAGTTTTTGGGGCGGGAGGATTTTCAGGTCAAAATACGGGGCCATCGGATTGAGTTAGGCGAAATTGAAAGTCAGTTATTGAAACATTCGCAGGTGAAAGAGGCGATTGTCTCGGCTGTTGGCACAAATCGTCATGATAAACAATTGGTAGCCTATATTGTGCCGAGTGCGCCACAAAATACCTCCACCCCCCATGATGACCAAGCGGCTTACGGTTTGAAACAAATGCAAGGGGTTTTAACTGACCCCCTTGAACGATTGCAATTTAAGTTAAAACAGCCTGGTCTTCGTCAAATTACTAGCGCACCACAGGCGATTGATTTGCCCCCTGCGCCAACGCCCAATGAGGCATATATTGAACGGCAAAGTTACCGTCAATTTGAGGGCGACCCGTTAACCTTAGCTCAATTGGGGCAGTTGTTAGCTTGCTTAAGCCCGCGCACCTATCCTGACGCGGTACTGCCCAAATATCGTTATGGTTCGGCGGGCAGTCTCTATCCCGTGCAAATGTATCTTTACCTTAAGCCCGACCGCGTGGCGGGTTTAGCAGGTTTCTATTATTATCAGCCCGTAGAACACAAACTTATTTTGATTTCTAACGCCCAAATTGAGCGCAACCGTTATGACGGTATGAACCAAACGATTTTTGACCAGGCGACCTTTGCCCTCTTTTTGGTGGCGGAATTGGACGCGATTGAACCCATGTATGGGGCGATGGCGCGGGAGTTTTGTTTGTTAGAGGCGGGGTATATCAGCCAACTCTTGATGATGGAGTCGCCGCGTTATGATGTGGGGCTGTGTCCGATTGGGGGCATGGATTTTGAGCCGTTACGTCAACCCTTTGGCCTGACCGCGAGTCAAGATATGGTGCATAGCTTTTTGGGCGGGGCGATTTCGGCGGAACAGAAACAACGGTTGCCACTGCCCACTCCTGCCGCGCATGCCATGAGCCTGGATGCGGAATTGAAAGCCTTCTTAAGCCAAAAATTGCCCACCTACATGGTGCCGAATATCTATCTGACTTTAGACCAATTGCCGTTGAGTGCCAATGGTAAGGTTGACCGTCAGGCGTTGCCTGCGCCTGAGATGCAGCAGGTCGTACAGGAAGTGGTGGTGCTGCCTACCACCGAGTTGGAACGGCAACTGGCCGAGATTGTCCAGCGCGTGTTAAATGTGTCGCAAATAAGTATGACGACTAATTTCTTTGATTTGGGGGCGGATTCGCTCCAGTTGGTACAGATTTATAATGAAATCAAAACGACATTCAAACGAGATATAGCTATCGCTGATATTTTTCGTGGGCCAACCATTCAGGCTTTAGATGAACTCTTGAGTCGAGCTTCGACCATTATTACGGACTCCTCGGCTCAGACTGGCACTATGCCTATCGCCGACCTGAATCCTGAACAGATTGATTTACTCGTAACCAATACTGATAATCTAACCAAAGCCGAAAGGCAGGCTTATAGTTATCCCCTATCTTATGGTCAACAAGCCTTATGGTTTATTTATCAAACCGCCCCCGATAGCCCTGCTTATAACATGGCTCTGTTGTTAGAGTTGCAAGGTGAGTTACAACAAGTTGCTCTCCAAGCGGCCTTACAAAAACTCATTAATCGTCACCCTGCCTTACGAACCACCATTTCAATCGTCCATGAACAACCCTTACAAACCGTTCAGCCGACAGGCGAGGTTCAATGGGGCAGCCATAAGGCCAACCCAGTCACCTTAGACCAGGCCATTAAAACGGTCTATGAACAGCCCTTTGATTTAACGCAGGGGCCAGTTTTGCGCGCCACGCTTTTTCGGTTGTCAGCGCAACAACATATTCTATTGTTGACCATGCACCACATTTTCGGTGATGCCAGTTCATTGGCTATCTTAAATGACGAATTATTTACCTTTTATCAAGCAGAAATCAGCGGTCAAGTGGCGGCCTTACCGTCTTTAGTGGTGAGCCATGCCAAGTTTGTCCGTTGGGAAAATAACCATTTAAGTGAATCCACTCTGGCTGAGTTGGCACATTATTGGCAAACCAAACTTATAGGTGAGATACCCTTCCTTAATTTACCCACTGACCATGCCCGCCCCATGATAAAAAGCTATCAGGGGGCTTCGCAACGATTTAGCCTCTCTGCGACCTTAACGCAACAATTACAGCAGTTAGCGCAACAGGAACAAGTGACTTTATTTGCTTTATTGCTAACCGCGTTTCAATTATTGTTACATCGCTATACTGACCAAACCAAAATTTGGGTGGGGACTCCCACCTCAATCAGTCGCCAACAGCCCAAATTTGCTCAATTGGTGGGCTATTTGGTCAATCCCGTGATATTACAAGCCACCTTTGACTCGCCCTCATCTTCATTCCGCGCCTTACTCAGTCAAAGCAACACCACCGTTTTGGAGGCCATCGAACATTCTACTTATCCCTTTCCAGAGTTGGTCAAACTATTACATCCCCAGCGTGATTTGAGTCAGGTCCCGTTATTACAAACCATGTTTAATTTTCAGCCCAACTCGCTATCAAGCCAACGGGTGCCAGGTCTCACGATATTACCCCTAGAATTAGACCAAATGGAAGGGCAATTTGATTTAACTTTGTCCATGTCAATGGGCGAAACCCTAGCAGGGGCATTTCGCTATAATAGTGACCTATTTGCGCCTGAAACAATTGAGCGTATGGCGGGCCATTTGCAAACCTTATTAGCGGCAATAGTGATTAATCCTGACCAACCCATTGCCACCCTACCCATGTTGACTGAGGCGGAACAGCAACAAATTCTGGTAGAGTGGAACAATACCGCGACAGATTATCCGCGTGATAAGTGTATCCACCAACTATTCGAGGAGCAGGTTGAACGCACGCCCAACAATATCGCCGTAATATTTGAGCAGGAACAATTGACTTACCGCGAGTTGAATCAGCGTGCCAATCAACTCGCGCACCATTTACAATCGTTGGGTGTAAGGGCAGAGGTGTTGGTGGGGATTTGTGTAGAACGGTCAATCGAAATGGTGGTGGGATTGTTAGGTATCCTTAAGGCAGGCGGGGCCTATTTGCCACTTGACCCCACTTATCCTGCGGAACGCTTGGCCTTCATGTTACAAGATGCGAATGTCCCTGTTCTGTTGAGTCAACGTCATCTTAAGGAAAGTCTACCTCCGACTGCGGCTCACCTGGTCTGGTTGGATACGGATTGGGAGCAAATCGCGGCTTATTCCCATGAAAATCCTGTAAACCCTGAAATTCATGGTAACAATCTAGCGTATGTGATTTATACGTCGGGTTCGACGGGGCAGCCGAAGGGGGTGATGATTCAACATAAGTCACTTCACAATTATCTAGCTCATATAATTAAACATTTCAAGAAAGAGCGTCAGTTTGCTTTGGTCTCTACCATTGCAGCCGATTTAGGTAATACAATACTCTTTGGGGCGTTGGGTACAGGGGGCTGTCTTCATATACTTTCTACGGAATGTGTATCCAATTCAATGGTTTTAGTGGATTATTTTAGTCGTTATTCTATAGATTATCTCAAAATAGTCCCTTCACATTTGTTCGCTTTGCAAACTTCGTCAACTTCAACATTTATTTGGCCCCGTCAGTTACTTATCTTGGGAGGTGAAGCTTCTCGTATGAATTGGATAGAGAACATGGCGACTCAATATCATTATGGTTCGATTCTCAATCATTACGGGCCAACCGAAGCAACCATAGGTGTACTCACTTATCAAGTAACACCAGACTCACTCACTCATTATTATGTTAACCTTCCGATAGGTCGCCCCATCGCCAACACTCAAGTCTACATCCTAGACCGCCACTTACAACCCATACCGATAGGTGTAGCGGGTGAACTGCACATTGGTGGGGCAGGATTAGCGCGGGGTTATCTGAACCGACCTGAACTGACGGCGGAGAAATTTATTGCCAATCCCTTTGGCGAGGGGCGGCTTTACAAGACGGGGGATTTAGCCCGTTATCTGCCTGATGGCAATATTGAGTTTCTAGGGCGGATTGACCACCAAGTGAAAATTCGGGGCTTTCGGATTGAACTCGGTGAAATTGAAGCCGTGTTACGTCAGCATGACGCGGTGCAAGAGGCCATTGTGGTGGCGCAAACCACTGAGAATGAGCAGAAACAGTTAGTCGTTTATGTTGTCTTGTCTCAAACTCAAAACGCCAACTCCTTACGGGACTATCTCAAGGCCAAACTGCCCGATTACATGGTGCCGTCATTTTTTGTCGTGTTAGAACAATTCCCCTTAACTCCGAATGGCAAGATTGACCGCAAAGCCCTGCCTGCGCCAGAGGGTGCAGCTCTCGCCACCACTGCTGAATTTGCCCCACCGCAAACGCCGACGGAGCAACTCCTGTCCACCATTTGGGCGGAGGTGTTGGGCGTGGCGCAGGTGGGACGGCATGATAATTTCTTTGAATTGGGCGGACATTCGCTACTTGCTATGCGGTTATTGAGCCAGATAGAACAACATTTTGGACAAAAAATAGCCGTTGTCACCCTATTTCAAAAACCAACCATTGCCGAATTAGCGTCTATCTTAAGCCTTGGCTACCCGTTACAAGACGACCCCATTGGTTTACCGTTACAACTTGGTGAACCATTATTACCACCCTATTTCTGCCTACCAGGTGGATTTGCTTCGGCACTGCATTTATTTCAGTTGGTGCGCCACC
>Ga0316608_1001021_pt1 | contig 11637 bp, 12 predicted proteins | sample MIS2016152B_MG_FD_207673 | JGI IMG/M metagenome (GOLD analysis project Ga0316608, IMG submission 207673) | Microbial mat bacterial communities from Middle Island sinkhole, Lake Huron, Michigan, United States - MIS.2016.152B | ecosystem: Environmental > Aquatic > Freshwater > Lake > Sediment... | reverse complement strand
AATTACCTATTACCAATTCCCACCGAAAATCTCAAATTAAGCCGATCGCACTCAAATTGCGCTAAACTCAGCTTGGCTCAAAACAGCCTTCAATCTAAAATCTAAAATCTAAAATCTAAAATCAAAATGACTGTCCAGAAGAGCGACATTGAAACCCAACTAGAAACCCTGGGCCAAGAAGCCAAAAGTGCGATCGCAACCACCAATACCCTCGAACAACTCGAACAGTTGCGCGTCAATTACCTCGGCAAAAAAGGTCAACTATCTCAAATTTTAGGCATGATGGGCAAACTAACGCCCGAGCAGCGGCCGAAACTAGGTGCGATCGCCAACACCGTCAAAGAAGCCCTACAAACCGACTTAGAAGACAAACGTACCGCCCTCCAAACCGCCCAAATCCAAGCCAAATTAGCCTCAGAAACCCTCGATGTCACCATGCCTGGGATTTTTCGCCCCCAAGGCAGAATACACCCCTTAAACAGCGTCATAGACCGCGCTTTAGATATCTTTGTCGGCCTTGGCTACACCGTAGCCAACGGCCCGGAAATGGAAACAGACTATTACAATTTTGAAGCATTAAACACCCCGCCAGACCACCCAGCGCGGGATATGCAAGATACCTTTTACCTCCCAGGCGGAAACCTGCTGCGAACTCAAACATCCTCCGTGCAAATTCGCTACATGGAACAGCACAAACCGCCGATTCGGATTGTCTCTCCCGGCCGCGTTTACCGCCGCGATACAGTCGATGCTACCCACGCCGCCGTCTTCCATCAAATTGAACTTTTGGCAATAGATGAAGGCCTGACATTTACTGACTTGAAAGGCACAATTAAAGAGTTTTTGCGGCAAATGTTCGGACAAGATTTGCCGATTCGTTTTCGCACGAGTTACTTTCCGTTTACAGAACCTTCTGCGGAAGTTGATTTGCAGTGGAATGGTAAATGGCTAGAAGTTTTGGGATGCGGCATGGTCGATCCTAATGTTCTCAAAGGAGTTGGTTTAGACCCGGAAAAATACAGTGGTTTTGCGGCTGGTTTTGGGGTTGAGCGCTTCGCAATGGTATTGCATGAAATTGATGATATTCGTCGAGTTTATGCTAGCGATTTGCGCTTTTTGCGGCAATTTTAAAGTAAACTCGCCCCTAGGGCGTGTTTTCAAAGTCTTAGATCCCCCCCAGCCCCCCCTTAAAAAGGGGGGAGAAAGAGTCTCAAAGTCAACCCCTACTCCCCTTTTTAAGGGGGATTTAGGGGGATCGGGATCTGAGGTCACAGTTTGAAAACTCGCCCCTAGGGGTATGGCCGGGGCGGGTTTACAGGATCTTTCATTTGTAGTAGAGATCTTGGTGAACCCGCCCCTACGGGTATGGCTGGAGCGGGTTTAAATCTTGACCGAAAGCAATTTAGTCCGGGGCCCCCAGATTCATACCTGGGAGCAATTCCATCATCTAAAATCTCAAATCTCAAATCTCAAATCACCCGATCGCAGGATGATTCTGGAAGACCAATCAATTTTTTTGCTATATTGACCTGCAATTAAGATAATTGTTTTGGTTACATGAGGAGTGAACGTATGAAAAACTTGAATTGCTGGAACAAACCCGCTGCTTTACTGGGCGCGATCGCGATCGTAGCCGGGAGTTTGCAGACTAATGCAATTGCTGTTACCGCCGAATCCACATCCAATCTCAATCAGGATGCTGAAAATATTTCATTGGGAGATAGCGCCACCTTTCAAATAGCCCAAGCCGACAACCTTTGCCGCCAAGTCACTCCCAAAGAGGGTTTGACAGTCCGCCAGAGCCCAGATCCCAAATCCCCTCGTGTTGGCGGTGTCCTGTCTAAGAGTCAAGTCACACTATCTCAAGGTGCCACTTCCGTCAAGGGCCCCGACGGTCGTCTCTGGATTCAAATCGCCACTCCCGTCAAAGGATATGTGGCCAGCGGATATCCCAACAGCGAGACTAATTTAGGTTCCTGCACCACAGCAAGCACAAGTCCAACTCCTGCACCAGCACCCGCACCAGCGCCCGCACCAGCACCCGCACCAGCACCAGGCCCTATAAGTCTGTGCCGTCAAGTAGAAGCTCGCGTAGCGCCGAAGGGTCTAGCGATTCGCGCTGATGCTTCAAAGACTGCTGCGATTAAAGGCGGCGTACCAGCTAACGGTAAAGTAACGCTTGTATCAAATTTCCAGTTAGTGAAAGATCAGAATGGAGAAGACCGCAATTGGGTTGAGATTTCAGAACCAGTGCCTGGTTTTGTATCTGCTGGAAATTTGATTATGTGCAAGTAAAATAGGTGTTCGATCGCTCTTTTTGCCTAAAAGGGCGATCGAAAATCCTACCAAATCCGGGTTCAAAACCAATGATATCAAGTCCGCAAGGTTTGGCATCGCAAAAGGGGGGGCGGGTTTATTAGTACAACGCTTTTGTTTCAAAGTTTGCTGGTGAAACCCGCCCCTACAAAACACGATATGACTTACGCACCATCGACCGAGGTAGGGACAACCACAGGGGGATTGCCCCTACAAAACACGATATGACTTTGCTACTGACAGCGCCCGCTTGCCCAATTTTGATGTCCGCGGCCTGGTTGACATCGGGATTGTCGGCCTATCCAGACAATTTCCCACTTATTTTGCCTGAGTCTGAGCTCGATGCGGTGCCGCATTCCAGCAACAGAATCGTCGGCTAAACCGATGATAGTCTGCACAATTACTGCTGTTTCTCGCGTTGGATATTCAACCGAAATTCCATCGCTTTTTCTGCCTTCAGATTCTCGATCGCTGCTAAAGAGTTTTGATGCGATATCTTTGGGGTTGGAGACTGTAATTTTGCGATCGGCAACGAACTGTTTAGGGTTAATTGTTTCATAGCCAGAGCGAGTTGCAGGCTGCGAAAGTGCTACAATAGGAATTTGGATGCAGGTTAAAACAGCTAGGAAAAAGAGCGATAGACCGACAGATTTGTTCATGTCACCAGAGCTAATCAGGCTTCAGATTGTGCCAGAAATGTTTGTCTCCTTGATGCGAAAGCCACCAAGTCTGCCTCGGTGAATTGCGTTTGCTGCCATGAGGGACGCGATATTAGGCGATCGCACCAAGCTTGAATTTTAGGATAGGGATCTAAGGGAACACCAACCCACGACAGCAAGGGTACAACAGTTCCAGCAACGCAGTCGGCCAATGTCAAATCGTTGCTAGCGAAAAAAGGGCGATCGTCCAACAAACCCTCAAAGAATGTCAGCACAGTATCGACTTTTTCCTGAGCCTTTTCGATTACCTGCGGTTCAGGAGTTCCCCAGCCCATTTTTTCACTGCTTAGGGGGTAAAGTCCCGGCATAAGTTCGTTAACCGTGACCAATTCTACCATTTTCACAATTGCCAAATCTTTGGCATCTTTGGGAAGCATTGCCGGTTCAGGATACTTGGCTTCTAAATAGTCAAGAATTGCCAGAGACTCGACGACAGTGAAGTCATCATCGACCAAAACAGGGATACGATGAAAAGGATTCATGGCGACAAACTCAGGCTCTAAGTGATCGCCGTCCAAGTGGATTTCTACTAATTCAAAGTCGAGGTTTTTTTCGATGAGGGCGATCCACACGCGGCGGGAGTTGGGGGAAATGGGAGTATGGTAAAGTTTCATAAATGGTGGGGGTAATTATTGAAAGGTAATATAGCAATCCTAAATCAGTTTCAATAACTGGTTAACTGGTTCCTAGGCTCTGCCTGGGAACCGATGTCCAGAGGCTCTGCCTCGGCTGCGACAATGGAGGCAGAGCCTCCGGATATGCGTTACCAGGCACAGCCTGGTAACGAGTATATTATTGGCTCATAGTGACTTCCTGACGCACAGACGAGGTAATCGCCTCTACTAGAAATAATCGCTCACTAAGTGACAACTTCTGGGTTAATTCAACTAATTCTTGAAACGATATTTTTTTGGATTTTTCGGAAAATTTATCATTCTGAGCTGGCGAAGAAACCTCATCATAACTTAAAGGTTTGACTGAAGTATTATGCTCTAAACTTTTCTTCATGTCTGCGAGTAGAAGCTCTAAAAATTTAATATCGTTCCCTAGATCGGCAGCCTCATCCTCATCCTCTTCTATATCTTCAATTAATTGCAAACGTTCTTGATAGGCATTGATTTGGTGTTCAATCGCTTCTATAATAAACCTAAAATCTTTAAATGATAAATTCATATTATTTCCATTCCAAAGAACGAATATTTAGCAAACCCTAACTAGACGGTTGCTTGAAGAAGCATATCCTCTACTTGTCTAATTCGCTCCCAATCAATTGCTGCCACCCAAAGACTTTCCTCTTCAGAATATTGCACTACGGCATCCACTTCTAATTCTTCGCTATAGAGGGTGAGCAATTGACCATTTTGCAATTTAATATTTTGGCGACTTAAATCTTCAATTGTACCAACACAATTCAAACGAAGGCGACTCTGTTTATCAGCATTATGAAAGTCTGCAAAGATTCTAGGAGAACTCATATTTATTACTACACTTGAGATGATTTTTTTGATGTGGGAGTTACGGAACTGACACACTTAGATGAGCTTGTAGGGTGCGTCAGACGAAGTGATGGATTAATATAACCAGGGTTTGAACGTCTGACGCACCCTACTCTATGTGCCAGTTGCCTAAGTCCTAGATGGGTTAGGAATCGTTGGTGTCAGCAGAAGACTTGCTTTTTCTGGTGTTAAGCCAGTGAGAGTTGCATGATTTAAACTTCTGCCAGAAGTACGGATGACATCTCCACCTTCCGAGCGAACCTTACCCACTGTGGTAAGACCAACTTGTCCATGAGGGATTGCTAATCCTAATTCTGCTACAGACAATTCTACTGCACATTCTACAGAAATTCCCGTGATGCCGCTGGGGTGGGTTCCTATGGCACGTTGAATATCTTCTGGACGATTACGACCACCACGAAATACGATGGCTTCGTCGGGAATTCTCTCTACTGTTGTTTTAGGCATCTTTAATCTTCTGAAATAGTAAAAAATTAACTGTCACGCAGGGTTAGGTTTTTGGGTATAACCTCGCATGTGAATACAGAGGCACGGGGGCCTTATGGATTGAGCGTTTAGTTAATTTCGCTTCAGAGTTAAAGTTATGGATTGAGCGTTTAGTTAATTTCGCTTCAGAGTTAAAGTTATGCCTACAGTAAAAACCGTTATCAATTTAACAGGGCGGACAATATTGCCCGCCCCATCAAACGATCGACTTAATAATCGAAATCGCCACCCATGCCGCCGCCAGAACCAGCGCCAGCGCCTTCCCTGGGTTCAGGCTTGTCAACGACGATGCACTCGGTTGTCAGCACCATGCCGGCAATAGATGCTGCATTTTGCAGAGCAGAACGAGTCACCTTCGCAGGGTCAACAATACCAGCTTCAAACATATCGACAAACTCATTTGTCGCTGCGTTGAAACCAACGTTAAATGGCTTTTCTTTGACGCGCTCAGCGATGACAGCGCCATTCAAACCAGCATTTTCAGCAATCCGCTTCAGAGGAGCAGCCAGAGCACGGGCTACAATCAAAGCACCGGTCAATTCTTCGCCCTTCAGGTTGGCATTAGCCCACTCTTCCAATTGAGGAGTCAGGTGAGCTAAAGTTGTACCGCCACCAGGAACGATGCCTTCTTCGACAGCAGCTTTGGTTGCGTTGATCGCATCTTCTAAACGCAGTTTGCGATCCTTCATTTCAGTTTCGGTAGCTGCGCCAACTTTGATTACTGCGACGCCACCAGCCAATTTGGCCAAACGTTCTTGCAGCTTCTCTTTGTCGTAGGAAGATTCGGTTTCTTCCATTTGGCGACGAATTTGTTCGCAGCGAGATTTGACAGCGACTTCGTTACCTTCGGCAACAATTGTGGTGCTGTCTTTGGTGATGGTGACGCGGCGGGCTTTGCCGATCATGTCCAGCTTGGTGTTTTCCAGTTTCAAACCGGCATCTTCGGTGATCAGTTGACCGCCGGTCAAAACGGCGATATCTTCTAACATGGCTTTGCGTCGATCGCCAAAACCAGGTGCTTTGACAGCAGTCACGTTGAGGACACCGCGCAGCTTGTTGACAACGAGGGTAGCTAGAGCTTCTTTCTCAATGTCTTCTGCAATGATCAGCAGCGGGCGGCCGGAACGGGCTACTTGCTCCAAGATTGGCACTAAGTCTTGTACCATGCCGATTTTTTTGTCAGTCAGCAAGATGAAGGGTTCTTCAAGAACCGCTTCCATCCGTTCGGTGTCGGTGACGAAGTAGGGAGAAATGTAGCCTTTGTCGAAGCGCATCCCTTCGGTGATTTCCAATTCGGTGGTCATGGATTTGCCTTCTTCAAGGGAAATCACGCCTTCTTTGCCCACCTTGTCCATTGCATTGGCAATCATTTGGCCAACTTCGTCGTCGTTGCCGGCGGAGATGGAGCCGACTTGAGCGATTGACTTAGAATCTTCTACTTGTTTGGCGTGTTCAGCAATCTTTCCTACCAAAAAGGTGGTTGCTTTGTCTACACCGCGTTTGAGGGCGATCGCATTTGCACCAGCAGCTACGTTCCGCAGGCCTTCTTTGACCATTGCGTGGGCGAGAACGGTTGCAGTTGTGGTGCCGTCGCCTGCTGCGTCGTTGGTTTTGGAGGCGGCTTGACGAATTAGAGCAACGCCTGTATTTTCTACATGATCTTCTAGTTCGATTTCTTTGGCGATGGTAACGCCGTCATTGACGATCTGAGGAGCTCCGAATTTCTTTTCGAGAACCACGTTACGACCTTTGGGGCCCAGGGTTACGGCCACTGCTTCGGCGAGAATGTCCATACCGCGTTCGAGGGCGCGACGTGCATTTTCGTTGTAGATTATACGCTTAGCCATAGTTTTTTGGGGGGTTTGGGTTTGAGATTTTGGAGGGAAGGATTTTGGATGGCGGTGATTGATGTCTGTCATTTGTCCTTTGTCATTAGTTTTTTTGCGTTGTTCGCGATCGAACTAATGACTGATGACTAATGACTGATGACTAAGGATTAATTAGTTGACGATCGCCAGAATATCTTTTTCGGCTAGCAAGACGTATTCGTCGGTGCCGAGTTTGATGTCGGTGCCGGCATACTTCGAGTACAGAACTTTGTCGCCGACTTTGACTTCCATTTCAACGCGCTTGCCGTCGTCATTGCGCTTGCCGGGGCCCACGGCCGCGACTTCGCCTACTTGGGGCTTTTCTTTGGCTGTGTCGGGCAGAAGGATGCCGCCGGCGGTTTTTTCTTCGCTAGCGCTTACTTTTACGAACACGCGCTCGCCTAACGGTTTAACGGTAGAAACACTCAGTGATACTGCTGCCATAAATAAATCTCCTGATTACAGATCTTAGTTAGTCAGTGGTCAGTGGTCAGCCGTCACTATTTTGCAACAGTGGACAACTTACAACCGACCATATTAGCACTCTCGACTCCTGAGTGCTAATTTAGCTTTAGTCAGGGGCGATCGCAACTTGCTTGTCAGTACGGGTTCCCGAACCGAGAGGGCGTGGAACCGAGAGGGGGGAGAGCCGCTCCGAAGGTAGAAGGTAATTTAACCAATGAATCAGATGTCAGAAAATCAGGATGAATCTTGCTCTCAAGGCTTGAGGGTGTGCGTTGAAAGCCTGGGACTAGCTCAAATCGAGCGACATATTTTTATCTGTGCTGACCAAACCTTGCCCAAGTGCTGCGATCGAGCAGCCAGTCTGGAAGCATGGAACTACTTAAAAAAACGCTTGCAAGAATTGGGGTTGGACAAGCCTTGTGTCGATCGGCCAACCTGTGTCTTTCGCACCAAAGCTAATTGCCTGCGAGTTTGTACTCAAGGCCCGATTATGGTAGTCTATCCAGACGGAGTTTGGTACCGCGACGTTACGCCCCCCGTCATCGAGAGAATTATTCAGGAACATCTCTTAAACTCAAAGGTAGTTGAAGAATATGCTTTCTTGACTCATCCTTTGCCACAGCCACCTCTGGCCGAGTCAAACATTTAACTGTAGCGCTGGCTGTGATAAGTACAGCGTTAAAAGTAAAATGTTAAATTTAAGGGTGAGAATGTGAGACCTTTCAGTATCGGGTCGATCGCACCTGTTACAGCTCAAAGGAGCGTGACATTTGCCGAAAAAGTTTCTCAGTGGTAGCCACTAGGCAGTTTGCTAAACTACACTAGAAAAAGTTAAACACGTAAGTATGGAGTCTGCTTAAATCTCTCTATATTCAGAAGTAGCATTTAAAACCGGGGCTGCAATTAAACCGATCGAGATTAAATATAACTTGGGCTCTACCAGGGAGTCTCCAATCAAGGCAGATGGTCACAAACGGGCGATCGTCGATCGCAGGTTTTGGCTCCGTTCCTGACAGGTATTGACAAACGGGCGATCGAGCACAGATTGGGAAGCGGTAATACCCGCCCCGCTTTCCCCTCACCGCAACTCCTGACCATTCAGGCGTCCACCGCCAGGATTGCCCGGTGGAGGGATGCCCAGAAAAAACAGGAGTGAAAACAAGGAAGCGTGCGGGACACTCTAGCGGGAATAAACATGACAAAAGACAATAATTCAGGAGATCAAAAACGGCTGATGCTGGTTGACGACGACCCCAACTTGATCCTGCTAGTCAAGGATTACTTAGAGTTTCGGGGTTACAACGTCATCACAGCAGAAAACGGTAGACACGCTCTCGAAAAACTAGAAGAAGAAGTGCCAGACCTGATTATCTGCGATGTGATGATGCCGGAAATGGACGGCTACACTTTAGTCAAACACATCAGAGAAGACCCGCGTACTAACTGGATTCCGGTTCTTTTCTTGTCTGCTAAAGGTCAAAGTCATGACCGAGTAAAAGGCTTGAGCACGGGGGCTGACGTTTATATAGTCAAGCCTTTTGAACCCGAAGAACTGGTAGCTCAAGTAGAATCTTCTCTGAAAGCAGCATCCCGCTTGATTCGCCACCAAAATCACAGTATTGAGAGCGGCCCCAAAATTAAGGCGAAGCGTAATGTCGAATTGACTCCAACTGAGTTAAAGGTGGTACAGTTGCTAGCGCAGGGTCTGGCCAACCGCCAAATCGCAGACGTGATGAATGTCAGCCAGCGGACTATAGAGAGTCATGTCAGCAATATGCTGGGCAAGACTGGTCTGCACAACCGGACTGAGTTAGCCCGCTGGGCCCTGGAAAGCAAAAAAGCTTAAGCCCAGAAAGGCTGCTATTAAAGGAGGGAGGGAAAAGGTACTGCAAATGCCAGATCGGATGCCGCCAGGGCGGTAGGGCGTTACTGAGTCGCTGTCAGCCCATTAACCTTGACACCGCAGTCGCCCCCTTAGTTACTGGGGGGTCTGGTTTTGAGGGCGAATCGATCGAGTCTGACAACTTTCAAAGGGCCCTCTGGCGGTAGAGCCGAAAATATGAAATACTGGGGAGATGGAGTTTCCTGAAGTTTAATCTATTGCCTCAGTTAGCTCCATGTTGCTAAAATGTGATATTTAGATTAAATTGTTTCTACAAATATTAGGTCTAAGTTTCTATGACAAACTTAATGAACCGCCTTTCTATTTTTGTGGACGGGAACAATATGTTCTACGCTCAACAAAAAAATGGTTGGTTTTTTGATCCCCGCAGGGTGCTCGAATATTTCAAAACTTCGCAGCCGAATATCATCTTGATTAATGCTTTCTGGTATACGGGTCTGAAAGACCCGCAAGATCAAAGGGGATTTCGGGATGCTTTGATTAGTCTGGGTTACACGGTTCGCACTAAGATTCTGAAGGAATATTACGACGATGCTTCGGGTAGGTACTCTCAAAAAGCTAATTTAGACATAGAGATTGTGGTTGATATGTTTAATACGGTGGATCAGTACGACCAGGTGGTGCTGTTTAGCGGGGATGGAGATTTTGAGAGAGCGATCGAGCTCCTGCGATCGAAAAATACTCATATTACTGTGGTATCAACCGAAGGAATGATTGCGAGAGAACTCCGAAATGCAACAGATAGGTATATAGACTTAAATGAAATTCGGGAACATATCGAGAAGATGGATTATTAGGCCCAACGGTAATTGGTAATTGGTAATTGGTAATAAATTTCTATATACCTTGTCATGAACCCTGATCTGTACTAGCCGAAGCCTAAAAATGAAAAACACTGTGAGTCAGGAGAACACTTTTTGAGAGCTATGAAAACTCAACCAAGTCAAGACCGGATTGTGATTTTTGATACGACTCTGCGGGACGGAGAACAATCTCCGGGCGCATCTCTAAATGTGGACGAAAAACTGACGATCGCCCGTCAGTTAGCCCGATTGGGTGTAGACATAATAGAAGCAGGTTTCCCTTTCACCAGCAGGGGAGATTTTGAGGCTGTCCAAAAAATAGCTCGGACTGTTGGCACGGAAGATGGGCCGACAATTTGCGGTCTAGCAAGGGCGAGAAAGCCAGATATCAAAACAGCAGCCGAGGCGCTCAAACCAGCGGTAAATGCGCGAATTCATACGTTTCTGGCTACGTCTGATATTCACCTGGAATATAAGCTGAAAAAGACGCGGGCTGAGGTGCTGGAAATCGTGCCGGAAATGGTGGCTTATGCTAAGTCTTTTGTCGAAGATGTGGAGTTTTCTCCCGAAGATGCTTGTCGTTCGGAGCCGGAGTTTTTGTATCAGGTTCTGGAACGGGCGATCGCCGCAGGGGCGACTACTGTTAATATTCCCGATACAGTCGGCTACACTACTCCGAGCGAGTTTGGGGCTTTGATTCGGGGAATTAAGGAAAATGTGCCGAATATCGATCGCGCAATTATTTCAGTTCACGGTCACAATGATTTAGGACTGGCGGTTGCTAACTTTTTGGAAGCTGTAAAAAATGGAGCCAGACAGTTAGAATGCACGATTAACGGCATTGGCGAACGAGCGGGAAATGCGGCTCTCGAAGAGTTAGTAATGGCCCTGTACGTGCGACGCCAATATTTTAACCCGTTCTTGGGCCGGCCTGCGGATTCTGACGAACCGCTGACAAATATTGACTCGCGCCAAATTTACAAAACATCGCGCTTGGTTTCTACTTTGACGGGGATGTTGGTGCAGCCAAATAAGGCGATTGTGGGAGCAAATGCTTTTGCTCACGAGTCGGGAATTCACCAAGACGGGGTGCTGAAAAATAAGCTGACATACGAGATTATGGACGCTGAGTCGATCGGCTTGACGGAAAATCAAATTGTTTTGGGCAAATTGTCGGGCCGCCATGCTTTTCAAACTCGCTTGAAAGAGTTGGGTTTTGAAATGGCTGACGATGAGCTAAATAAGGCTTTTGTCAAGTTTAAGGATTTAGCCGACAAGAAAAAAGAGATTACTGATTGGGATTTGGAGGCGATCGCCAATGACGAAGTACACCAAGCTCCGGCACTTTTCCGGTTAGAATTGGTGCAGGTTTCTTGTGGCGACAAATCACGTCCGACAGCCACCGTCACCGTGCGAACTCCTGCGGGGGAAGCATTGACTGATGCGGCGATCGGCACTGGCCCTGTAGATGCAATTTACAGAGCAATTAACCGAGTTGTCAATGTCCCAAATGAGTTGATCGAGTTTTCGGTACAATCGGTGACAAGGGGAATAGATGCG
>Ga0316608_1001020_pt1 | contig 11638 bp, 14 predicted proteins | sample MIS2016152B_MG_FD_207673 | JGI IMG/M metagenome (GOLD analysis project Ga0316608, IMG submission 207673) | Microbial mat bacterial communities from Middle Island sinkhole, Lake Huron, Michigan, United States - MIS.2016.152B | ecosystem: Environmental > Aquatic > Freshwater > Lake > Sediment... | reverse complement strand
TTTAACCACCGTCGCGCCCGTAAAACTGCCGTCATAGTCCATTAAACACTGCGTGGCAACGGTTGCAATGCCCTGTGCGCTTAACAATTGAAAGGTTAGCCATTTATCGGCGGTTTTTGCAATCGCACTGGATGGGGATGACAATGCTAATTTTCCTGCTTTTTCAACCTGTTGGGCAAAGTCAAATAACACGTTATCGGTTTCAGGGGCAATCAACCACACCGCATCACAGCTTGGCAGAATTTGTTGAAAAACACTCATCGCTTGCTGTTGTGCATTGACCCACACTACGCTGACTTTTGCAGGCAACCCCTTGGAAGATTCACGCCAGTCTTGCATAACGATGATTTGATGTTCTGGCAACGCCGCAAAATCAGCCAGCAAAGCGTGTAACATCAATCTGCCTTCGGTGGCTAAACTGGGCGGCAACGGCTGTTGTGAAAAACCGCCACCACACAGATATTCAAAAATCAGAATTTTCATTGCAACTAAACTAAGGCAAAAAACGTGCTATTGTAGCACTTTGCTTACCGTTTCCCCGTTGTTTTGTGATGCAATTAATCCCCGTTCTCGATATAAAAGATGGCATTGTGGTTCATGCCAAACTTGGTTTACGCGCTCAATATGCCCCGATTCAATCGCCATTATGTGCCAGTTCAGCGGTTGTTGAGGTGATAAATGCTTTTTTAACCGTTGCGCCATTTAAAATAGTTTATATTGCCGATTTAAATGCGATTATGCAAAACGGCAATAACACCCCGTTACTCAAGGACTTATTACAGACTTATCCACAGCTTACGTTTTGGATAGACAGCGGTTATCAAGCCCAGCCGCATTTTTTATCTTGTTTTTCCAATTATCAAGCGGTGTTAGGCAGTGAAAGCTACAGCACTGAAAAATTGCCTACGTTGGCTTTATTTGAAAAAAACTTTGTTTTGTCGCTGGATTTTGCCAACCAGCCCTTAGGCGCGGCGCGTCTGTTTACTGACCCCAGTTTGTGGCCTGATAAAATTATTATTATGACCTTAGTGCAGGTTGGCAGCGGTTTAGGGGTTGATAGTGAAAAACTGAAAAAATATCAAGCGTTAGGAAAAAACAAAACGCTGATTGCCTCAGGCGGGATTCGTGATAAAGCCGATGTGCTTGCCTTAAAAGAAAGTGGGATTGCTTATGCGTTATGCGCCAGTGCCTTGCATAGCGGCGCAATTACGGCAGCTGATTTTGCTTTTTTCTAAGCCTGCACAAATTCAATTGTGTAAATAATAAAGTCCAGTGAAAAGGATGTGCAAATTCTTTACGGTTGATGCGTTTGCTTACGTCAGCAGCATCCTCTAACAAGCGCAGCTTATCGCGTTAAAATTTCGTTTTCAGCGGATAATGCAATTGAATGGTGGTAAAGTCTTTGTCGTTATGTAACAGCAAACAATCATAGTGCAAAGCCGTTGCTGCGATAATGCAATCATTAATTTTTCGGACAGTCAGTCCTTTTTTGCGTAAATTTCGATATATTTCAGCCGCATACAGCCACAAAGCGTCCTTTATTTCCAACATCACTAAAGCTTGTAAATACGTTTGTGTGAGTTTATGTTCTTTGTCATTGGCAATGCCTTGTAGAACTTCTGTCAAAATCACACCGCAAATGGCAATCTCGGCTTCTTGAGCAATTAATCTTTCAAGTGTTGCAACGTGCGGTAGCTCTTTTCCATTAAAAAAGTCAATCCAAACGCTGGTATCGACAAGAATCATAACGTTTGATTTTCGCGTAAGGCTTCCAAATCACCTTCCCAGTGAATTTTGCCTTTCAATTCCAATAACTTTTTTTGGGTTTCGCGGCGAATCAGCTCGCGTAACGCATAATCCAGCAATTCACGTTTACTTTTAAGGTGCGTAATTTGCAAAGCTTGTTCGACGATGTCTTTATTTAGCACAACTTGTGTGCGTACAGTATTTGTTTCCACGATGGACTCCGATAAAGTGTGAATTGGGATGAAAAGGATGTAATTTTGGTTGCTTAAAAATTTATAGGCTTGTAGGAACTAACAAAACACTGCATTAATAACTCTCATAATCCTGCGCGATAAGCTTCGATTTCTGCTTCAATCTCTTTTTCGGTTATGTTTTGTAATTGCGGCAAGCTTTGCGTTTCTTTAAATAATGCCTGCCATTTGGCGAGTTTATTTTGTAAAACGGCTTCTGTGGTGATAAAAATTAATAGTTTTTCACCTGCGGCAAAAGGCACATCCGATAATACTAAACGATGCGAATTATCCATGACCATTTCTGTTTTGAGTACGTTAAGCATATTGTTACCTTAAAAAATAGTGCGCATAAAACGCGGTGAAATCTTATGTTGCGATTGATGCGCTATTGCATTATTCTTGAATAAGTCCAAAAATCCATTTAATCCACCCCGAAATTGTAGAGGCTCTGCGCTCAAATGTAGAATCTTTCACAACTTTATATAATCCAGATTCTTTCATTATCTTCACAACCTCACTTTCACTTGGCGGAGAATTTTTGTCAAAATAAAGACTTAATGCTTTATTAAAAGCTAAATGGGAAAGAATTAATTTAACAAATTCTAATTGTCGGTTTGATATTGATAAATTAAATAACTTCTTTCCATTTTCAGTTAAAGAAAAGCGAATTTTATCATCTTGATAATTTTCATTATTATCTTTATAAATCAATCCCAAGTATCTACCTGCATTTGTATAATAATCGGTTTGTCTATCAGAAAAATTATAGAGTTGTGTAATATATTTTTTTCCTAAGCTCTTATTTTTATTTAATTGCTCACATAAGTTTATAACGCGCTCAAAAGAGTCTGCTTGTGGAAAAGAAATCTCTGGTTCTGCTATTATTGTCGCTTCATGGAGTATTTTTTGAATGATTTCAGTATTAATATCCTCCTCTCTAATAATATATTTCTTTTGCTTAATGAGTTGTATAGAGTTATAACAATTAATATTTTCAAATGCGTATTCTCTAAAATGAAAAATTCCATTTGAATATGTTAAGAAAACTGTTTTTACAGGCTTTCTCATTTTATTAGACCAAAGCCTGTAAGGATAGTATAACTGCCTAATAAGAAAATCATCAGAAATTACGTTTTTTGCTTCAATTAATGTTAAATAATTAAATCCCTCAAAACCTCCATCAATTTCGAGTTGTGAGTTATCAACACTTATATTCAAATAGCCATTAATTTTTGAATTTATATTAAAACTAAACGATGATGATCTCATTCTTCCATTTACCGTTGGTTTTAACCCATCATCCTCAACAAACCTTTGAATCATATCTGAAATATAAGCACAATTTAAAACAATTGACTCGCTAGTTATATTGCCATAATCAATGCTTTCTAAATAAGTTGGAAAATCAACTCTAACGATTTCTACTTCATTATTATCAAAGCTTACAAATGTTTCAAAGTCTGAAATAACATAACCACCTCGTGAAATGGGTAAAATGGATAGATTATTTTTTAAGAATAAAATAGGGAGTTGAGATTTATAATCAAACTTAGTCATCAAACGGGCTTCTTTAAACTCATTTATTTGACTCGAAGTTATTTCAAATTTTCCACTAATCCTAATATTTTCGATTATTTTGTATTTCTCAAAAATACTGTTCCAAGCTATATCAATTTTTGAATCAGACATAATTTCTAATTAAAACCTCATCAACATCGCCTCTTTTCTCAGCGACTGAATTTATAGAGCGGCTTGCTTTTACATAGTTTATTTCGTAGTCTGAATATAAATTTTTTATAAAATTTGTTGCCGAATTAGATAATAAAAATCTAATACTTTCTTCATTTAATCTGTTACAAATATTTCTCAATTTTTTTTGATCCTCTTCATTAAATCCACCTTGTGTATATCCTGTAAAACTAGAGCTTTCAGAAATAGGATGATAAGGAGGATCAAAATAAACAAAAGAATTTTTATCTATATCTTTTAAAATATCAGAATAATCTTCGTTTAAAATTATTATTTCATTTTCATTAAAATAGCTACTAACTGCTTTTAATGTAGGTTCATTAACAATATTAGGATTTTTATAGCTTCCAAATGGTGTATTAAACTCACCCGAGTTATTAACCCGATACAAACCATTAAAGCATGTCTTATTTAAATAAATAATCCTAGATGCTTTTTTTATGTTGGACATATTACTAAAAAAATCCTCTCGATCTAACGCTCGAATTTTATAGAAATAATCCGCTTCATTTTTATGAGTTTTTAAATCCTCAATGAGTTCATACACATTATTTCTGATAACGTTATAAACATTAATTAATTCAGAATTGGCATCATTAATAATTGCTTTTTTAGGTTGTAATTCAAACAAAACAGCACCACCACCAACAAAAGGCTCATAATAAGTGGATATTTTTTTTGGCTTCAATTTCATTATTTCTGGCATCAATTGTCTTTTGCCTCCAACCCATTTTAAAAAAGGAGCTACAAGTTTATTTTTTGGCATAACTTAAGATTTGTTTGAAAAGCATAAGGGGCGAAAGGTTGAGCTAACATAAGAAAGCCCAACCCGATTAAACTAAAACTCAACGCTATCCGCTTTCGCCTGATAACTTTCCAACGGGTCAAAAGTCAAATTACAAAGCATGTTCATGTAACCATTCCCGCAACGCCTCATTCATTCGCAATTGCCACACTTCCCCTGTGGCGCGAAACGCAGAAAGAATATCCTCATCAAAAAAAACCGTTTCTTTGATTTTATTTACCTGCGTTGTTTTTACATCACAATGATTATTCAATAATTGCGGAAACAATTGCGCCGCTGTTTTCGATTCACGAAACATCGCCTTTGTCCATTCAGGATTTTCCTCATCAATCAATTCAGGATTAGGATTCATAATTTTTCACCTCTCTGCTGTTTGCTTTTCGCAAACTGATAACCCGTAAAACTTCACCGCGCACTGTAAAGACAAGCGAAAACAATCGCTCACCGATATAACCTAACGCAATAAAGCGTTCTTCGCCATAATCTTTGCGCGTATCAGCCCAAATCTTGGCGGTGGCTAAATCAAACTCAGCCGCTAACTCAAAACTAATGCCTCTTTCGAGAATATTTTTTGCATTTTTAGCAGGGTCAAACTCAATTTTCACAATCAATTGTTCTGTGATTAAGTAAAATAGTCCGCATAAAAATCTTGGTTGTGTAAAACGGTTGTCATTTTTTAATCTCCATCAAAAAATAGTGCGCAGAAAACGCTGTGAAATCTTATGCTGCGATTGATGCGCTTCCTTACGTCAGCAGCATCCTATAACAAGCGCATCTTATTGCGTTACTCACTAACTATCGGTTTAAAATAGGGTTATTCTTCATATAAATCAGCTGTTTGTGCGAATAATTAAGGTAAAAAATAGACAATTTTCAAGTATATAGTGTTTTTTATCATGTGGACGCATCATCCTTCCTTACTTTATAATCCCAGATTCAAACAGAACACTCTCAGGGATTCATACCATGAAAACTAACCACTCTCGTTCATTAAGATGCTATCTTTTAAAAGAAGATAATCACTGGGTGGCTGTGTGTATTGATTTGTCACTAGCAGCGCAAGCCGACTTATCTCATAAAGCTGTTGAAAAGTTAGAATCAATGATAAAAACATACATTGAAGAAGCTAGAACTATTCACAAAGCGTATGCAAATCAACTTCTTTCACGCAAAGCACCTCTTTCACAAGTTTTAACTTTTTATCAAATTGCATTACGTTCTTTTTTCCGTAAATTGAGACATGATTCTTTAAATCAACAAAGAGATCATACCTTTTTTGAGACTTTTCCTAATCAAATAGCTTAAATCCTAGAAATGTTTGGATTTAGGAAGTTTGCCCCGCCCACTTGTGCGCAAGTAAAAATGGCTTTAAAAAACATGGGGTTTATGGCACACAAACAAAATGGCACATCTCATGAACATTGGACTAAAATAATTGAAGGTCGATTATATAAAGTTACCGTTGATTGTACTAAATCTCCTTTTGGCGATATTTTAGTTACATCAATGGCAAATCAAGCTGGCGTGAGCAAAAATACGTTTCTGCGTTATTGCCATGATAAAAAACTCAAAAGCGATCCACATCAAAAATAGTTTTTGATTCATAGTAAAAAAAACCGTATGAAGCTTTACTCCATACGGGCTATCTCATTTTTTAAAACTCCACCAAATCCGCTTTCGCCTGATAACTTTCTAGCAGGTCAAAATTGATTCAAAACTCTTGAATAGGCAAAGAAAAATCCTGTTGCTGCTGAATCGGCTTAATCTGCAACAACACATCATGCAATTTTTCTTTCGCCACTGCACGATTGTAATCATCCTGCAAACCTGTCCAAAAACCTTCGGACAAACCAAAATAACGCGAAATTCTTAACCCTATTTCGGCGGTAATATCGCGTTTACCTGCAATAATTTCACCAATTTTGCGCGGCGGCACACCAATTTCTTTCGCCAAACGCGATTGACTCATCGCCAACGGCTTTAAAAACTCTTCCTGCAAAATTTCCCCAGGTGTGGGATAAGGCACGGTGCGCATATTCTTCTGCCAAGATTTTATTCAATTCAACTTTGCCAGTGAAAAACTCGATTAACTTTTTCTTGCTTATCAAAGCACACACTTAAATAATCGGCATCAATTTTAAGACCGCTACAATACCCAAGCTCATAATTAATGCAATTTTGATATGTACGCTCTTCTTTACCGAGTAACTGAATAACGCCAAGTCGAGGAGTTCCAATAAGCAAATAATTTTCCTCTAAATCCTTGTACATTTTTCCACGCACACATTCAGATTCTTTATCCAAACAGTCGGATTCTTTTTTGCAATCTAAAGCTGAAGACCAAACGGATTGATTAAAGTTTTTTCCTCTAAATGGTAAGTTATGCCAAAAAAAATGTATATTCATCACAAAAATAATAGCTGATAGAAATAGTATGCCTATTAAAATCGCAATCCATTTGATAATTTTGAGTATTATGGTACGCATTCTAGTAGCTCTGATGATATTTATAGCATTTTTAAGTCAATAAGGTAGAATTTAAAAACATAAGTCATTGATTTTAAATGAATTTTACATATTGAAATCTATTCTCGTGAATTAAAAACGCTATAGGTGGGTTAAACAGGCGCAAAAACACGCCTGTCAAAAACACACTATTTTTAAAACTCAACGCTATCCGCTTTCGCCTGATAACTTTCTAGCTGGTCAAAATTCAAATAGCGATAAGACTCATCCGCTGTTTCATTAATCTGCAACGCATACTGCTGATATTCCTCAACAGTGGGAATTTTGCCCAAAATCGAACACACCGCCGCCAATTCCGCTGAAGCCAAATACACATTTGCGCCATTACCTAAGCGATTGGGGAAGTTGCGCGTGGAAGTTGAAACTACCGTCGCATTATCCGCCACCCGCGCTTGATTGCCCATGCACAACGAACAGCCCGGCATTTCTTGCCGCGCACCCGATTGGGTAAAAATATCCGCGTAACCTTCTTCAGCAAGTTGGTCGGCATCCATTTTAGTCGGTGGCGCAATCCATAATTTGGTTGGTAAAATCCCCCCTAGCCCCCCTTTATTAAGGGGAGAAGTAGAGCTTTCCTCCCCCTTTGCTAAAGGGGGATTGAGGGGGATTTGTTTCAATAAGTTACCTGCGGCGCGAAAATGCCCAATATTCGTCATGCACGAGCCTAAAAACACCTCATCAATTTTCGTTCCCGCCACCGCAGACAACGGCTTCACATCATCAGGGTCATTCGGACACGCTAACAACGGCTCTTTGATGTCATCCAAATCAATGTCAATAACAGTGTGATATTCGGCATCTGCATCCGCTTTTAACAACACCGGATTTGCCAACCACGCTTCCATACTGGCAATGCGGCGTTTTATTGTCCGTGCATCACCGTAACCTTGCGCAATCATCCAATTTAACAAGGCGATATTTGACACCATATATTCGCGAATTGGGGCTTCATTCAAGTGAATCGTGCAACCACCCGCTGAACGTTCCGCTGAGGCATCCGACAATTCAAACGCCTGTTCGACTTTTAAATTTGGCAACCCTTCAATTTCCAAAATCCGTCCTGAAAAAACGTTTTTCTTACCCTGTTTTTCTACTGTCAGCAAACCTTGTTGAATGGCAACGTAAGGAATTGCATTGACCAAATCACGCAGCGTAATCCCCGGTTGCATCGTGCCTTTAAAACGCACCAGTACCGATTCTGGCATATCCAACGGCATTACGCCCGTTGCGGCGGCAAACGCGACTAAGCCTGAACCTGCGGGAAACGAAATCCCAATCGGGAAGCGGGTATGGGAATCGCCGCCCGTGCCAACGGTATCGGGCAATAACATGCGATTCAGCCACGAGTGAATAATGCCGTCGCCAGGTCGCAACGACACGCCGCCACGATTCATAATGAAATCAGGCAAACTGTGGTGCATGGTGACATCGACCGGTTTAGGATACGCGGCAGTGTGACAAAATGATTGCAGCACCAAATCCGCAGAAAACCCTAAACACGCCAAGTCTTTCAGTTCATCGCGGGTCATCGGCCCGGTGGTATCTTGTGAACCGACCGTGGTGATGTGGGGTTCACAATAAGTATGTGGACGAATTCCTGCCACGCCACAGGCTTTGCCTACCATTTTTTGCGCTAAGGTAAACCCTTGCTCGCTGGCTGTTTCATCCTGCGGACGGCGAAAAACCTCAGAAACAGGTAAGTTCAAGGTTTTGCGTGCTTTATCCGTTAAACCGCGCCCAATAATCAAGGGAATGCGTCCACCAGCACGGACTTCATCCAAAATCACCTCGGTTTTTAAGCGAAATTCCGCCAGAATTTCATCACTGTCGTGGCGTTTAATTAGCCCTTGATAAGGAAAAATATCAATGACATCGCCCATGGCGATTTTTTCCACCGCACATTCAATCGGTAACGCGCCCGAATCTTCTAAAGTATTGAAAAAAATTGGCGCGATTTTGTTGCCGATACACACGCCGCCTGCGCGTTTATTGGGAATATGCGCAATATCGTCACCAATAAACCACAGCAACGAATTGGTCGCCGATTTGCGTGACGAGCCTGTACCGACCACGTCACCGACATAGACAATCGGAAAGCCTTTATCTTTCAATTGGTTAATTTGCTGTTCGGCGTGGGTAATGCCTTCGCGCGGTATTTTTAACATCGCTTTGGCGTGTAACGGAATATCGGGACGCGACCACGCATCCGGCGCGGGGGATAAATCGTCGGTATTGGTTTCGCCGGTGACTTTAAACACCGTGAGAGTTAATTTGTCCGCTAAGGCGGGTTTGCGCAAAAACCATTGCGCCTCTGCCCACGATGCCAATAATTGTTGCGCAAACACATTTCCCGCTTTAGCTTTGTCTTCTACATCAGAAAAAGCTTCAAAAATCAATAAGGTATGTGCTAAGGCTTCGACTGCTAGCGGCGCAAGTTCGGTGTGGTCTAAAAGTTCGATTAACGGCGCGATGTTATACCCACCGAGCATCGTGCCTAATAATTGCGTGGCTTGGGCGGGATTTAAAATCGGCGATTGCGTTTCACTTTTGGCAATGGCGGCTAAAAAGCCTGCTTTGATGTAAGCTGCCTCGTCAACACCCGCAGGGACACGCTCGCTGAGTAACTCTAAAACAAAGGCTTCCTCGCCTGCGGGCGGAGCTTTGATTAACTCGACTAATTGAGCCACTTGTTGGGCAGTTAAAGGGAGTGGGACTATGCCTTGTGCAGCGCGTTCTGTAACCTGTTGACGATATTGCGATAACATGACTAATTTTTCCTTTTGCAATGAAGTTAAAGGGGCAATTATACAAGTTATGCTTGCAGCGCGTATGGCTGACTGAGTGCGGCAAGAAGAAAAATGGAGAAGGTTTACTAAAAGCTGCGTTGGCTTTTTTTAGGCAACCGCAGCTTTCAAAAAAAGTAATCGCCTGTTATTCTTACTGTTTTTTAAACAACACGGTCAATTAAAGTTTGTCTTGTAAAAAAGGCTTCTAAATTAGCTAAAACTTTTTCCCCCATTGCCGTGCGGGTGGCGATGGTGGCACTGCCTAAATGCGGTAATAACGAAACATTGTCGAGCGTTAAAAATCCAGAGTCTAACTGTGGTTCATTTTCATAAACATCCAAACCCGCCCCTGCAATTGTTCGCGCTTTTAATGCAGCAATTAACGCAACACTATCAACGACATCACCGCGTGCAGTATTAATCAAATGCGCGGTTGGCTTCATTAAAGCAAGCCGTTGTGCATTGATTAAATGTTTAGTCTCTACCCCGCCTGGACAATGTAAGGAAACAAAATCAGTTTGGGACAATAATTGTTCAATGCTGTCACAACGCGCGGCGGGCAAATTTTCAGTTAAAATCGGCGCGGCAGGACTGGGTTTGAAATATAAAATTTTCATTCCAAATCCGTAATGGGCTTTCCGCGCCATCGCTTGGGCAATTCGTCCAAAACCAATCAAACCCAACGTTGCCCCAGTGACATCACTGCTCATCATTTGGGTTGGACACCAGCCTGTCCATTGTCCAGAGCGCACTAATCTATCGCCTTCTGCACCGCGCCGTGCTGACATTAATAATAAGGTCATGGCAATGTCGGCGGTGCTTTCGGTCAATACACCCGGGGTATTGGTGATGATTAAGCCTTGTTGTTGAGCGGCAACCACATCAATATGGTTATAGCCCACACCAAAATTGCCCAAAATTTTGCAGCGTTTATTTTCTACAGTCAGCACAGCGGCGGGTAATGAATCGCAAACCGTGGGGCAAACCGCGTCATATTGTTGCAAAGCCGCTTGCAATTGCTGCGCCGTTAAAGGGGTATCTGTTTCATTCAACGTGACATCATAACGCTGTTGTAATTTGGCTTCGACACTGGCAGGCCAACGACGAGTCAGCAGCACTTTGGGTTTTGTCATCTTACACGGACTCCTATAATTTAAGGAATCGTAAATTATCAGGTATTCAAATTTTGAAATCCACCCCAACCCTCCTTTACAAAAGGAGGGAGTTCCCCCTTTTTTAAAGGGAGCCTCAGGGGGATTTTGATACCCCATAATTCTCGACTCACTACTTATTGATAAATTAAAGGAGAGAAAGTTTACCGTTTTTTCCATTGACTGCAATAGAATAGTCCGCTTTTACACGATGACGCATAATTTTAAAAGATGACGATTACAGGGGTTATTTTAGCGGGGGGCTTGGCACGGCGAATGAATCAACAAGACAAAGGCTTGCTGTTATATCGCGGACAGCCTTTAGTCAGTTATGCGATTAACGCACTATCGCCGTTAGTAACGGAATTGTTTATTAGTGCCAATCGCCACACGGATGTTTATAGCCAATTCGGTTATCAGGTGCTTGTTGATAAAAATCAATCGTTTGATGGACCGCTCGCAGGTATTTTAACTGCGCTCAGTGTTTGTCAAAGCCCCGTGTTAGTGGTGATGCCCTGTGATTCGCCCTTGATTAAAACGAGGCATTTGCAAAAATTAATCACAGGATTAGGCAATGAGTCGGCAGATATTGCCGTGGCATTTGATGGACAGCAGCGACACAATGTTTTTTTGGCTTTAAAA
>Ga0316608_1001019_pt1 | contig 11647 bp, 19 predicted proteins | sample MIS2016152B_MG_FD_207673 | JGI IMG/M metagenome (GOLD analysis project Ga0316608, IMG submission 207673) | Microbial mat bacterial communities from Middle Island sinkhole, Lake Huron, Michigan, United States - MIS.2016.152B | ecosystem: Environmental > Aquatic > Freshwater > Lake > Sediment... | reverse complement strand
GATCCTCACCTTCTATGTGGTTGGATTCTGAAATAAATCTCTGAAGAGAATAATATTTAATATTTGTCATATTATTTATATTTTAGTGCATTAAAATAATTCTTTATACCACAAACCTCTATGTAATCAAATTTATGCTCATCAGTATTTGGTATTTTATCACACTCTAGAAAAGCATCCTCTGAGCTTCGACATCATACACTATTACAGTAAGTATCTGATTGATACGTAGAATCCGTAGAATCCGTGTAATACTCAGAATCCTTCAGATTGTAAATTTCATTTCCGCATACTTCAGAGATCTGCAGAGAAATTCACGAAAGAGATTCTTGGATAGCTTGAGTGTCGGAGTCATATATTCAATATTGTGTAAGAGCCTTCTCCAAATTATATACTAAACCGTTCAGGACTAGCATTATTAAGCAAAAAAATAGTATTCGTTGGTATCGTTTCATGATTACGATCTAGTTAGATAGTTAAAAATTCATAGACTTATTTCTCAGTATGTAAATTGATGTCACTCAATAGTTATAATAGCTCATCATATCTTTGGATCTTTATGAGGTATTTTTTTGACATCATTTCACATATTGTATAATGTTCATATTATTCAAGCCTCCTGAGATATATCCACTCATGATAGTCACCACCTGTGAATGATATTTTTCACTAGGTAGGTAGCATAGACTCCGCTTGTTTTATCGTTATTAGCAAGTATGTCTTCCGTGATTACTATGTTTTTTATTCCATCTCCGTATCAATATTTTATTGCATCTTTTTTGATCCTGAAAGCAGTATTCAATTTCAATCATGCTATACCCACTGAAACATTATGTGAGCGGAATAGTGTTGGAGTAGTATTCAAAATTATTCATTTGAGATCTCATCTTATTCACTTGCAGCTTATACGAATCTGTTCTCAAAGTATAGCAGAGATAACAATATTATAGTCTAATCAAAGATCATAACTTGTTTGTCTAACTGTAGTGTTGAATACTTTTCTTTTTTCTACTCAGTTTAGAATAAACTGCACACACTTTGCATTTATAATCTCCTCTGGTAGAGTATATTTTTCTTCATGATCTATAACTATAGCTTGCGATTCTGAATTTGTTATTCAGTTATCCACAGCGTATCTTACAGAGAATACGTAAAATCAATACATGAGTATAGATCATATAATTATTTTTAGTAATAGCTTCATTTTACTCGAAAAGATATAAATACTTCTTGTATGCGTTGGTACTTACAGATGCTCGTATTGCTGCATGGTCTTCAACTGCTACTCGCTTATCAACACATCTCTGCGCTTGTCGCTTTCGATCTGATTTCCACAATGGATTTTTTAGCCATTCTTTGTTGTATCATGGCATGAGCTGGCACACTCCCTGCTCACCATATTTTCATAGTGCATTTGGATTGTATCAGCTTTCTTGATTATAAGCAGAAAGCATGATCTTATTAGGTAGCAGCGAACAATAGTATTTTGCATATTCAGTCGCAAAATCATTGTGCATGACTATTTTGCTACAGTCCACATTATGCTCAAGATATTTAGATACTAGTATAGGTTTTCCTTGTCTTTGATCAGTTTTTTTGACTTCTCAATTTCAAGCACCATTACTGTTGATGTTCAATACTTGCTGTCAAGAGCTGATTTTTCCTGTCTCAATGACTTCAACTGTTCATTCTGCTTGTACTCCAGTTTGTAATATTGTAACTGTGTTGAGCGGATGGAAAGCAAAAGCGAAGCTCATAAAACCCATGCTAAAAGAAATGCCAATAATCAATAGACTGCTTTTGTAGTTACTAGTCTCATTCATAGAGATAGTTAAGAATAAAGTCTTCCGACAGGATTGACAATCTGATCCCACAGTGCGTTTATCTAGCTGTATTATAATCAGAAAACAGATTTATTCCAGTCCATTTTCTGATTATAGTATAACCTATAGATAGCAGTCTATATCCTATTGCATAGATAAACCATATGCGCAAATAGTGAATAATATCATTGCGATGGCGATCCATGTTTTCATTGTGCTGCTCACTTTTTTTCGACCTCAAAATAAAATTACTATAGCCATGATCTGTCATGTATACGCAGCTAGTCAAATTAGAACGTAGAAAAATGTGTAATCTTGCATTTGTTTATAATAAAAGAATAAAAAATTATACTCATGCCATCACATTATTAAGAACTTTTTCTTGTATGTTTATTTTGGTAGGTGTATATTCCATTTTGTAAATCTCCCTGAGCTGTCATCTTCTCTTTTTGATCTTCTCGGACAAAGGTGTATAATATCACTGACTTTGGAATCTTCTCCTTTCTCTAGTGACAAAATTTCCTATTGCTACTCGATCAGCCATCAAAAGATATACTCTTTTATTTTGACACATTTTGTTTGCCAACTCTAGATCACTGTCCCTTGTGTTTGGGAATTGTTGCAGAACTTCTTCAACGTCTTTTCTAGTGAATGGATTTTTCATTTTGTTTTTGTAAAGAATTAAAACTAATCAGTTTTGCGAAGTTTACTTTTTTTAGTAACTTTAGCTCCTCCGCCAAGTTTTCTTTTGAATATCTTTGGTAGTGCCTTACCTTGTCTCGATTCACTCATGCTAGATTGCATAGAACCTCTTGGCTGAATTTTATTCATAATCTTAGTTTTAATTCTTTTTGTTCATTCAGCAGCAATTTTCTGAGAAGGTTTTCTTCATCTTTTATTGCCATTTTTTCTCCTAGCATCATCATTTATATGAGTAATTAAAATTTTAGCTATCTCAGCATGATCAAAGGTGAATAACAGATCTTTCAATAATAGATTCTCCACCACCATTCAAGTTTTTGTACGATATACTTTCCGCATGATAATATATTTTATAAATAAATACTATTCAGCTTCTGGCAGCAGGATTCAAAACTGAGCCATGAAATTTTTAACCTTCTCTATATATTCTCCAAACTCGGAGGTGTTCAATTTTGCTGTGCTTTTGCAGTATCATAGCTGTACTCCGCTTTCTGGAACATATAGGAACTTCATCCTCATTTTTTCATGTGTCTCCTCACTAGGTATTCATGACTCCTTCTCAACTATTGATAGTAGAGATCGATAGTACCTATTTTGATCTGATGATCTAGTACGGTGGTATGGTTTGATCTCATATTCTCAATCTTTTATGTTTTCAAAGAAGTCATAGAACATCTGATTATTAAGTATTTTTTTGTCTTTTACTTGTATAAGCATATCCTATATTTTAAATTCTGAAACGTATTTCCAAAGTGTTACTTTTTTATCTTCTTTATTTACTAGGATCTGGTATTCTGATTTATTCTCTTCAGTATATCAGTTTGCTTTGAGCCGATTCTTGTACTTAGTAGCTTTTTCTAGTTTTTCTTTTTCTTCCTGTGCCTTCTTCTCTTCCGCTTCTTTATCTAGCTTAGCTTGGATCTCTGCCTGTTCTTTCATAGCTCTTTCTTCTGCATCTTTATTGGCTATTTTCTGAGCTAATTTGTCTGCTTCTTCTTTGGCCTTCTGTTCAGCTTGGATCCTTCATCTTTCTTCTGCTTCTTTGAGATCGGCCAATCTCTTTTCTTCCGCCTCTGCTTTTATCTTCTTTTCGTTTTCGATCTCGAAGAGTCTAGCTTTCTCGCATCTTATGAAATCCATAAACTCCATGAAGTTCATAGTCAAAATATACTCTTCAGTGTATTCTTTTTCTAGTCAAAGCTTTTTCAGCTCTTCCCATCTTATATCTAGAGTTTCTCTTCTTTTTTTCATTTCTTCTTCCATTTCCTTTTTCTCTATCTCTTCATCGAGTGTTTTTTCAACAGGAGATATAATAGCGATCAGTTCTTTTTCTTTTGCGATATTGTCCTTCTGATATTTGATCGCCTTGTCTCTATCAGATTTCAACGTCTTAGAGATATATACTCTTTTGCTTTGCAAGTCTCTTTTTGCCAATCTTACAGTCTCTTCTCAATCCTTAGCAATAGTAAGTCATGCATAGCTATCCGCTACTGCCCTTAGTTGAGCAGTAGTAGGATCAAAATTATCTAGGTTAAAATTTTCCATTTAGAAAGGTAGCTCATCGGATAAAACCTCTGATTTTTTAGAATCAGATACATTAGCCATAACGTCATTATCTACATTGTTTAGGTGTTGGAGTAGATTCTCTGATTTCTTGTTGATCTCATCATACTTAGATTCAAAGAATGCCTCAAGTTTATCGTATTTGCATTTGATTATTTCACCAGTGTCTGGATCTTTGATAGCAGTAACAAGATTTTCTCTTTCTTCTTTAGATAGTAATTGCGTACCATTTTGGCCATCTATATTCAACCATAGATTGGCTTTCATTTTACCTTGTCGTTCTTTGGCAGAAGTTGAGATCTTCATCCTTCAAATAGTTTTCCCAGTCCATCCACACAATGAGTTTACAAAGAATCTTACTGGATTAGTCCATGCAGCTTGTAATCTTACTTCTCAATCTACATCATCGTTTAATGTTATTTCGATTCATGGTACAGTCTTTTTTTCTGAGTTCACATATGATCGTGGACTAATTTTTACGAATTGTCATTCATATCCTCACTTAGGACATTCTTTATTAACATAGCGATCTCAATCTTTTTCGCTCAATAATAATTTAGGATTGATCTGGTCTTTTTCATCTTTAATTTGTAATTTTAGTTGTTTATAAGTTCATCCTCATTGTACCATTCACATGATCAAAGGTTGGTAAATAATAAAAGGGTAATTAAATAGCAGGACAAAATAAGTCACAATACATCGATTTGTCGTACTTTCATGAATTTGTCTCATAGAGATCTTCTTCATACATTTGATCAATAAGTTTTTTCTCCTCCGCTGTTGGCTTTGGCATGAAAACTTTTTGAGCCTTTTTGTTTTTTTCTCTTAGTTTTTCTTCAAGTAAGTGGATCTTTTTAAAATCAAGTGGTGTCATAGCATAGTGGTAAATAATAAAAGTATTGGTTACTATGTATATACAACTACAGATAGATGCACCAAGCGAAGTCATGACTTTCTGGGAATCGAACCTTTTACTATCTGTATGTGTATATACATAGTTTGTTGCTCTAGGCGAGATTATCTACTCCTAAGTTGTTTCGATATATCTTCCCTAAATCGTCTGTATTATAAGACTTTTTTCCCAAAAATCAAGGGAAGATTGGACTTTTTTTATTCTAGTTCAGACCTAGCCTTTTGTACTCTATTTCATTGAGCGCTTTGTACTTATCAATTATATCTTGGAAAAACTTGTGATCTCTGATTTGATTCTTCGATTCCTTGTCCGCAGCTAATATCTCTAGTCTATTTTGTATATCCATTGGTAGGTTCACCTTCCACTGTGCTATTTGATCTCCTTGCATCTTATTAGAGAATCAGCTTATAGGTCGGATGTTATCAATTTCAAACGCCATGTGTGGAAAATTTTTCTGGCCATATACGTGTCATCAATTTACGTGTTTGGTGAGTTCTACGATAGCAGGCGTAGATTTATCCCATATATTTATAAATACTCAATCAGATGTTATTCCTGCCCTGCTAAGCTTTGCGTATCTCTGGATCTCCTCCAAAGCTTTGTCCTTCATCTTCTTTTTTGTAGGCATGACCGCTTTCGCCTCTTTCCCCAGAATCTTCTTTTTTTCTCTGATTCTTTTCTTATCATACTCTGAGACTAATTTATTGAGGCGTTTTCCTAGCTTCTTGTCGTATTTAAAATTGATCTTAGCTATTTGCTTTGCTCTAAGCTCTTCATATTGCTTTTTGATAGATATTGAGCGCTTCTGCATTTTTTTGGACAGCTTATCAGCAGCTTTCTCAATTTTTTGCTTTTCTTTGAATTTTTGATTTATTTCTAGTGTTGTTGGCATCTATAAATTTATGATCTAAAATGGAGAAAGTTCTATGATCGTTTGTCTTAGTATATCTTCTGTGCTGCTCTTTGATCGTAAGTATCTGATCTTATACCAGAACATCTCTTGTACTTGTTCAGTAAGATTCGATAGTGGTATATTATGCCTTAGTGCTAGCTGTACGATTGTGAGGGTTTCCATTTATGTCATTTTTCAAGATAAACTGGTAGCGATGTAATATGCCGCTGTCCGCATGATGCACAATGGTATACTCTTTTTGGAATCTTATGGTGCCTACCACCGTGGTTATGAGCAGAGTTTACTACTTCTCTTGCTCTTTTTTCTGTAGGGTATCCTATTTTTGAGCATTGATCCTGCATTTTATTTTTTTTAGATAAAAGATTACTTTACGTGAGATAGATTTTTGTTTATGTAATTCTGTATTTCTTCGATGCTTTCAAATCATTTTCATATTCTTGCTTTCTTCAAAATTTCTCTAGCCTTCAATAACTTCTGGATCTCTTGTGGCTGCGATAGGATAAAGTTTTCCATGGTATCTGGCCTATGTGTATAAAACTTCTTCACCTCGAACTTTCAGAATCATACTCAGTCTACGATTACAAAATCTCTTTGGTTTAACAGTTCAGCGATCTGCTCCACAGTCAGAGAAGTGAAAAGCGATTGTCAGTCTTTCAGTAATATCACCGTAAGCTGTTTAAAAGGTTGAATTTCATTCATGATCGAAGATTCAGGGGATAAAAGCCACGCTTTGCTTTGGTGGTGTCCGTTGTTTAATTTTTTCTATCATTACTACGATATACGGAACTCACTCTTTGTTTTTTTCTCTTAGCTTTTTTATTGATAGTATTTGTTTTTTTCGGAACTCGTCTTGTTTTATAAAATTCAATACTGTTTTTATGCTTTCTAATGAATATCAATCTTTTATCAATTTGTCAAGTTCGGCGGACTGAGATTTTAAATAATCTTTGTTTATAGAAAGTTGATATTTTATTGTTGGGTTTTCTTTATCTATAAACTCTTCTAAAAATAAATAAAACTCTGGGGGATTATATAACACTATTCATTCTTTTTCTTTCTCTTTTACATTATCTTTATCTTTATCTTTAGGGGTCGGTTTGGTTAGAGTTTGGTTGGCTTTTGGTTTGCGTTTGGTTTGGTCTTTATCTTTTGGCTTTCAACCTAGTTTCCCAGATAGGTATCTTTGGTTGTTTTTATCAATTTGTGGTTTGGACATCTGAAAAATAGCAAAAGCGATACCATCACTATTTGGGTCGGGCAGTGTTCAATCTATTCAATATTCTATCATCATAACCAAAGCATTTTTTTGGTTATCCTTTGGTAACGTTTTGGTTGCGTTTCGGAATGATTGATAGAAAACAAACCCTTCTCTTTCCATAACAATTTCTAAGTAAATAAAAACACTATAAGGTTAGAGGGGTGATCGAGATATTTCGCAATACCTTTAGTCCCTCCAACTTTATAGTGTCCTTAAATTAAGGAATTGCTTGTCTCGATCGTCAGTAGTTATACTCAAAAATATTTAAAAATCAAGCCCTTTTTAAAGATTCTTTCATTACAGAAAAACAGCCCTTGCGGACTGCTTTCTGGATAAATATGAACAACAAAGAGCTGTCTACTAGAGAAGAGGTTGCGGATCAACTCTAGTATGTTTTATATAATCATTCATATTCTAATTTCAACCTTATTCGTACTTGAATCAATATGTCTTCTCTAAGAAGTCTGTTATCTGGATTCTTTCTAGGTATTCCTTTACTTTGGGATCTGAGATTGAATGTAGCTTCTTAGCCAATTTAATAATTTGCTTACTTAATTCCTTCTCTACTGCATAGTCTTGTAAATCCTTACTATCAAACAATACAAAGTATCTCCGATTAAGCATTCCATTCTCTATCATCTTAGCCATAAACTCTCTCTTGATTTTGAATTTACTAGTATTGCTATTAAGATTATGAACGAATGAGTTATAGAAATAACAATACTCTGCATCATATCCGCCTATAACAACACAATGTCATTCAGTTTGCTTTATCTTAGGTATCAGTGTTTTAACTTCTCATCATAACATCTCAAACCAAGTTGTCTTACTTCATTTGACTATAGTTATTAGTGGCTTTTTAGTGCATACTTCTTTCCGACTATCTCGTTTCCCATAAGCATAACCATCAGACTTGAATATGTATGGCTCATTGTTGAGTCTGCCCTTTATTCACATTTTGATTGCGGTCTTAACTGCATTCTCTACACTATCCCCTCATTTGTCGGTAGGTTTGTGTCCCATATCAGACCGTAGAAGCTCTGGGAGCATATCTATTACTGGTCAATGTTCTTGCTCGTTCTGTATAAGCGAGGAGTGCATAGTCCCAAAAGCTGTGCATTCTCAGTTCTCCTGTTTATATGTTTTTGATAATGTGTGCATAAAGAAAGGCGGAGCTATGTCTGGTATGTCCTTAATAGCGTTGTTTACCATATAATCTCTTAAATCAAATTCTTGCTGAGAAAGAGCGGTTGCATTATTAGGCATGAGGATCTTTTCATACAAAATAAAAATAGATTATACCAATAATGATGAAACATAATATAGCATAATTGTCTTTTGCCATTTTGTTTATTTAGGTAAATCAGTCGTCTGACTGTTTGTAGGATCTTTATGTTTGAAGAAATAACCCATAACTGCACCAACCATGATATTAACCATAGTCATTACTCATACAATCACTGCATCTAGTTGTGTATTCATGATAACTACTATCATAAATGCTACACAAACAAATAGTCATAATCACAAGAGGAAAATTTTTGTTGCAGACTTAATAATCATCATATCTTAGTTAAAAACTAAAAGGTACTCGTCTCCCCAATCTCTTTAGGATATACTCTTTCTTTTTGCAGAGTTCCCTTATTGTATCTGTTTCCTTAGTAGGAGTATTCTCTAGGATTTCTTCTAGGTCGATAAGGTCTTGTTCCATTTCTTCTTTTTGTCCATCTGGAAGCATTTATATTTTGTTAGATTGTAAAGACTTATTTTCATCTAGTAAGTCGATCATACCTTGTGCATCATCACATCATCTAACTGACTTGAAAATTTTACAATTCAGACATTCTCTTATCATTCATCTTGCATCAGTTATTGTCTTATTTCATTCTTTAGATAATACCATATTGAGTCAATCAACACACTCCTTATCAAACTTAGAACATCATCTCTCCATAATTACTTATTATCAATTAAATCAATAGCTCATTGTCTTTCTCACTTTTTCAATAGTCTTAGTATTTCTGTGCATATTCTACGCTTTGCACAATTACATTGTTCCTGTATGATTTCGTTTGTGATATACACATTGCTTCAACTCATTAGGTCATTATTTACTACGCTGGGATTGCAATTTTCAAACTTTTCTTTCATATTGGCTTTTTGAAGATAAAATCTTTTCAAGTCTTTCTATTAGCGATCATTCCAACACTAGATATTCTTGACCTGCCTCTAGCTTATGTACAATAGTTCATATATCGTATATCTTGTCAAATTGTTCTCTGCGGTAGTATTCTATGGTGTCGTTCATAGCTTTGAATAGAGCATTGCAATGTGTACCACGTACTATTCCATTTTTCATTGCGAAGTCTTGCCCTTGTTCTATTTCTGCTATAATCTCCATAGGATTCATAGTATGATATTACTATTTAAAAGCAACTATCAATGCAATTGCTCCGCTAACAATAGTTGCAACAATTGGTCATCGTTGCTGTATTCGTGCAACCTTGCGAGCATTTCAAAGAGCTAGCTCCTCTCTTACTCAATCAAGCTCTGACTTTGTGGCGTAAGTTTCATCACATTTTTCAATGAAGTTGTCAAGTTTTGTTTCTATTCTTTCTACTGTCGCCATAAAGTTTTTTTGATTAGCTTCTAAAGTGGCAATCCTTTCTCACTTGTCACAATGTTCCATACATATTAATATAGATATAAAACCTTTTCTATTATACTCGCTATATCTTTTTTTGCAAGCTATTTAACATATTCACTTCTACTTCCCATAGTATCGGTTTCGTAGTGTATGTCCATACCTAATATGAATATACTTGTAGCTGGGTTAATAGGTTGTGATGACGCAGTAATCCTTTCTATCTTGAATATAACATAACTGCTTATTCATCATTCGCTTGCAGTAGGCGTCATAGTAGACATACCCATAACCTTGTGCGTATATTGTGCCGCATTTTGAAAGGACTTTACTAATCAAGTGCTTGTTACTACTGGCGTTCAAAATACACTATCTATATTGGCTCGTGATGTTTCGGTAGTTATCTCTACATTATAGTTAGTAGCTCAAATTGCGTCTTTATTTACTAGGTGTAAATGTGGATATATAACGGTGTTTGTTTTCATATTGTGGGGAAGCTGTACTTGCAAATATAATATATCTCAAACATCAAATCTCAATGCTCGTATATTTCAAATAAGTTCCGCAAGTGAAAGCGCAGTTCAACCAGTTCTAAATGCAGTAGCTGGTATCATACTATCATTAAATGTTGTTGCCGCTCAATTACATTTCAATGTACCGTCTGCCTCAAATTCCGTATAATCAGTAGCACCTCAAAATTTCGCAGTAGGGTATTTAAGAGTTCATACCGTAGTTTGTGGTGTTGTTTGGTCTATGTTTAATTTTTCAGCTCAAACTTCTTGTAAGGCTCATTCAACCGTTGCCGTATCAAAAAATCCTCAAGCGTCAGCTATTCATATTTCTCCCGCACCAGTCGTAGAGTTTAGCTCTGTTCTAAGAACTAGCTCTGCGCTTGGTGTATTTACAACTGATGTGATCACTGTATCTGCCATATATCATTGGGTTATTTAATTGAAGCTAATTCTGCGCTATCCATTGTATCTATAAGAGCAACTCACGCACTATTGGTAACCGTCATATCTCATTGTGGGAATGCCCATACGTCAGAGGCATTAAGCGAAGTAGCAATAGGTGGTACGATAGGATAACCAGCACTTCGTAGGTCTAGTCCTCAAAGATTAAGTGAGCTTCAAGGTGGGTAGAATACTGATACATCGTCAAAGTAAACATCTGTATCTTTATATGCTCTAAGCGAAAGATTTCAAATTCATGTTCAGGTTGTATTCACATTTATTCATCAAGGAACTAATGATATATTAAATGTATTCGCATTTATATATTTCACAAAATAATTATTTGTGATTAATATTCCTGTTGGAATAGTATCATCAGTCGTAAATGATATTCTATCTCCGTCTACTAATCAATGATTTGCTTGTGTTATTATTGCTGGCGATGATGCACTACATGTACAATATCCTCTATCTCAAGCATTGCTATCGGTAGTAAGTGTTGCTTTGATTTCTCCAAAGGTTGTAGTAGGTGTGATAGGCACAAATAATAGTTGTCGGTCAGTAGTGAGTGCCGCTTCTGCGTAAGCAGTAGCCGTATCATCATCGTAAGATATTGTTAATCTAGGCATATTATTAGTTCAAGCATAGTATTTTGATGAATTGATTTTACACCGAACGGCTACTGTCATTGTCTTATTTTGTATATCTCCTATCGGTACTTTGATAGGTCGTGCAAGCGGGTTTCCGTATGTATCGTTTTCAAACTTGATAGCGAATTTCCCTACTCATGCGGTATGAACAGTAGTATCTGCTAGTCCGTCTCACGTTCTATAAAATGTTCCATATGGAGTATTTACAAAATCGTTGTTAGTTGTTCA
>Ga0316608_1001018_pt1 | contig 11647 bp, 22 predicted proteins | sample MIS2016152B_MG_FD_207673 | JGI IMG/M metagenome (GOLD analysis project Ga0316608, IMG submission 207673) | Microbial mat bacterial communities from Middle Island sinkhole, Lake Huron, Michigan, United States - MIS.2016.152B | ecosystem: Environmental > Aquatic > Freshwater > Lake > Sediment... | reverse complement strand
AATGTTTAGTGATGTTTTTCATTATTTTTTACCCTTTTTTTCTACATACTCAAGAATATCATATATATCTTGACTTGGCATTTTTATAACATTTAAGTTCATTAAAGATTTAAGCTTACTTAAAGCATGTTCTCTTTTTGAATACTCAATATATTGTGATTTACTTAAGGAAAATCTTTCTATTTCTTCATATGTATATGATACTTTTCTTTTTTCTTCTAAGAAAATTATATTTACCCTTGTTTTTAATATTTTTAATATCTTACACAGTAAATATCCACCACTTATAAAAGCACTTATATAAATTTCATCACCTTCTTTTATATCTGAAACTTTCATATTTTTTTCTCCCATTTTTCAATTTCATAACCTTCATAAAGTCTAAAATTAAACTTTTCCCATGATTTACTTGCACAATTCCATTTATAACCTTTTTCTTTTGCTTGTTCTTTTTTATCAAAAGGTAATAATGAAATAAGATTCACTGGTTTTTCATTAATAAGTTTCTTTTCCCATTCTAAATGAATGTAAGAATCTTCATAAACTTTCTTTTCATAAATTTTAAACTCGTCATTCCAGGAATAACCTCTTTCTTTTGCCTCATCCTTTTTTTCAAAAGGTAAAATAGAAACAAATATTATTGGAGTTTTATATGCATAGCTTATAAAAGTTTCATTTGAAAGAATATCTTGTTTGTTCATTAATGAAATCATAGCCATGACATCTATAAGAGCTTGATGAGCATCACAAACCAAAATGCCAAAATCTGCACAAATGTAAGATAATTTTGTGGCATTTTTCCATGGGAATTGCTTATAAGTATCTAAGACTTTTTCATTTTCTAAATCAATTCCTATCTTTTTTAGCATCTTTACATCAAAAGAAGCATTGTGTGCAATAAAAACAAAATCTTCAAAAGGATTTATATTTTTATTCCATAGTGTTATAATTTCTTGCCATGTTTTTCCATAATTGCAAACAATTTCATCTGTTATTTTATGTGGAACTCCTTCCTTTATTTTAACATCTTGAAAAACAATGTGCTCTTGTGACTCAATAGGAATGAACTTATTATTTACAAGAATACAATCTACCCATGCTAATTGTACAATCATATCATTTTCATCTACTCCCGTTGTTTCAGTATCCAGTAAACGAATAATCATTATACTATTTCCTTTCTTATAAGATTGTTTAAGAAGTCTCTTAAAGCAATTAGCTCTTCTTTTGACAAATTCTTTGATTTATACTCTTCACTAATGCCATAATCACTATAATATGGATAATTCATAGTTATGCTGCAATCTTTTTCTATTTCAATACTGCAATAATTATTAAATTTTATGACTATCATCCCATTCTTCTCTTTCATATCCGTTTCGCACCTTTCCACCATTTTTATTTTCCCTCCATATATTCTTCAATAAGTTTATCATATAAACACATAAAATCTTTAATAAGAATGTGTGCTTCTTTTATATCTTTACCTTCTTGAATAATTTGTGCCAAATACATTGTGGCATCCATAAGCTCCTCCTTTAAATCCTTTAAAGCATATCTCCCATTATTTGGTGATAAAAGTGTACCATATTTATCATATCCTTTTTGTATTTGATTAAAAAAAACATCATGGTAAACATGGGCAAGTTTTAAATAAACTTTTTCATATAATTTTGGTGCTATATGCCATTGAGTAAAACTTTCATCTCTGAATTTAAACATAAATTTAATAGCACTTTTTTTAATATAATCTTCTTTTAAAGCGTACTCTCCTTGCGTTAATGTGTCATAAATATATAATCTTAAATATTCCATACACCACATAATATCATAATCATTTCTGCTTAATTTACCTTTTTTTCTTAAACATTTTTTCATATTACCTAAAAATTCTTTAAGAGTGGTTCTTACAGAAACATTTTCTCTATTAGCTTTTTCACGAATTGCCTCAGGAATTTCTTTATATAAATAATCATAAAGATTTAAAAGATAATATTGAAAATCTCTTAACTCTTCTTCTTTTTTTACGGGGTCTTTTTCTTTTTCATACTCTTCTTGCTCTTCTAAACAAGGTCCAATATGACGATATAAATCTAATTCTAAATCATTGCTTTTTGGTAGCAATGTAAATGTTTTCTTTGAAAACTCTAAACATGCATTAAATAAATTCAATTTCTTATCCTCCAATAATTCCTCACAAAAAAACAAATGAAATTCTTCCTTATTCATTTTTTACCTCCCCATATAAACAAAATGTGATTTTAATTTTTCATATTCATTATAACAATTCATGCAAAGACAAATTTGTGTGTAATGTTCATTTTTATCAAAAAAATAATCCTCATTTTCTTCTATAATACACCCACACATATCACATTCTAGAGTTACAAAACTGGCTTCAAACATTTTTATTCTCCTTTTTTAATGCTTCTTTTTTATCTGGTTCCCATGCAATAAAAGTTCCTATAAACAATCCCCAAAAAACAATAGCTTCAAATAAATCTTCTTTGTTTTGATAAACTACTCCCAAATAATTATACATTTTCAATCTCCTTTAAATAAAAATATAATCCCTCAAGATATTGAAAGAATAAGATGGAATTGTTTTCAATAAAATATATGATACTATAATTTATCTTTTCAAAAAGACGTATTGGGTCAATATCATTAAGTTCTTCTTCTATATCTTTATGTCTATTTATAAAAGTTCTTCCATATAAAACACTAAGACTTTCAAGTTCCTTTATTAAAGATGCTTTATATGCATACAAAGCATATTGTTCTTCTTCTAAAAGAAAAAAACATAATTTTTGATTTATTTGTAGTAAAGAAAGGATAATATTACCCTCTCTTATATTGTTTAGCATATCATCCATTTTTATTCTCCTTTTATCCAATGAAAATGTGATAGAATTTCAAGTCTTTTACAAAAATATCTCCACTCTTCTAAACGATGATTGTGGCGGTCTTTGTAAATCGTTTGAAGTACTTGATAATTTAAGTTAACTACAGATTCATACATTACACCTGCTGGAGTGTTAGCTTTTATCTCTTGAATGGTAACACCTTCTTTACTTAAAAGAGCCTTATAAGCCTCAATAACTTCTGGTAGTGTGTATTTACTAAACTTAATATGTTCTAATGGCTTGTGCATAATTGAAGAAGATTGCCTTGTAACACCTACTTTGTATGTGTCATACTCATACCACCAATACATTGGAGCTTGAATTTTTATCCATATTTGTATCATTCTAAGAAATTTCTTATGACTACCAGCATTTGCCTTGCATAATTTATTTGCTACTTCTTCCATGTTTTCAACGGGTTGTAGCTTATTTAATGCTAATCCTGTAAGTGCCTCGTTAATACCAGAAACACGAATTATATCTAAAAACATATCACTCCTCCTTTATGTAATGAATTTTTTATTTCTTCAAGTTCCATATCTATTAGATTATTATACTCCATTGAAGTTATTAATTTAATATGATATAGCTTTTGAAATGTTCTATCATTAATTTTAATTCTTAATTCAAGAAATTCTTTATGTTCTGTAAATTGAACAAAAGATGAATCTATTTCAAATGTATTTATAATTTTGTGTTTTAAATCAAACTTAAAATTATTTAAATCATTCATGTACTTTCTCCTTTTTATTACTGGCATTTTTCTACTTTTATTTCTTTAAATAAAGGTATTAAATGCTTTATTCTAAAATATACATTATAAGATATTTGCTCACCTGCAAATATCTTTTCTACACTTCTTAAACGCATACCAGATAAAACTTTAAAATCATTAATAGAAATAACATTTCTTAACTCATCATATGTTGTTACCTCTTTTAATAAAGATAAAATTTCATCTTTTGTGGGTTCCTTTTTTACCTCCTCCTCCTTCTTTTCAAATAAAATACCCATATCCTCAAGAATTTTTCCAATTCTTTTACTTTTTTCTTCATCTAAAAAAGTAAATTTTATTTGTTTTTCCCTAGGTTTATTGTATTTCATAATGTTTTTTTCCTTCCTTTTAATGTTCTATAAGAGAACCATAATGATTGTTTTTATTTATATTGTTGCATTTATTACAAAGACGTTCACCATAACTATCAAATTCTATACCACATTTTAAACAAATTCTTCTTTTCATAACAATTAATGGCATTCCTAAAATATTTCTTATTTTATTAATTTCTAATAAATTCTTTTTAAAATCATTACTTTTCACCTTCATTTCTAATCCCATTATGACACCTTCTTTTTTAAAAGAATACTTTTTCCGTCCATTTGAGTTTCAAATGAATCAGGATAAAGTGTTGCTATACGAGCAAAAATCTCACCAACATCTTTAGAACGTACACCTTTTAAGCAATAAATAAAAGCAACTGCTTTAGAAGGAGTGAGGACATTTTTTTGTTTAGTAATTTTATCCCAAAATAAATCATCTTTTATACGATTATAAACATCATCAATAATTGAGGCAAAACTCTTTTCTTGTTGTGTATACTCAACAACTTCATTCTGAATTAATAAACTTTGAATATTTCTTGTCATATAGCATAAAGAAAACATATCTAAAAATGTACTTTTATCAATGAAATATTTATTTCTTGAAATTGATAAAATACATGCCATTTTAGCTGATATGTAAGAAATACGCCCTCTTAATCCTTCTTTTAAATTTGATTCTTTTTCTATAAAACATTTTAAATCTGTGTTAAACATTTTTTCATTTTCGTATTTCATAAATGCCTGGTACAGCGTTGGAACATCATCTTGATAATGCTCACTTTCGCTTGCTTTAATTAAAGATGGATACCATATCTCACTGCATAATAAATCATCAATTTCTTTTTTTGTGGCTTCTTTAGTATCTTTTAAAGCCTTTTCAGGTGATAACTCTAATAAGTTTTCATCATCGCATATCTCTCTATTTATTATTCCTTCGTCTAAATACCTTTTAAATAAGTCTTTTTTTGTTTTTATTTTCATAAACTTATCTAAATATTTGTTTTTAAATGTATTAAAAAAAGTCTCCAAACGTTCTGAAAATGTCGTTTTTATATGCTTATTCTCATTAAATAAAAACTTTAATTCTTCTTCAAAAGAATTTGTTTCTACTTTTACAGATGGATACACAAACATGTGACGATTTATAATTCCCTGTTTCATATCAAATTCACGAAAGGATGGAACTGATACACCAAAAACATTAAACATACAAGATAAAATAGGTTTGCTTGTCATTGATAGTTTTGTTGTTGGTGGCTTTAATGTGCCATCATAAAGAGCAGATAAAGCACCTTTTAAGTCTGCCGTGTAGCTTTCTCTTGACTCCCTTTTTAAAAAACTCTTTGTTAAATATTCATCATAAGTAACAAGAACATTTCTTTTGTAATAATTATTTCTAAAAATAACTTCTAATCCATTAATTGATGTAGGATTTGAACCCTCAAAACAGCAAGGAAATTTATTGTTGTGCATATTTCTTATAAAATACTCAACTATCTTTATATAAGTATCCTTACCCGTTGACGATTCATTGATTAAAACAGTCCACAAATTCAAAGGAGCTGTTCCTTTTGTTTTATGAAGACTTGCCCCATAATCCCAACTTAAAAGACATGAACAAATAGAAAAGGCTGTGTATACTGCAAAATTTGGAATCTTTGGTGATGTGTTTTCATAAATAAATGTAGCCAATTCACCAAAAAATCCACTTTCATTCATTAATGAAATGCATATTTCATTAATTTTATCACATATAACTTCAATTTCATCTTTTTCCTTTTTCTCTTCTTTTTGTACATCCTTTTTTATCTCCTCAAAAACTTCTTTTTGAACAGATAAAGAAGAATATTCTTTTAAGAATTGTTCAACCTCTGGTATGATAATTCGATTTTCACAAGGAAGTGTCTCAATTAAAAATCCATTACCTTTTAAAATATTTTTTAAACTTTCATAAAAAATAGTGGTTTCTTGGCTTTTTAAATTATTATAAGAACTTTTAAATTGCCTTTCTACAACATCATAAGATTCATACCCATAAGTTTGCTTAGAAAAATAATGAAATTTTGCTAAACCATCTTCATAAGATTTACTATGAAATGCAATGAAATTTGAAATAAGATACCATATCTCATAACTATAGCTCTTTTGAAGAACTCTTGTTAACTCGTTTAAGATGGACCTTAAATCACTCTCCTCAATAAACTCACTAAATTTTAGCTCTGTGCCACTTTTTTCATTTTTTGGGACTGTTATATACATAGATAGTTTTGAGAGGTCTAGCGAACCAATAAATGCTAATTTTAAGGGTTTTTGGAGAACCTTATAAGAACCCCATGGCACGCTAAAAAATGAAATTGAGTTATTGGCTAAAAAGTCAACATGTAAAAAGGCATCCTGAAAAGGAATTAATAACTTACTTTTATATGTAATACAACCATTATTCTTAAAAACATAATGTCGTCCACCTGATTTTGTCTCAACAATTAAAACCTGCTCATCTAAAAAATTGTCAGAAACATCAATACCACAGTCACATAAAAACTCTTCAAATGCCTGAATTTGAACATCTTTTAATATATGTGGGTTCTTCTTTGTGTCAAGGTCTAAACAACATGTTTTATGATTGTGCAATAAAGCAACGGGTAAGTGCATTCCCGTAAAAAAGCCCAAACGACCTTTAAACGTTTTGTCTTCATTTATACTTAAGTTCTCAAATTCTAAAAAGTCCATTTAAAGCCCTTTTTTAAAAAAGTGTGAATTTTACAAAATTATTCTAACATAACGATTTTAAAATGTAAAGTAGTGCCTATAAATTTTTATTTATTCCTATTGGATACCAAAAAATAAAGAATATTTTCTTTTTAGTATTAAAAATAAAAACGTACCCGCATGTTGGTGCTTTTCACAAGTGACGTGTACCATTGTCTTATTTATGTTTTATATTAAATAAATTAATGGAAAAAAGGGCAAAAAAAAATTAACGTAACAAAGTCTGAAAAATAAAAATTATTTTAAAAATACAAAAAATAAAAGCATAAATAAACGCAAGTATTGGTTCAAGAATGTATGCAAATAAAAGAAAAATACATATAGGAATAAAACCCTGCATGAACCATTTCTTATTCCCTATAGCTAAAAAAATAATACAATAAATAAAATTCATTGCGGGAAAAGGTGCTTCTTTTGTGTTTAATGATGAACTTTTATAATCATAATCTTTATGACATGTATAACTACTTTTTATGTAGGAAGCACCACATTTTTTACCCATTTGCAAAAATCTCCTTTAAACACTTTTCAAATTCAAAAATGGGCATTTTATTATAACTAAAAGCTTTGTTATTATTATCATCATTAAAATTAAAATAAATTCCATCTTGATTAAAAACTAGCATGATAATCTCCCTTAAATTTATATGCATCACCTCAATCCTATAATAAACTTCAATCTTGCTTTTTGTCTCATGTTTGTAACTTTGCTTTATTCTATGTATCTTTAATTCTTTTTTAAAAGCTTTTAAGCATCTAACATATCCCTCAATTTCTTCTTTTATTTGTTCTATATTTGTTCTTTTCTTTACTTTCTCAAGTTCTCTTTTTAATGTTTCAACCTTTTCAGTCTTACTTTCAAGAACCTTTTCACACGCAATACCTTTTCGCATTAGATTATCATGTCTTTCAAGTGCTCTCATGTGCTTTTTACAAGAATAGTGGTCCTTTAAAATGGGTTGTCCAGGAACAATGTCACCGATGATTCTCATGGAACTTTCAAATATTTGTGAGGGCTTTCCTTTATTTGTCTCAATATTGTCCTTAAGTTTTGCTATTTTTTGTTCTAAAATATTTTCTTTGGCTTCTAACACTTCTTCCATGTTTTGCGGGTAAACAACATGCAAATCAATTTCAAATCCTAGTATTTCTTCAATACGCTTTTTCTCCATAAGCATATTTCTAGAGGGTTTCTCAGAACCCCTTGTGTTAGGTATTACCCAAACGTGTCTTGATGGTGCCCAACAATAACCACATTTTTTTATCAAATCCTTGTGTTCTCTTGAGGAACCCTCAATCCTCAATCCCTCTTCTGTATCCCAGCATAAACTTAGCATATTATCCTCCAAATATACACAAAATAAACTATGATTATAATTGAGCAAAGTGTGAATAAAAAACTTGCTTCTTTTTCTCTTTTATTTATCACTTCGCTCATTTTTGGATTAAATGCATAATTTTTAAAATTTAAAAAACCTGCAATAGGAACCCAAAACATAAGAAGAAACATAAACATAAAAAAATAAACATACATTCCAAAACAAACATATTCAAGCATTTTATACATTTTAACTCCTTTTTAGCACCTTCTTTAAAAGAATACTTTTTCCGTCCATTTGAGTTTCAAATGAATCAGGATAAAGTGTCGCTATACAAGCAAAAATCTCACCTACATCTTTAGAACATACACCTTTTAAGCAATAAATAAAAGCAACTGCTTTAGAAGGAGTGAGAATATTATTTTGTTTTGTGATTTTATTCCAAAATAAATCATCTTTTATACGATTATACACATCATTAACAATTGAAGTGTGTTTTTTATCATTATAATCTAAATTTTTTCTTTGTACTCTTTTTACAATAACATCATATTCGTTTACTCTTTCAATAAATTCTTCATTTGTATGGTTATTACACAATAGAACATCATTATGTCCTTGTTGTGATAGTACTGCATATGTAGTACTATCGTAGTTACTTGTATATATTTTAATGCGTTTTCCACTCATTTTCAATCCCTTTCTTCATACTCAATATTTCTTGAGTTATCCCCAAACAACACACATTCAAAAATTCATGCAAGCACTTCGTATGTGCATATTTATTTTTTTTGTCTTCTAAATTAATTTTAAAATCTAAATCAAAATTTACATTAATTTTTGTTTCACCAATTCTAAAAATTTTATCTGTTCTTCTATGCAACATTTTATGTAAACCTTTTTCATTTGAAACTGGCTTGCCACAAAAAAAGCATCTATGTTCATTCTCATACGACAAATCTTTTAACCATTCTTCAAAAGATTGATTATCATAATAAAAAGAGCCTTTAAGTTCACCCTCTCTCATGTAAACTAATCTTAATTCTCTTCTAGTAAGTGCATTTCCTTTAATATTATAAAAAAATTCATTTTCAAATTCTGTGAGCATTTTAAATATCTCACCAGAATTATATTGAAATTCACAATAAATCTGTTCATCACGAACATCTCTTAAAAACTCTTTCTTTCTAAGAAAACTCTTAAGAATTTTTAAATTTGTTTTCTCATCAAAAACGCTTTTATGGAAAAATTCTCCATAATGTGTCTTAAAAAATGAAAATAACTCTTTGTCATCATAAATACCACCAAAATGTAATTCAATAACTTTATACATAAAAAACCTCCAAAAAAATGGCTTAAAACTAAGCCCATAATACATTAATTGCTCATATCATTTTTGCTATGATTATTAATGCTTTCACCTGCTCACCTGTTAAATCTTTGTTCATTTTTTAATCCACCTTCTGATAAACTATGATGAATTTATTATCAATCCATGTATCCTCATGGAATTCTTTTATTTTCCTGCACATATTATAAACCATGGTCTTTAATTTTTTATCTTCTCCTTTATTGTTTGAAATGGAAAATGAAAAATAATTTATAGAAGTGTCTTCTTTTACCATTTCATCGTCAACATCTTTGTTATGCATAATTTTATTTATCCACTCCATCACCTCCTTTGGGCTATTACTAAAAAATCTTTTATCATGTTTTCCATAAAAACAAGCCTCAATTTTATATTTAAAAGAAGTTCCTTCTTCTATCTTCTTTATTTTATTTAATAGCCTTATACTTGGCTTTACAAAATGAAACTCATCTTCCTTTTCTAATATAGTTGTTGTTTCAAAAATATCTTCTTCTTCCTCAATCTCAACTTCTTTTTCATCTTCAGATAAAACAAGAACGTTATCTAATACTTCTTTTTGTTCCAATGTTAACTCTTTTTTCTTTACCATGACAATTCTCCTTCTTTTTAATTACGATTTAGCCAATAATCTGATTCAATCTCTTGGCACCTCGGACAAACATAATCACCATTCATATATACCCTACAAATATCATCCCTTCCGCATCTATCGCATTCACCCTCTTTAAAAACAGGGTCAAATATACTCTTTTTCTTTTTCTTTCTTTCTTTCTTTTTTATTAATTCCATCTTACTTACTCCCTTAAATATTCACATTCTTCAAATGTTTTATTTTCCACAGAAGAAATAAATTCGTTTAATTCTTCTAAATGATTTAGAATTGCTTTAGCTTTACTTATTCCAAAGCTTATCAAAATAACTTCTCCTTTCGATGTCTCACTCTTAATTGAAAAAATAGGGTTCTTCTTATAAAAAGAACCTATTGCCTTCGTATCCAAAGACTTTTCCTTTTTTTCTATTGGCTTCTTTATTACCATAAAAATACTCCTTTCAAAAAACAATACTCCTTTCAAAAAACAATACAAAAGGGCTTAGTTTTAAGCCCATATAAAGTGATACCTTAATTGAGCCTTAGCCCACCACTTTATTTTATAAAGGATAAACTTTAAAAAGTAAAGCACTTTTTTCCAAAAATACAAAATAGTCTACACTTACATGTATCTGCTTAAAAATATTAAATTTTTAATAAAAAAGACTCAAAACAAGAAACCTACCCTTATTTAGATACCAGTGGTTAAAAAACAGGGTCAAAATCATCCAAAATTTACCCATAGTGAGCTTTTAAATTCTTTTTGGTATGTTTGTATGTAAAACAAAAAAACACCCCTAGGGTGATTTAAATGCTTTTTTGGGTTTGGGGCAAAAAAAACAACCCATAAGGTTGCTTTTTAAAATCTTTTCCAACGTTTAAAAGGTTTTTTTACCTCCTTTCTAGGTTCATTTAAGAACCTTATTGTTTCTTTTATTTCATTCTCAATATCTTTTTTTAAGTTTATATCATTTCCATAAACTTCCAAATCCAATATTTTTTCATTATTATATACAACAATGCCATAATTTTCAGGCTTAAAAAAGGTTAATACCTCTTTTAAATCATTTGAATTTTCTAACTCACATCCAGAAAAGCCACTAATGGTGCTTTCGCACCGCCACATTATCTTTTTCATAACACCTCCTTATCCTTAATTTCTATGGAAAACATGTTTATCTAAAATCTGAAAAACTACATCACAAAAGGGTACTTCCACATTTAAAAAGGCTTCAACTTTAATTGTATCAAACCCATTTCCCATTTCATTTTTTTCTAAAAAATCTTTGAATTTTTTAAGTTCTTTTTGGGGTATTTCCCCATTAATACTTATATTTATATTTAAAGATTTTTTATGGTTTAAAATAACTTTCATAAAACCTCCTACTTGGCTCCATTGCCCTTAGGGTTGAGACCCTCTCTTACCCTTATTATATATAACGGGATTTTTACAAAAAACTTTAGCAAAAATTAAGGTTACACAAAATCTTTTATCCTACTTACAGGTAAATGCCTATAAGCACTAGCAAAAAAAACTTGCAAAACTTTACCCCCAAAACCTTTAAAAATGATAAATAAAAATTTATACCAG
>Ga0316608_1001016_pt1 | contig 11652 bp, 12 predicted proteins | sample MIS2016152B_MG_FD_207673 | JGI IMG/M metagenome (GOLD analysis project Ga0316608, IMG submission 207673) | Microbial mat bacterial communities from Middle Island sinkhole, Lake Huron, Michigan, United States - MIS.2016.152B | ecosystem: Environmental > Aquatic > Freshwater > Lake > Sediment... | reverse complement strand
AGAATTTCAAGAAAATTATATGACTTTTTTAAAAAAAAGAGATTAAATTAAAAGAATAAATGATTCTAATATCGTTTATTTCTTAAAATAGTGAGTTTTCTTTCTGACACTAAATAATTTAATAAATCTTTCCTGGGAAGTTAAATGAAATTGAGAATAGATTCTGTTTTCTAAATCTATATATGCTTTAAGTAATTGAACATTATAAATTTCTAACCAATTTTTATATTCGTTTACTAATTTAAAGTGATTTTCTCTCTCAATGATCAACAAAGTGCAATCTGTCAAAGCCTGAATGCTCCAAATACTGGGTGTTTGAAAAACAAAACTGGTAAGTGAACCAGTAAACGAATCTGAATAGTAAAATTGCATGGTTGTTTCTTCTTCATCCATTTCATGAATTGTTCGCAATATTCCAGAAACAACAAAGGCTATGCTATTGCATATTTCATTTTTTTTAATCCAAAATTCATTTTTTTTTAATTGTAAGATTGCAAAGTACTTTAAAATTTCCTCCCTTTCATTTTCAGATAGATGTGAATTCTGAATTAAGAATTGATTAAGTTTTTCTTTCATATTTTCTGAAGTCTAAGTTATTCATTTTTCAAACAGCGAACCGACATGCAATTACTTTTGTTAAACTGAGAGCGTCCAAAATAGGTGTCATCATAACTTAGCGTTCTTGCCCAAAAATCGATATCGGCAGGAGTTGATGTCCAGAAATATGCTTTTTCGGTAAGAAACTGAAAAGATTGATCATAAAAAAGTACAGCGCCCGCAGGTAAAGCATTGAAATTGGATGAATTATCACCATTTCCATTGTCATACCAGCCCTTTTGCGATTTAATCTTTGCACCCAATTTTTCTCCTCGCTTCCGGCTTAGGTCTGCTTCTTCTTGTGGCATTCCAAGATATAGTTCCAATGTTTTCCATTCATAATCTGAAGGCAGATGCCAACCCATTGGACAAACTTTATTGGCTGTTTCCCAATCATATAAATAGCCATATATTTGAATGTTCTTCTGTTCATCTTCGTATGCATGGTAAGTGCCTTTTCCGGGTTTAAAGCATAAATTTTCTGCCATAAATGTTTGGGTTCCGATTTGAATAGTTTTATATGTTTTCGCATCTCTGGCATCTGTAAATGCATTGTTTTCCTGAGCCAAAATTACAGATGTAAAAAAAAACAAAATTACGATGATTGAATAGGTTTTCATATCTTTGAAATTCAGTTTTACATATTCAAATATAGTTTGAAAATTACAAACAACAAAGAATTTTATTCAATATATTTGCCAACAGAAAAATAGAAACTGAACAAGAAATAATAAAATGAAAAAATATTTTACTGGTATTCTTATCATTATAGCGATTGTATCCTGTCAAACAAAAGTCCTCAAAAATACAGGACTATACTCCTTTCCTAAAGCAGAGGGAATTGTGATTGATGGCAGCATTGAGGAATGGACAAACAAAGGTTTGCTTATTCCCTTGATTGCAAATAATAAAGGCATAATTAATCATGAAAGTTTTTCATCAAAAGTATCGATGACCTGGGATCAAAATAATTTTTATTTCTTTGCTGAAATTACAGATGATTCTATTTTTCAGGACAAGGCTACTCCAACTTGGAAAAACGATGGTATAGAATTGTTTATTTCAAGTAGAAAAGGTTCTGAGGCGATGTTGCAATATCTCATACTTCCTTCGATTACAAAGGGAGTAAACGAATCTGTGGTGAATAAATTAGATTACAGAACAGGTGTTGCAACTTCAAATGTAAAAGATTTGAAAATGGTTAGCAAGCTCATCCCGAATGGTTATAGGGTTGAAATTGGCTTACCTTTTTCTGCATTAAACCTGAAACCTCAAAATGGTGATACAATAGCATTCAATTTTTATATATCGGATGCCGATGGTCTGGAGAAATGCAACAAATACAGTTGGCATTACAATAGTGAAACCTACCTCAATCATGATGCTTTATATGAATTAATTCTAACAGATAACGAGCAACAGCAAACAGTTCCTTTGGTCAAAGCCTACCTGGAAGATACAACAAACTACATTATTAAAATAATAACACTTCAAAAACCAGAAACAAATAAAGTTAGTTTAACCAATGAGAAGGAAGTCATCGCTACTTCCGTTTTTGAAAAGATAGACGATGTTTATATCTCAAATTTTCGTTTTGATAAATCGCTTGCTGGATCTAAATACCCTACTCTTATAATCAACACCAATTACCAGCCCACTTCAACCATTGAATGGATTGATATTCCATTCCAATATACGAAAATGCTTGCTCCCAATCAATTTGAGCAAGAAATTCAGTTATTTGCCAAAATTGATAAAAAGGAATTTCCACCCAAAAATGCCATTCTTTTTGTGGGTAGTTCAAGCATTCGTTTGTGGAAAAGTTTGAAAGAAGATTTTAAGGAAGTACAAGTAATAAATAGAGGTTTTGGCGGTTCAAAAACGAATGATTTGTTGTATTTTTTCGATCGTATTGTTAAACCCTATCAGCCCAAAACTATTGTTTATTATGCCGGAACAAATGATCTGGCATCGGGAGAATTGCCACAAACCATTGCAAACAATGTAGAACAATTTATAAAAAATGTAAAAAGAGATCTTCCCCTTACGAAAGTCTTCATTTTAAGCAATACCATGGCTGTTTCCCGAAAGCATCTTTCAGTAAACTTCAATAAGACTAATGAATTGATACAGATAATGATAAAAAAGTATGACAATTCTCAATATGTTGATGTTAGTAAAGTGATAATGGATAAAAAAGGAGTTCCAAAACCTGAACTGTTTTTAGCCGATAGTACACACTTAAATGCTAACGGATATAAACTTTGGACAGAGGTTTTAAGACCAATTCTTTTGAATAAATAGTAATGTTATTCCCTTAGTAATGTGATTATTAATAAGTAAATTTTGATATTGTAATGCATTAATTTAGTATTTGTCTAAAGTCAATGCTTTTTCAATGCTTTTTATACTTTATAAATGTACCTAATCGAAGCTAATCTTTATGATCGGGAGTTGAAGAAAATTTTTTATTTCCACCCATATTTTATAACTTGCCAAATCAATTAAACTAAATTTTACTACTATGAAAATGAATTTCATCTGCATCATAGCTTTTTTGTTATTCGGTTTTTGTAACATTTTCGGACAATCAAAAGCGCAAAATTATTTAATGGTCAACGATTTAATAATCGGGGAAAGAATACCTATAGACACAAGTCATTATACAATGAAAACGCCTGGTTTGTATGCTAAGTTTCAGAATCAGAAGTTTTTGCAGATAGAAAAAAACCCAAATATAAATTTTGGAAAAGTATTCATGAAAAAAATGGCAGATCCGAAATTCAGGACATTGGACCCCTGGGCAACAAATGACGATTTTCCATATTCTTTGGAGAAGAACAAAGTTGATGAAAAAAATGCATACTTTGAGAGGTTAGGAGGTGGAACAGATACTATGCATGTTTATGATAATGACGGAAATATGACTCTATCGGCAGTTGAAAGAAAAATCGATACCAGCCAAATTAGCGGTATTCTATTTTATGATAAATGGATGTTGGATGAGAAAAATTTTGCTTTATACAAGGATGTAGTTGCCTATTGTCCAATTCGGAAATATTATAGACCAGACGATATAGAAATGGAAGATCCATTGTATAAAAAAGTAACAATGTTATATCCTGAGGATAAATTGAAAAAGAATGCTTTTTCGAAGCTTAAACCATTTTTAAAAATAAGTTTTGAATTTTATTTGGGAAATGAAAACCTTTACATAACGAATGAAAACAACTATTTTTATAATGAAAACGACCTATACAATTTTGTGGAAAGAGATGAATCACCCTTTTGGAATAGTTATAATAAAAAGAGATTTATAAACTTGATCCTTGATCGCGCGCTAAATTCCAAAACCGAGGTTTATGATTTTTTTTCAAAAGAAAAATTAAAAAAAGAAGACATTTTGGCTCGATTCGGTTGTGGACACCAAACGATTCAAATTGTGGATGAGAATGGGGAAACTAAAAGTGTGGACATTGATACTGAAATTAATCAAGATGAAATAAAATCGGTCATTTTTATAGAGGAATGGTATCTTGATCCCAATACACTAAAGATTTACAAAAAAGTTGTTGGCGTTGCCCCCGTTAGAACATTTTTTAAAGATGATGATGTTGACCAGAATTTTCCTCAAAAAAATATTGCATTTCTTCTCTATTTTGATTCAAAAAAATAAATCAAATGTTTGCAGAAATTACGGAGGGAAAAATTCCTATTAAATTGTGGTTGGATGATATTGAGGAGTCTGCTCTTGCTCAGGCTAAAAATCTTGCCATGCATCCTTTTGCAGTGCATCATGTGGCTCTGATGCCCGATGCACACGAAGGTTATGGCATGCCTATTGGAGGAGTATTAGCAACCAAAGAGGTTGTAATTCCGAATGCAGTAGGTGTGGATATTGGATGTGGCATGTGCGCTGTACAAACAAACCTTGATGACTTACCTCAGGAGGTGAATAAGAAAATTCTTAAGATTATAAGAGAAAGAATTCCCCTAGGATTTAATCACCATAAGATTGCTCAGGATCAGCAATTTATGCCACAGTTAGAAATAAGCTCAGATATGCCTGTGGTGAAAAAAGAATATAGTAGTGCATTAAAACAGGTTGGAACTTTAGGAGGCGGCAATCACTTTCTTGAAATACAAAAGGGTAGTGATGGAAAAGTTTGGATTATGATTCATTCAGGTTCAAGAAATATTGGATTGCAGGTAGCAAAACACTACAATGAAAATATTTAGCCTTAAATCCGTAGGATTATTTTAATTCGATTAAATAACAATTGGTTGCATCAATAATCGCTTACCCAATTAGGTGAATTTAAATTCGTGCAATTCGAGTAATTCGTGGTCAAACAAAAAAACACTTGCAGATTTAAGGTTTAATAAAAAGTACTAAGTAAATTTTGATTTTATTACTGTATAACGTATTCTTCAATAATCGCTTTAAGTTGTTTCATTAGCCTCATTATTTCAAAAAGTTCTTCATCAGTTGATTTGTATGCGTTACTAATGGCATATTCCTTTCCTTCTAAAACTAAAAACTCCCAAATTTTCCCTTTTACAACTACGCCGTAAATGGGTTTTTCATTATGGTTTAATTCTTGTGCAACAAGCATTGCAGATAGGCATTGCCCAATGGGTTCACCTCTTGCTTCCATTTCTTTCTTATATTCATTGAAGCAAAAATAGGGCATTTTCGGGCTGCGTCTTCCCTTGGCTATTATTGCATCGGGATTTCCAATTAATGTAATATTGTCAATAATAGCACTTAACTCTCTATTTATAAACATTCCATATACATTGGTATTAAAATCTATAAGAGAAAACAATGGTGCAATAAAATGTTCTTTCAATTCGGGTTCGTTCCAATCATCAACTCTATAAACTAATTTTTCTTGTAAACGATTTACGGTTTCTTTTTCAAAGTCTGTAATGAATATATTTTTGCTGTTTTCGATCCATTTTGTAAGAATTTCGTGTTTTGATAATTGGGCAAGACCAAAGGTGTCTTCCAAATATTCCCTCGAGCAATCCTTAAAATTTACTTTTCTTGTTTCCATACTCTATTTTATGAAAATTATTCATACAAATTTACAAAATTTTATTGATATTTTACAAAAAATCACAATGGTAAGTCAAGATAGAAAATTACGCAATCCATTATCTTCGCTACCCGCTTATAAGGAATAGCTTCGATTGGGTGCCTTGATTATGGGTTTTTCATTAATCATCATTGTCAGAGTTTGAAAATAGGATTTTATCAATTTTCAATAAGTCAGGTTCAAAGCTAATTTCCCCTCTTGGGAGGGGATTAAGGGGTGGGTCTTTGATAACCAGCCGCTTAAGTATATTACCTTCGATTTAGTGCCTTGATTATGATTAAATGCAAATAAAATAGTTGATTTTGAATTGCTGCTCAATCAGGGAAATAAGCATATTCGAAGCACCTGTGTGTGGGCTGTCCGCAAAATGTGTGAAATTCTGAAATTTCGGGTTTGCAAGCGTTGGCTTTTTGAGGGTAAAGAAATTTTAGAATTTTTATTTTGTGGTGAATTTTCTTTTGTTACTTTTCTTTGTTTGGCAGACAAAGAAAAGTAAGATGGCTAATAAATATTTGTTTGGTCTGGTATCGCTATAAGTTTCATTGATTTTTGTTCGATAGAGTGCCCAGATTATGGGTTTTCATTAACCATTAATCATTAACCATTCATCCAGAAGGACATTTGAGCGTCAAAAAAGAAATGCATTTTTTCATCTACTTTCATTTTTCATTTTTTCATTCCTCCTTCTGATCAATAAAAGTTAAAAATATATCTTTATCTTAAATTTTAATAATTGAAAGTTTGTTTTACCTTTGCCGGTAATCGTTAAACGAAACTAAATAATTGTTTTATGGAAAATACCAGAATTGATCTCTCTAAGTACGGAATCAAAAACGTAAAGGAGATTATTTACAACCCAACTTACCAGGAACTGTACGACTACGAAACAGACCCAAAGCTTCAAGGTTTTGAGCAGGGAATTGTTACAAAAACCGGTGCAGTGGCTGTAAAGACTGGCATCTTTACCGGACGCTCCCCCAAAGATAAGTACATTGTGAAAGATTCCATTACGGAAAACACAATTTGGTGGGATGGTGTTATCAACAGACCTATAACCAATGAAATTTGGCAACATTGCAAAGGTCTTGTTGTAAATCATTTATCTTCTGTCGATCGTTTATTTGTTGTGGATACCTATTGTGGGACAAATCCCGACACTCGCCTGAAAGTTCGATTTATAGTTGAAGTTCCTTGGCAAGCGCATTTTGTGACTAATATGTTTATCCGCCCATCACATTTTGAGCTTCAAAACTATGGAGAACCTGATTTTGTTGTGATGAATGGTTCTAAAATCAGCAATCCACAATGGAAAGAACAAGGTTTGAATTCCGAAGTTTTTGTTCATTTCAACCTCACCGAAAGAATGCAAATTATTGGCGGAAGCTGGTATGGTGGTGAAATGAAAAAAGGAATTTTTGGTATGATGAACTATTTCCTTCCCTTGCGAAATATTGCATCTATGCATTGCTCCGCCAATGTTGGCGAAAACAAAGATGTTGCATTATTCTTTGGTTTGTCTGGAACAGGAAAAACAACCTTGTCTGCTGATCCTAAGCGATATTTGATTGGTGATGACGAACATGGTTGGGATGAACATGGTGTATTCAATTTTGAAGGTGGTTGCTATGCAAAAACCATCAAATTGAGCGCTGAAAACGAACCCGATATTTATAGGGCAATCAAACGTGATTCACTACTCGAAAATGTTGTTGTTCTTGAAGATGGAACGGTTGATTTCAATGATGGTTCGATCACTGAAAATACACGTGTTTCTTATCCGATTTTCCATATCAGCAAAATTGTTCTTCCCTCAAAAGCGGGTCATGCTACCAAAGTGATCTACCTTTCTGCTGATGCATTCGGAGTTTTACCTCCGGTTTCTATTTTGGATCGCGATCAGGCTCAATACCATTTCCTTTGCGGATATACATCAAAACTTGCTGGAACTGAACTTGGTATCTCAGAACCTGTTCCTTCTTTCTCACCTGCATTTGGCGAAGCATTTTTAACCCTACATCCTACAAAATATGCTACAGAGCTGGTTCGTAAAATGGATCAGCACAATGCAAAGGCATATCTTGTGAATACCGGATGGAATGGTACAGGCAAACGTATTTCCATCAAAGATACACGCGCCATTATTGACGCCATTATCGATGGTTCTATAGACAAAGCCCCAACGACTCATATTCCATTCCTTAATTTAACTGTTCCAACAAAATTGAACAATGTAAGCGAAGGTATTCTGGATCCCCGCGATACCTATCAAGCTAAAGCAGAGTGGGAAGCAAAAGCAAAAGATCTGTCGGCAAGATATATCAAATATTTTGAGCAATACACGGATACTGCTGAAGGAAAAGCACTTTTACCTTCAGGTCCACAGATCTAAGTATTGGATACTTTTTAGGGCATTTACCTTAAAAAAATGAAATTACCGCAAAATTGTATTATAATTATTCATAAGCAATTTTGCGGTTTTTTTTATCAATTCTACTTTTCGATTTTGTTTTTTGCTTCTATTTTTTTACTATTTTTGACCCAAAATATACGAATTGAATTTCATGATTTTATATGCGTTTTATGTTTAAAACAGTAATTTTCGATTTCGACGGAGTAGTTGCAAACAGCGAAAGAGTTCACCTGATTGCAGAAAGAAAAGTAATGACCCATTATTCCTGGCCTGTTTCTGAAGAACAGCACCATAGCTATATAGGTAAAACTGAAAAGGAAATGTGGAAAGATCTATTACGAAATTACAAATGCGAAGAAGATATAAACGATGTAATGGAACTTAAAGCAAAGTTTTTTCTGGATATTATTGAAAAAGAAAACGCAGAACTCATCATGCCGGGTTTACCTGAATTATTATTCGATTTGAAAAAAAAGGGGGCAAATGTCTGCATTGCGTCTTCTGGCAGAAAAGATCTGATTGATTTGATGTTGGAGAAAACCGGTATTAGAAATAATTTCGAATTCATAATTACCGCCGATGATGTTGATAGAGGAAAACCCGCTCCGGATCTGTTTCTTAAAGCTGCCGATAATTTTAATAATTCATCAGAAGAATGTATTGTTATTGAAGATTCTGAAAATGGAGTGCGAGCAGCTATTTCTGCCTCTATGCCTGTTGTTGGATTTGTCAACAGTCATTCAGGAAACCAAAATTTATCTGATGCGGATTATATTGTATCGTCACATAATGAATTAAATTATAATATATTAAAAAGAGTTTGCGAAGGAATTGTCTAAGAACAATCAGTAGAAAATTTCCATATAAAGATTGGCCGAATTTTAGTTTTTGCTTGTAGGAATCACAAAGCCCATTACGATAGAGCCAACCAAACCAACGCCAACAATGATGATTCTTAATAAGGAAGTATTAAGACAGAACAAAATGGAAAGTAGAATCATCAACCACATGAATGTGATTGTATAAATTTTTGTTTTTACTGTGAGGCCATTGTTTTTATAATAATCTGTAATATAATGATTAAGATATTTGTTTGATAATAAGATATGATACAAACGGCTCGACCCTTTCAGGTAAAGCCCTGCTGTAAGCAAGAGAAAAGGCGTAGTGGGCAGACCTGGAACAAAAATCCCAATCAGACCCAACAGAAGTGAAATTGAACCTAAGACGATGAAGATTAGTTTCATCTTTTTACCGTTATTTTTTACAAATTTAGAAATATTTTTCTATATGTAGAATTGGTGAAAATAAAATCGACATATCATGAATGATCTTGAAGCGTTTTGATAAATTCAGAATTCCTGAAAACAGCGCAAACTATTATGTTCCATTTATTCTAAAATATGCTTACAAACCCAAAATCAAGCCACTCAATAGGAGATACGCAAAGTATTGCTATCTACAGAATACGAAGGCATATTATTAAAATACAATGGTTTCAGAAAGATACAAAGCAATCTGTTAGTTATTTTGGACAATTCTGAAAAACCCATGCCGTTATTATATTCTTGATTTTTTCGTTCTTTTGCATCAAGGCAAAAGGACAAAGAAAATAAGAAGAAAATCTTTATTTACGCCAATTAAAGGTTGAATAATTACAGTAAAAGGAAGTTTTCAACGTTTTCTAATATTTACCGAGATCCGCCTTCTTTGCGGTCTCTGTATTTATAAAGTTGTTTTCAACCATAAATATTTATCATTCTTTGTCCAATTCAAGGCACCTAATCGAAGGTAATCCTTATGAGCGGGTAACGAAGATAATGGATTGCGTAATTCTTTGCTGGCCGGAATAATTGACAGATCTAAGCGCTGAGCTTAATAAGAAAATAAAGTTAAATTATTTCAGGAAAAGGCATCAGCAAAGAACAAAGCAATCTGTCAGTTATTCTGGACATTTTCTGAAAAACTGAGACCGTTATTATATTCTTGATTTTTTCGTTCTTTTGCATCAAGGCAAAAGGACAAAGAAAATAAGAAGAAAATCTTTATTTACGCCAATTAAAGGTTGAATAATTACACTAAAAGGTAGTTTTCAACGTTTTTAATCATTAATTTTTGACGCTTCATTGTCCTATCGGACGAATGAAGGTCTATCTTTGCACAAAACCAATCATGAAATCGTGAAACCGTAAAGACAAGGCATGCCTTGTCTTTACAACAACACCGCAGATGAAAGACCTAATAAGTTTCTTTCAAGAAGCCCCAGGTGCGTAATGTATTCTCATAACTATCGGGATAGTTGCCTTTGATGAGGTGCGTAAGAGAATCCAATGCTTTTTTAACGGTAGGTCGAAGTAACTTTTTATCACCCACAAATTTTGTTGAAGTAGTTGTATTTTCTGTTGATTCTGCTATACACTGATCAAATTCGTCTTTCAGGTTTTGCCAAACGCTGATCTGACTGTTTTGTCCCTGAAGATCGTGCTTAACAATAGCACTAACAAGCATCGTAAGCGCTTGTCGCCTTTCTTGCTGATCGGCAGGCAAACGATAAACGCCTTTATAAAAGGCAATACCAAACTCTGGAAAGTATGCCTGATAGGTATCCTTGCCATATTTATCCTTGAGTGAATCTTTGATATAAATGAGCAAATGGTCTATTGTCTTGTTTACAATGCTAAGTTTTTTGGATAAGGGTGTACGCACGGCACCAGCATTTTTTTTACTTGATAAGGAAAGCTCGAATTCGTTGATATCGTTTTCAAATTCCTCGCAGCTTTTCCACAATAGTTTGAAATCGGGAGTTTCCTTCCATTTCGCACAAGCCAGTTTTGCCACAGCCAATAAATCTAAATCGGCGCTGGGCATTAATTTTGTTGCGGCTTTTCTTTTTACTGCTTCAACAATATCATTCTTTTGTGTGGCCTCAGTTGTTTGCTCTGTAACCACTTCTTGTACATTTTCAGAATACATTTCGTCTGACATAACTCAAAAGTTTTAATTTGACAATAATACTTTACTTATTTTGTAATGACTGCTCATTACACTTTGAATATATATATATTATATTTGCAAGTATATTTAATAATACGGTATAAATAAAATATTTTACCAAATATTTATGAATAAACAAGCTGTCTAATTGTTGATAAAATATATTTTCATTGGCAAAAAGCACCGAAGATGCTACAAAAATGACAAAATACATGTTGAAAAACCTGTTAATATATTATTGGAATGTTGAAATTCAGAATTATCAATGCAATTTAGCCCTCAAATCAGGACATATTGGCACTAAAACATATAACAATGAAGGGAATCATGACAATATTTCGCATAAAGCAAGCCTATCTGCCTGGTGTATGTGAAATACATTTTGCAATGCAGGGGAGTAAGTGTAGATGAATTTATACATCAATAATACCTTAAATCCGCAAGATAATTTATAAGTACATTAATATAAGACTTTTACAATCAAAATCTTTCACTTATTTGAGTGAAAGAAATATCGAAAAATATTATAAAAAAGACGGTAAATGTTTG
>Ga0316608_1001014_pt1 | contig 11654 bp, 15 predicted proteins | sample MIS2016152B_MG_FD_207673 | JGI IMG/M metagenome (GOLD analysis project Ga0316608, IMG submission 207673) | Microbial mat bacterial communities from Middle Island sinkhole, Lake Huron, Michigan, United States - MIS.2016.152B | ecosystem: Environmental > Aquatic > Freshwater > Lake > Sediment... | reverse complement strand
TAATCATGGACACTGTCTTTTTCTGTTGGTTATGTCAGAAAAACTAACTTTTTAAATTTAAGATAGTAATACCGGATGAGCCGGTATCTTTCTAAAAAGAAGAATATTTAGATAATCGTGGACACTGTCTTTTTCTGTTGGTTATGTCAGAAAAACTAACTTTTAATCCAATGGTCTATCATTGGCACATAGTGACCGATTCTTAATCTAACTTAGTAATAGTTCTACTTGAATAATTCCAACTACTACCTATTGCTTTTGAATTAGCATCTCTGGTTGTAGTATATCCTCTAATAATAAAAGTAGTAGCTGTAAATACATTAACCATATGAGTTATAATTAATTGAGCAGTAACATTAGCAACCGATGGAGTGTATGTTTTCTTTATTGCTAAAATAGTTGATGTAGTATTATTATATAATTCTAATTGCCAAGTTTGAGCAATAGTAGTAGTTCTAGTAAAATTAACATCAGATTGAATTAAATAAGATCCTGGCTGTAAAGTAAAACTAAATATAGTAATATAACTTCCACCGGAAAAAGTAACATCTGCTGCCAACGTATTAAAATCAACTTTACTCTTAATATCAACATTAGGTATTTGAACCAATCCATTAGTACAAACTTGCTTTCTATGATCAACTATCTTACCAAGTATTCTACTACTAACCCCACCATTAGAATAAGTAAAGGTATATAATAATTTTAAATTCTTAGGTAAATTAGATAATGATAAATCCGGTTTAGCTTCTGTTAATGCTAAATCAAAAGATGTATAAGCAGTAGTACCAGGAATAATAATTAAACTCTTATCTGCTCTAACATTATTACTTAAATAGATATATTGATTACACCAACTTCCTTGAGCTAATATATTCAATGTATAAGTTGAAGTATTATTCCACATAATAGTTTGTCCTGAACCACTAGCATAAGGAAAAGTATTACTATAATCTTCATACATAGTATAGGTATTAGCAGCAGATAAATAAAATTTTAAACTCTTAGTTAAATTAGCAGTTGATATAGTTCTTTTATAATCTTTAGAATAAAAAGTAAGATCTGTTAATTGTAAAGAATCTGGGCTAGCTATAGTTGGATAAGTAATATTTCCACCACTTGATACCTGTAAAGATAAATCATCTTGATAGTAAGGATCTGCATTAAAATTAGAAAACATAAGGTCTATAAAGTAATGTTCTGTAGTAGTATTTTTAAATACACTACATACTGGTACATAATATTGACCTGCTGGAGTATTATTTACTGGCTTAATATCAGACCAATATAACTGGCCTGTAGTACCTTTAAAATAAACATAAAATAATTTATTATTAGTAAAAGTAGCCGTAGTATTACTATCTCTCCAAGTAGTTGAACTAAGATCTATAGTAAGAGTAACACTTGATCTATTATATCTGGTTCCGTCAACATAATACTCAATAGAAGAAGCAGATGCATCTAAAGTAACTACATTATTACTATAAGTTGGAATAGGCATATTAACTATACCATTAGATCTAATCATACCAGTTGGAAAATAAATATTTCTCCAAGAATTTTTTTCATACATATCTTGACCTTGTCTCATTACTACCCTAGAATATATATTACTACTAGTTGAAAGAAACTGCATACCATAACTATTAAGACTAGTACTCTCAATACTAAATAAATGTCCACTTACTGATGTACTAACTCCATCTAAAATAGTAGTACAGGTAACTAATTTCCATCTTCCATTTTTAAAATAAGTATAGGAATCAATATCTGTCGATGTTAATACTGGAGATGCATAATTATCAATATAAGTTCTAATACTATCTTTTAAAGTAGTATAATTTACTTGTCATACATTATATCCATCTGAATTATTACACACTGGGAAAATATCATTATCTAATATTGAAGCCATACCATCACAGCTACTTATTGTTTGGCCTAATGATACATAATCTTCATTTCCAGTATTAGTACCAGAAGTATTTGACAATATAGTTTTTTCTGCATCGGTAACATATCTTTTGTTTGTTGAGTCAGCTATATCTGCAGTAGTAGCAGAAGTCCCACCGGTAACCAGTCCCTTTGCATCATAAGTTATTTTAGTATTAGTTCCACCAGTAATAGCAGTATTCTTAGCTGTAAAATAAGAATCACAATGAGTCTTTATAGCTTTTTTTGTATTAGCCCAAGTTATTTTCTTTAATGATGAAACACCACCTTGGCTAATTGGAATATAATCAGCATCAACAAACGTTGTATCAGTTAACGCTGTCTGAGCATTTATAACACCAGCTATAGCTGATCCAGTTGGACTAAGATAATCAGTGTTAGCTACTGCTATACTAATAACTCCATTGGTTAATTTTGGTATGCCTGATAACGTACATCTTTTAATTGATTTACCAGTAGTTCCATTAAATAATACTACTTCATTGTCAACTGAAACACTGGTATTGGAACTGACATCTCCAGCGCCCAATCCACTAAAGTATGTTGACATTGTGGCTTTAGTAACTTTCTTATTTCTATTTGAATCAGCACTATCTGATATGACAAATAAATCAGAAGTAGCTAATGTTGTTTTCTCAGGTAATTCATCCAAATATTTACTCATTCTTTTTTCTCCTTAACTTCTTATTCTTAAAAATCCGGAATAATCTCTTACCAATGCAAATTCATCTCCGGTAGAAGTTCTTCACATTATTGCCTCTGACCCATCAAAATAAGTATATACACTTGAAGGTGATTCATTGCCAGCCTCATCTATTCCTAAATAGTAAAATTGAAAATCTATACTAGTAGGTGGTAATGAAAAGTCAAATACTCCGGCACCTATATAAGTAGCAGCACCTAAATAATAATCAGAAGAGGGGACTGGTGAGCCCCCTAACATTTTATAAACTTTAACTTGTAAAGCCATTATTTTATTATCCTACAACTGGATCAGTACAATTACCACTAACAACAACAACCTGGCCATTATAGATATAACCATTAGTTGGAGCATTAATAGTAACATTTGGGGGATTAGTATCTAAGACAAAAGATTTCTCATCTGCTGCAACATAAGTACAAGCAATTCCAGTAGCATCAGTCCATTTAGCACCAATAGTATATATTCTTCCACCTTGTAATTCTGTAGTGGTACCAGCTATAATCTGTTTAGTAACTGTAACTAAATCTGTAGCACTAACAAATCCACTTGAAAAATCAAAATAACATTGACCGGTAGGTGTAGCTAAAGAAGTCATAGTAACTGCTGCACTATCAATAGTTGCTTTAGTAGTAGTATTATCAACATAAGGTTTCCAAGCTAGAAACATTCTTACTGATTGAATACATGCAACATTAACTGCAGCTGTTTCACTCTGTGATTGGATATTAGATGTATCCATACTTACACTTATTGCTGGTAAGCTATCATTTATTACTGGCCAAGGATAAGCTGTAGTACAATTAAAAGTACCAGTATTTGCTGCAACATTATCTGTAACCTTAGCATTTTGAAATCTACGAGTAGTATTAGCATTATCAATTACTATTATTGAACTTGAAGAAGTATTGCCGGATTCATCAACAACATCAACTCTTAAAGCAACTGCTCCTACTGGAATCTGTGTAGTAGTCAACCCAGTAAAACTAAATAATCCATTAGTAGAACTTTGTCCACTTTGATTAGTCCAGGTTGACGTACCTGTTTTTCTCATTAAATTTACACTCAAAGCCATTTATTTTTCTCCTTATTTTTTTAACTAATATAGCCACTTACTATATCTATTGTTTTGTTATAAATAAATCCATGTCTTGGATAATTTATTCTCACCATATTCAATCCTATTGTATAAAGATATATATCTTCCATAGTTTGACCAAAATAAGTAATCAATTGTTTTCCATCTATATTAGTAATAGGATGTAAATTTACTTTTGCATTTTTAACACCATAAATTATACTATTATTATTTGGATCATAGTAAATTACCATTACTTTATTTTCTGTCATTGATCTTAAAAATTCATATTCTTCAGTATTGACAAATTTACTATCAAATGATATCTTAACATATTCTCCAACAGCAAATTCTGTACCATCTGGTGATTTAATTAATGTTACCGGCTCTACCGATATATTTGGTTTAGCCAGTACTTTATCAATCTTTACACATCTAGCTAGTACATCAACTAATTCACTTGAAGATATCATTGTCCAATCATCTGGAAATCCATCTGTTACACCCATATAGATATCAAAAAAATTCATTATTATTACTTCCTTTATGATAGTCCCCACCGGTTAAGATAGGGACTATTAATATTTATTAGTCTGTTAGTTGTTTCATTTCAAAGAATTTATCAACATTATCATAACTACGTACTGCTTTAAGATCAATTGAATTAACTTCATTACCTACTAATTTTAATAATGGATGAATATTCATTGAATACATAATACTAATATCACCACTACGTCTATCAAAAAATAATATATCTGTCTTAGATAAAGATTGATAATAATTTCTTAATAAAGCCCAGATTGATTTAGTTACATCTATTGTTTTAAATTCACAGGTTAATGTTTCATCTTCAACATTTTTAGTTCCATCGGCTAGTTCTGATTCCGTTTTTAAATCCACAAGTATAGATGGTTTAGCTAATACTTTTGGTATTTGAATCCATTGATAATCTCCTACCGGTAGATCTCCTTCATCCAGTAAAAGTAATGCTTCAAATTCAGATAGAGTTAGCGGATCTAATTCGGTACCCCAATCAATATGGGTTGATTCTCTTCTTATCCAAATTTCAAAATAATTAATCATTTAGATTGTCTCCTTACATAGTTACAGTGACAAATCTAAAGAAGTCATCCAAATTGTTTTGAATTTTAGTTCCTTTGATAGTAATTACACTACCAATGTCATTACCAGTAATGTTTAAAGCTGGATATAATCTATTAGAATAAATAGTTGGACATTCAGTATAAGCACCGGATACATTGTTATAGTCAACCATTATAATATCAACAGATTGATTTATTAATTTTCTAAGACGAGTTTTTAAATCTGCATCTACTGCAATCTTTAATTCAAAGTCTATTTTTTCACTACCAATTTCAGTAGTACCATCACCCATACCAGCAGACTGATCAATGTCAGAATTCATGGTTGGTTTTTCTCTAAAATCTTTAATATAAGCCCAAGTAGTTGGTAAAGTATCTGTAGTCCATTCTGGTGCTGATGTTAAAGTTACTACATCTGCTGCTAAGATTGTGTTTGCAGCTCTGATATACATTCTACTATAATATTTAATTGCCATTTGTTTATTTCTCCTTTGGTATTTTATACCTTATTATTAGTTATTACTGGAATCCTACCTTCTTTGATTAGTTTTAATTCAAATTCGGCAAACTTTTTACTTAATACTTCTTCAAGTACTTCTTTAGTTAACATTGAATCTTTACCTACGAATGTTTTTTTACATTCTTCAATACCAGGACAATTCTTTCTGTCCATAATAGTTTCAATTGCTTTAATATCATCCTTTGTTCTATCAACATCTTTAGTTATACTTATTATACTATCAGAATGTTTATTAACTCTGGCTTCTACTTCTTTTAAATTATCAATTGATAATAATTCACTCTTCTTTTCAATCTTTACGAATCTTCTATCTATACCATTCTTATACAGATAACCAATAATAGATACAACGATTGGAAGAAGTATTGATATAATCTGTATAAGTGCCATTGTTAATCCTTTTCCTATTTAATTGAATTGAATAACATAGCTTCAATTTCATCTACTATGTTATTATCAAGTGTATTATCAGTTTTATTTACCATCCATCTTAAAATAGCTATAATTATTTTTAAGCTAGCCTTAGTTGATAAAGTCTTTAATATTGCTATTGCTATATTTCCCATTTACATACTCCTTAAAAGTAGGTCCCTATCAATAAAGAAAGGGACCGGTTATAATTAAACTTGTTTTCTTGTTACGATACGAGCTAATTTTAAAATTCCATTACCATAAACATTGTGTAAGTTATAAATCATAGAAGCTTTTGCTGTATCATCACCAACTAACATTGTTAAAGGCACAGTTTCACCATATGCTAATGAATTAGAACTATATACAATAAATTGTGCTTTAGCAGCAGATTTAGGCATATTAGAAACAACATGAACTTGAATTCCCATTATAGTACCGATATTACCAGTAGCATACAATTCTGCATTTGATGGAATAAAATATGATAAACCTAAAGCTAATAATCCACCTTCAAATTCAGGAGCAATAACCATATGATAATCAGTTGCACCAGCTAAGGTTAATTCAGATTTACAAGTCATAATTTCTGCTAATGTTGGTTGAGCTGCAGCAAGGGCAGTAGCTGCTTTAGCTGTAAATACTTTAGTCATTAAGGATAAATCTTTTTGAAGTAAAATCTGTGGTGTTTGATCAACAATTAATGATTCTACTAAGTTAATTGTAGATTGTTCTGATTCGTGATTTGGAATACCAATAGTTATAGATTTAGCCTGATCAATATCAATTTCGATAGTACTACCTGATAAAGATTGCACTGTGCCTGCTGATAAGTCAGTTGGACTTAAAGCTGCAAAATCTGGTACAAATACCTTGTTTCCACTAACTGGAGCACCATTCATCCAATTACTAATATTAGTAATAGAATCATGTAAATAAAATCTTTTTGTTTTTAATTCGTTTTCTGTAGACAACGCTTTTGCTGTCCATAAACTTTGTTCAATTCCTATTGCCATTTTTTAATTCTCCTTTGATCTTATAGATCTTATTATTTTTTATCTTCTTTTTATTGGATAGGGTACCGGCAAAAGAAAGAGAAAAACTGGCACCCCAATTTATTACTACATAAATGATTTTGGATTAGTATTAAATTCTTTAATTAATTTTTCTGCTAATTCCGGATTATTTTTTTTAAATTCAACCATGGCAGACATACCACCTTTAATAACTTCTTTGTAAAATGTTTTCTTACCATCATCACTATCATATTCTTTACTATTAATATCACCGGTTGATTTGACACTCTTATCTCTAACTTCATCTTTTTTCTTAGAAATAGATTCTTTTTTGGTAATACGTTCTTCTAATTCTTCTTTTAATTTTTTAAATTCATCTAATTTTATTGATAGGTCTTCTTTTTCTTTTTTGATAGAGTCAAATTGACTGGCTAATTCATCATATTTATTACGTTCAATAGTTTCAATTTTAACTTCAGGTTCAACTGGCTCATCTACTATAAAGAAATCTTTTAATTTTTTAAGAAACACCTTTGTTTTAGTCATATCTTCTTCCTCTGTAGTAACTTCTTCTACTACTTTATCTTCTACTACTAATTCTTCTACCATTTTTAATTCTCTCCTTTATGATTTAAATTCATCTTCATATATAAAATCAACTATATATATAGATTTACCATTAACTCTTTCTGCTAATGATGTACTTAATAATTTCCATTGCATAGATGAATTTAATACTGCTTTAATAGCTGTAGTAAGTATTGACCAATTAGCTGTATCTGTTGCATCATCCATCATTGGATTTTCTAAAATTATAAATAAAGAAATACCGGTATTTATTGAATATAGTTGATTTGAACTATTAACTAATCTATCGGTATCTATTTGTCCTTCTAATATTAATACACTTGGACATAATCCATTTTGAATGTCCTGCTCGTTTAAACTTTTTATAATACTAATGTTCTGGAATAATCCAGAGTTGGTTAGTTTAGTTTTTATTAATGTATAAGGGGTATTCCACATTTTTATTATCTCCTTTATTATTTAATGGTGGATACATAAGAGATTTGAACTCTTTATTATTGCCTGCAAAACAATCGTGTTCCAAATTACACTAATGACCCATGTGTATATAAATACTTTCTAAAAAATAAGTAATAGTAAAATACTAATGTATTCAATTGTATAGATAAATGATATGATGATTTATAAATTCTAATTAGTATTTAAATATAGACATCAAAAAATATCGAATTTTGATCAAAAAATATCAAGATCTATCGGATCAAAGGAGAAAAATAATATGGTTACTAAAGTTGAATTTATTAAGAGATACTCTGGTTATGCATCTCTTGCAGATGATAAGTGGACTAGTTTATACAATGATGCACATAATACTACATCGGCTTATCTTAAAAAAAGATGGACCGACTTAACTACTATACCGGCAGATATTTTAAGTTTAATAGAAACAATTGAATATGATTTAATTTATCTTAGCTTATTAAAAGCATCTGCTACTAATTTAAATGATACTGGTTATAGTTTTTTATATAAAACAACTTATCAAAAATTAACAGATATAGCTAGTGGAATATTGGGTAGAGATGATACTAATACCTCTAGTGAATCTAGTGTTAGTGTTGTAGATAGGGAGAGAATAGTATGGTAATAGATAAAAGTAAGATTGTCAAATTATTGATGGAATCTATACAGACTAATTTTGCAGATGAAGGTAGACCCAAATGGATTAAATCTAGATTAGCTCAATTGGAAAATAGACTTACCTTAACTAGAACTGGAAGATTAAGAAATTCTTTTACTTCTACGTGGAATAAAGATGTATTAGAAATAAGTACTAAGGTATTTTATGGTAAGTTTCATCAATATGGAACAAAAAGATTGCCGGCTAGACCATTCTTAATGATTCAACCGGAAGATGTAATTAAAATTAAACAAATTATACTAACTAATATAGTATCTAATTGGAGGAATAAATAAATGAATGATTATAGTAAATTTTATAGTGAATATCTTTTAAATAGTAATGTTAATGACTATACTACTTATGAAGTAATGGAATTAACACCATCGGCTGCATTAGAATTAAAAAAAAGTAGATCTTTATTTTCAAAAGAGAAGATGTATTCTTTTTGTATGAATGATCCTTACTTTTTAGCTAAGAAAAATGAAAGAGATAGTATTATTGATCAATGTGATTGGTTTGTAACATCTGAAAACCAAAGGGATATTGACATTATTAAAGAAAGATTATCAACTATTATAAATAAAGATGTATTAAAAAATATTCATGAGTCTTTATATAAATCTATTGCTATTCAAAAGATAGTATATGATCCAAATGGTAAGGTTAAGAAGATTGTACCGGCTAATATTGGTTTGTATAAGTATGAGATTGACGAAGATGGAGAAAAGTTATATACTCTAAATAAAAATAATAAAAAAGAAATTGTTAATTTAGATAATGTTATTATTTCTAATAGTGGAATTATTCCAATTGATAGATATATGGGATTGTGTGATTCTTTAGTTAGTAAAATTAGTATTAAATTTATTGTTGATCAAAAATTAAGACCTAAGTTTATTGATAATATTAGTGAAGTATTCTTATGGGCCAATTATCCGGCTACTACTGGTGGAGAAGAAGATTTAGAAGTTCATCGTCAATTGGTTAATAGTATGACTGCTCTTAAGAATGGTAATGGTATTATTACTCCAGAAGGTAGTAGTATTGAATTTGTAGAAGTTGCTAATAAGTATACTGCTATGCATAAAGAGTATGTTGATGATATCAATAATGATATTAGTAGATTATTAATAGGTGTAGTTAATAGTGCAGAAGGTTCTGTTGGATCTTATTCTGCTTTAGATGCTCAAATAAAAATTAAACAGGATCTTATTTCAAATAGTTTACAGATTATTGAACAGGCTATTAATACTTATCTTATTCCTTTATTATGTGAAGAAGAAGAAATATTAGATTTTCCATTGTTTAAAATTGAATTAAATAAGTCTGCTGATATGGCTAAAGATTTACAGGTTGCAGAATTATTAAAATATTATACTTTAGATTATGTTTGTAAATATTATGGTTATGATATTAATGATTTTAAAATAGTTGAGTAATAAAATAGCCGGTAATAATAATTAATTACCGGCTATTATTCTCTTTACCATTTACATTCAAATTTTACAACATTATTACTTTTTAAATAATTGGATTGGTCTGTCTTTTTTTCCATTCATAACTCACAGGCATACCTTAATGGATCTAGTAAATGGTTATTTTTATCTATTGGTTGTTCAATATAATTTTCACCTATTTTTTTTCATTCATAGTTATTTATTTCTCTTATAAATTCTTTACAATTCGGATGAATTACTATACTTTTATTTTGTAATCATCTTATTCCTTTAATTATTGAATCTGGACCTTTTTTACAACTAGCTATTTTAATATAGTAATCATGTTTTAAAGATTCAATTTGTCCTTTCTGTGCACAATCTGCTAATATAGTACAGCCATAATTAGAAAATTCATCTTTAAGTATTATTGATATGTCTCTATCTGTTAATGATGATCTTTTATATTCTTTACATACATAAATTATATCATGTTCTTTGGCTACTAATATTATTCCTGTTGGATCTACACTACCAAAATCTAATCCTATTGAATATCTGTCAAATTGATTAATGTCAAATTCATCTATTGAGTAATTATTAAATATTTTACCTTCTACGTGTCCTCAATTACCCAATCCATATACATTATAGAAATGTGGATTATTTTTTTTAGATATAATTAATTTTTCTCTAGTCATATCATCTATATATTGATTATCTAAGAATGTTGAATGATCTATAAATGCATCTTCTTTATGATAGTCAGAATCAAAGAATTCTTTTTTAAGCCAGCTATCTTCTTTAGTTGGATTAAATGATATGAACATTTGATTGGTATGATTTAAATAATATTCTCCTCTTATTCTTAAACATAATTGATCAAAGTCGGATTTACTAATTGCATCTGCTTCTTCTATTCAAATTTTATTTATGTTAGTAATAGATTTTAATTTCTCAACATTATCAGTACCTCTAAATATAATTTTATTACCATTAGATTTATTTACTATACTTAAAGGACTAGTTGTAGCTGTTACATTATCCCACTGGTCCCATTCTTTAATTCTATTGATTAAATCTGCATATGTTGAATTCTTATGATCTGAATATACTGATCTAATTATTAGTAAATTATTATTTGGTATAAATAAAAAATCAAATGCTAATCTTTGACTTATTGAATATGATTTTCCTGAGCTGGCTCCTCCTCACAATACAATATATCTCTTATCTACTAAAGGATAATTTTCTAAAAAATACTCTATTGAAAATTCTTCTCCTGGTCATAAAAAATCAAAATGTTTATTTAAAGTTATACTACTCATTTTTTCTGGACTCTCCTACCCATTTAATAATTAATTCTTTAATACCTTTTTCTTCTACATTGGTATTATTAATTAATTTATTAGTCTTACCTATTTTTTCTTTTATATTGGTCATTCTTTCAATTAGAGGAAGTATAATATTTAAGTAATAAGCTATTTGATCTTCTTCTGTCATTGTTTGAGATTTGAAAGAAAAGTACTTTACTATTTTTTCATATTGATCATTCATACTAATCAATACACTATTATTCATTCATACTAATTTCCTATCTGTATATGTTGATGGATCTATTATTACCGGTGTAAGATTTAAAGGTTGGTGTTTCTTTCAATGTTGTTTATATATATAATTTGATACATTTAATAATGATGCAGCTTCTTTCTTGGTAGTA
>Ga0316608_1001013_pt1 | contig 11669 bp, 10 predicted proteins | sample MIS2016152B_MG_FD_207673 | JGI IMG/M metagenome (GOLD analysis project Ga0316608, IMG submission 207673) | Microbial mat bacterial communities from Middle Island sinkhole, Lake Huron, Michigan, United States - MIS.2016.152B | ecosystem: Environmental > Aquatic > Freshwater > Lake > Sediment... | reverse complement strand
CTAAACAACGGTTACTCGGTAGCCTACGCAGTTAAAAGAGACATTGATTTGTTCTCAAGTTTTAACATTAACTCAGCAAGAGTAGATTCATTTAAAAATCTGCTCGACACTTACTCCTCTTACCCAAGCGATCAAACTTTGCTTAATGCACAAATGGTTGCTACTAACTTTAAAAATGATGCTCGTAAAACTTTAATAAGCGAAATTCGTGTATTAAGAACCTGTGCCGGTTTGGTTTTAGGTGAAGGCAGTTCTGAATACTATTTTTTCCGTTTTGATAAACTGGCAAATTGTTCGGATGACAACTTTTATTTATTGGTTGAAAATATGATAATTCAAGCCACTATTTATGTAAATGAACTTTCTACTTATGGTTATAATCAAGAGCGAATAGATAATTTTACTGTATTGAATAATGCTTATAATGATGCATTACACAATGTAAAAGAGAAAATTATTGAACGCGATAGTGCAACTAAAAACAGAACTTTACTTGCAAACAAAGTTTATGACGAGTTTAAAGTTATGTGCGAAATTGGTAAAGTTATTTGGTTCGACGAAGCTGATGCTCATTATAATGATTATGTTTTTAGCGAGTCGTCAACTAATACCGATACCGAGTTGGTTGAAGAAACCGACACAGGTGGTGATAGTAACGGAACCGTTGGTAACGGATAAGTGTAACAAGAAGCGGGGTGATTAATTTCACTCCGCTTTTTTTATTTTCTTTTATAAACCTATATTTTTGCATGCAATTATTTTTGTTTAAAAAACCAGGGCAATTGCATTTAAAAATTTCGAGAAGAAGAATATAAAAACAAACTATAAAATTTAAATAATGACGTGTATTATACGGATAAATACCAGTTCACTTAATAAAATCCGGAAAATCAGTGTCTAATGTAAACTTATTATTTTAAAAGCGATTACCATGAAGATGTTATTTAATTGGTTTGTTCGAATATAATAAAAAAAGCTGTCCATGTTTGAACAGCTTTTTTGTTTTTGAAAAAGTTAAAGTTATTTTACAAACTTCTGATTATATACATTTCCATCAATATTTATTCGAGTTATGTATAATCCATTTGCAAAAGTCGAAGTGTTTATTTTTATGTTATCATCTGTAAAATTATCAGTAAATATAACCTGACCTGTAATTGAAATTATCTGCACCTGAGCATTTTCAAAAGTTTCAGTAACTTTTACATTCAATTCGTCTGAAACAGGATTTGGGTATAAACTAATTAAGTTGCTATTGTTTAAATTTGGATTAATGTCTGATGCTCCACTCGAATGAATTGCATAAGCTGCATTTATCTTTCCACCATAAGTTGTTGATTTTGTATTTACTTCATATATTTCTATTTCCATTTGGAAAGCACTGTAACATGATTCATCAGAAGCTGTTTCAAGAGTTACAACATATACACCCGGCTGTGAGTATGTATGTAATGGATTTTGTTCAGAAGAATAACTTCCATCTCCAAAATTCCAATTCCAAGTATTAGCTAATGGGAACGTTAAATCATAAAATTGAACATCAAGAGTTTCGGTAAAATTTGGGAAGAATAAAGTCTGACAACCACCATACCATGTCCAGTCCTGAATGTAAACATATTCATAAAATGTGCTCGAACAGTCTTGTGTAAATATTGTTAGTGTAACTAAATATTCTCCGGCAGCATCATATATATGGTGAGGATTTTGCAACGAACTTCCATAACCATCGCCAAAGTCCCAGATATATCCTAAAACAGGACCATTACCATACGAAAAATCCATAAAATTTATATCATAAATATTTTCCCAGTTATATTCCGTCCAGAAAAATGCCTGACAACTACCCGGATACCAATTATTTTCGCCAACCCAAATTGTCTGAACTGATGTAGCAACACATGTATCAGAATAAGTAGTAAAAGTTACATCATAAGGTCCTGATTCCAAATATGTATGAGTTGGGAAATATTCGTTTGAAGATTGTCCATCACCAAAATTCCATTCTACATTATATAAGTTGCTAGTACCCATTGAGGCATCGTAAAATGTAAAAGTATAACCGGTAGGGTCTGACTCAAAGTAAAAATCAGCATTACAATAATTAGGATATGGATAGTTTTCTACGTAAACGCTTTGTGTATATTCCATGTATCCGCAAATTTCATCTTCAACGCTTAAAGTTACATCATAAACTCCAGTTTGAGAGTAAGTATGTATTGGCGAATATTCGTTTGAAGATGTACCATCTCCAAAATTCCATTCAAACTCAGAAGTAGTAGTACCGTTGGCATTTATACCTACAGATGAATAATTTTCGAAATAAACTGTATTTGCATTATACCAATCTTGATAATACCAGAACGATGCATAACAACCAGGGTAAATAGAATCATTTAAATAAACAAAATCAGAATATGAACTTTGGCAGTTTTCGCCAGATATTGTTAATGTAACTAAATAATTTTCGTTAGATTGATATGTATGAGAAGGATTTAACCCTATACTTGTTGTTCCATCTCCAAAATCCCATGTACATTCATATTGTCCATCAAATGAATATGAAGCATCATAGAAATTTACAGTTAAATCTTGAAAATCATAATAATAATATGCAGAACATTCTTCAGGATAAATTATTGTGTCGTTTCCAATCCATACTTCGTAGGTTGTTGTAGTAGTACAATTTTCAGAGGCAATTGTAAGATTTACAGGGTAAATACCATAATCACTAAAACTATGTACAGGATTTTGCTGTACTGAACTTGTACCATCTCCAAAATTCCAGTTCCAGCTTGTAATCTGTCCATCAGAAGAATATGAATAATCTATAAATGCCAAAGTTAATGGCGAAGCAGCACTTGGTTCCCAGTAAAAATCAGCATAACATTGGTTTGGGGGATTTGTACTTTCGCAAGCATAAAAATTAACTTCATAACTAAGTTGTCCATTTAAAAATACTGTTTGAGCCGAACTTGTTCCGCAACTATCAGTATATGAAACAGTAAAAAAATAATTTGGATACGCAAACTGAACAGCTGCACTATAATTACCAAAATTATCTGTTATTGCTGCCATCGAATAAGTGTTAGCACCAGAGATAGTAACAATTTGATTTGGTAAACCAATTCCGCTCTCATTGATTACTTTTCCAAATATGTAGTATGGATTTAAAATTTGAGCACTGCTGTTTAACCCTATTAATATTAGAGTTATAGCAATTAAGGTAGATGTAATTTTGTTTTTCATTTTTCAAAAATTTAAATTGTGAATTTTTATAAAATTGTTTATATTCTCTATACGGATTAATTTTTGAAAACGCTGCAAAAAAAATAATTTAATTTTACAAAAGTTTAATTTAATTTTCTTACAGATTAAAAAGAAATTGTTAATCAGTACAATGCAAAATTACAATAACATTATCGACTGCTGCAACGTGTACGAACAATGTATATTATATGAAAAGAATTACAAATAAATTCATTTTCTACCTATTTAATTAATTGCGGGAAAATTGTACTTTCCGGTTATGTGTGGAATAAGATAATAAATCACTTATAAGGTGATATGTACTATAATGAATAGTTGCTAAAGACACTATAAACCTGAGTTCGATATAAGGAATATACATAACAGGCTGTCATCCTGAAAGTAACTTGTGGGTTTTAGCACTGAAATTGTAAAAAGTAGATATGAAATACTAATTTCAGTTTTCCAAATCAGCTACTTTGAGTACTTTCCTTTATTCCATAAGTTGTTTTTTTCGCTATCGCTCAAGAGGATAGTTCAACATGACATTTGGATTGTTTACTCATAATTAAAGAATTAACTATAGTTTTACATCGAACTCAGGTTATAAGATTATTTATGAAATAAAACAACAATAATTACACAGTCTTAATATAAGGGATATCAAAGTATTGTGTTAAAATACCGGTTTTGTAGAACAATAAAAATGCAAGAACAGAAAAAACAATTACATTACTTATCAACGAAATTACAAATAATCGTTTACTCGAAACATTATTCTTCTTGAAAAAAGGAGTATATATAAGCCATTCTATGAGTATATTCACAATTATTGCAATTCCAAACCAAATCAGATTACTTTTCGAATTACTATTAAGACCTATAAACAAGCCCATAACTGCAGTAGTTATATTTGCAAGTAACGAACCTAGTAGTGATTTCCAGAAACTTACACCTGCTTTTGCAGTAAACATCCAAATAACAAATGCGTCAATTAAAACAATTGCAATATATAGAATGGCAATTACCAGTGTAAGCGGAGTTAAAATTGAATAAGTCATTTTGTATATTTTGGTTAAATTTTTTACAAAACTAAATAAAAAAAAGTAAATGAGAAAATTAAACAAAGAAGATTTTTAGGTAAATTTAAAATTTGATAAATAAACTAAAAAAAAAACCTTCTCGTAAACGAGAAGGTTTTTGAAATATATATAGTTTTAGTATTAAACAATACCTTGAGCTAACATAGCATCAGCAACTTTTACGAAACCAGCTATATTTGCACCTTTTACATAATTAACATATCCATTAGATTCTTTTCCGAATTTTACGCAAGAAGCATGAATGTCTTTCATAATTCTGTGTAATTTTTCGTCAACTTCTTCTGCAGTCCAGTTGAAACGTAATGAGTTTTGACTCATTTCTAAACCTGATGTTGCAACACCACCTGCGTTAGATGCTTTACCAGGAGAGAATAAAATATGAGCTTCGTGGAAAATTGTAACTGCTTCAGGAGTACAAGGCATGTTTGCACCTTCGCCAACACATATACAACCATTAGCAACTAATTGTTTAGCATCATCACCATTCAATTCGTTTTGTGTAGCACAAGGTAATGCGATGTCCACTTTTTGTTCCCAAGGTTTTTTTCCTGCAAAGAATTTTGCGTTTGGAAATTCTTTAGCATAAGGAGCAACTACGTCGTTATTAGTAGCTCTTAATTCTAACATGTATTCAATTTTTTCACCAGAAATACCGTCTGCATCATAAATGTAACCGTCAGGACCTGATATTGTAACAACTTTACCGCCTAATTGAGTAGCTTTAATTGCAGCACCCCAAGCAACATTACCAAAACCAGATATAGCAACTGTTTTACCTTGGAAACTTTGACCTTTTGTAGCTAACATTTCTTGAGCAAAATAAACATCACCAAAACCTGTAGCTTCAGGACGCATTAAACTTCCGCCCCATTCAATACCTTTACCTGTAAGAACGCCGGTAAATTCGTTTCTTAATTTTTTGTACATTCCAAACATGTAACCAATTTCTTTTCCACCAACACCTATATCGCCGGCAGGAACGTCAGTATTAGCACCAATGTGACGGAATAATTCGCTCATAAATGCCTGACAGAATCTCATAATTTCACCATCAGATTTTCCTTTTGGATTGAAATCAGAACCACCTTTTCCACCACCCATAGGTAATGTTGTCAAACTATTTTTTAATATCTGTTCGAAACCTAAGAATTTTAAAATACTTAAAGTTACACTTGGATGGAAACGTAAACCGCCTTTGTAAGGTCCTATTGCACTGTTATATTCAACTCGGTAACCTCTGTTTACCTGAACTTCACCCTGGTCATCAACCCATGTAACTCTGAATGAAATAGTTCTTTCAGGTTCTACTAATCTTTCAAGAACTTTTGCACTTTTGTATTTTGGATTTTCTTCTATGAAAGGGATAATTGTTTCAACTACTTCCAATACTGCTTGATGAAATTCTTTTTCACCCGGATTTTTAGCGATAACGCCTTCCATAAATTTTTTTACATTTTCTTCCATTTCTTCTAATTTTATAATGTTTTAAAATTATTTTTGTGTAATTTTTTTTGTTTTTAAATTTGTAACAAAATTATGTATTTTAAGTAGATTTTATTTATGATAACTATCATATAAATTTGTGATTTTTGATATTTTTCATGCTTAATTGATATCTTATATATATAATAATTTGTATATCTTTATATTACAAACTTTTTTGTATATATATTTATTTTTTATTTTTCCCGTTTCATTTTTTGGTTTATTTTTTATATTATTGATTATAAAATATATAATTAATATGTATAAATTTAAAAAATGTTATTTAACACTTTTTTAAAAATTATATGATTCAAAAATTAATAGAACTCGATACATCTTTTTTTTTATTTTTAAATAGTTTTAATTCAATATTTTTTGATAAAGTAATGTGGTTCATAAGTGGGAAATATGAATGGATTCCTTTATATGTAGTTATTATTTATTTCATTTTTAAAAAGTTCAAGAAAGAAGGTTTTCTTATATTGATTTTTATAATTATTTCAATTTCGCTGGCTGATTTAGTTTCAGTTCATCTTTTCAAAGAAGTATTTCAAAGATTACGACCTTGTCATTATCCCAATATTAATGGAATAGTGCATACTGTTAATAATTATTGCGGAGGAAAATATGGGTTTGTATCGTCTCATGCAGCTAATTCATTTGCTATTGCAACTTTTACAACTTTTCTGTTTAAAAATAAATATTTTACTTACGGAATATATTTTTGGGCAATAATTGTTTCATATAGTAGAATTTACCTTGGTGTTCATTATCCTTTTGATATACTTGGAGGAGCTATTTTGGGTTTTGTATCAGGTTTTTTATTAATTTTGGCATTTAAAAAAATTGAATATAAGTTTTTCATATCAAAAAATAATTTAAATGGCTGATTTTAAAACACATTTAACATTTGGTGCAGCAACAGGTTTTGGTTTATCTGTATTTACATATATGGTCGATTGGGTTTCAAATTTGTACATGGCTGTTATAATATTTTTTTCTACTTTAATAGGTTCATTTTTACCCGATATGGATAGTAGTTCGGGATTGCCTGTTAAAATAATTTTTGGCTTTTATGCATATTTATCTGCTACATTAACACTTTATTTTACAGAAGATTTGGGGCTTTCAATTTATTTTATAGTACTTTTACCTGCTGTTGCATTTGTATTTGTTAAAGTAATACTCGAAAAAATATTTATAAAATTTACAAATCACAGAGGTATATTCCATTCAATACCAGCTATTTTAATTTCATTTTTATTAACACTAATAATTGCTAATCAAACCAAACTACCTTTGCTCGAAAAATTTGTAATTGCACTTTCAATAGGACTTGGATATTTTTGTCATCTACTTCTTGACGAGATATTTGCTGTTAATTTTATTACTTCGATAATTTCTCCTGATAATAACAGCAAAAATAAGTTTAAATTTAAAAAGTGGTTTAAAAACAGATTTGGAGTAAAAAAGTCATTCAGAACAGCGTTGGATTTAGGTTTTAATCAAGACGAAAAATATCCTGCAATTATTGCTTATGTAATTCTAATTGCTTTAATAATAATATCATTTCCAATTATCAAGCAAATTTGGTATTTGTTAAGTTGAAAAAAAACAAACTAAAATAAGAATTTATAAAATTATGTTTACTATCTTTGAATTTATATGCTCAAGTATTTAACATATCTGCCAAAGGGGTTTAAAGAAGAAATAAATAAATCGTGGCCTCTTATTCTTTTTTTGCATGGAGTGGCAGAAAGGGGAAATAATGTTGAAATTGTTAGACGCAACGGACTACCAAAAGCATTGGAAGAAGGGCTATCTATACCGTTTGTTGTTATTGCACCACAGTGTGCTGCAGAAGGAGGGTGGCAACCTTCTGAAGTAATAAAGGTGTTAGATGATGCAATAGAAAAGTATCCATTAGATTTAAATAGAATTTATCTGACAGGGTTAAGTATGGGAGGTTTTGGAACATGGAAAACAGCAAATGACTATAATGATATTTTTGCTGCAATAGTTCCAATCTGTGGAGGAGGATTTATTTATGATGCAGCCAAAATAAAACATATACCAACTTGGGTATTTCATGGGGCTTTAGATGAAGTAGTTCCATTGTCAAAATCTCAAGACATGGTAAATGCTCTCAGAAATTTAGGTGCAGATGTTTTGTTTACAGTTTATCCACAGGCTAAGCATGATTCGTGGACTGAAACTTATAGTAATTTGGAGTTATACAGTTGGTTGCTAAAACAAACAAAAAATAAAAAAAATATAACCTAAAATATTTTATATATTAATTGAAAATAACATTTATTTTTGCAAAAAACACAATTAAATAACATAAAAAAATAATACTTATGTTTAAGAAACAAATAACTACATCAATAAAAATAAGCAGTATAATTGCTTTAATTATTTTAATAGTTCCAAGTTGTAACCGAACATCAAAAGACGAAAAGGATAATTCGGAAAAAGACTCTGTTGAAGTAAATGGTGATTTTGACCAGGCTAAACAAATTTTTTACTCATTGCCTGCACCACACGAGGTTGCTTCAATACTTATTGAAAATCAAGAAGCCGGTTACAACGAACGCATTTTAAACCCAGTTAACAATGCCGTAAATTATAATACAAATAAAAGTATGGCACTTAATTTAGGTGTTTATTCTGCCGATTTAAGTTATGCAAGTTTATTTGACCAAAATCAAACTGTAATTAACTATATGGCAACATCTAAAAAACTTGCAACAGAGCTTGGTATTTTTGATGCTTTTAGCGAAGAAACTATAAACAATCTCGAAGCAAACATAAACAACAGAGACGCTATAATAAATATTATTTCGGAGACGTTTATGGATTCAGATGCATATTTACAAGAAAATAATCGTGGCGAAATTGCAGCAATGATAATTATTGGAGGCTGGATTGAAGGTATGTATATAGCCGTAGAATTATCAGAAAAAGATTATGCAAAAAACAAGACATTAGTCAGTCGAATTTTAGAACAGCAGCTTTCACTTTCACTAATGGTTAGTTTTTTAGAAGATTATAAAGAAAATCAAAGCATTGCAGAATTATTTGTAGATATAAAAAAACTTAATGAAACTTTTGAAGGTGTTGAAACTAATGTTGACGATAATGGAGATTTAACAGTTTCTCAGGCAGATTACACAAAAATATGCAACGAATTAGTTAAAATCAGAAATAAATTTGTTGAACAAGTTTAAAATCTTACCTAACCAACCAAATTTATACAATTAGGTAATTTATTAACAAATCAAATCATTAATAATGAAAATATTTAAAATTCTAATTATACTTTTGGCTGTAATTTTAACAGTAAAGAGTTCTAAATCTCAAACATCTGCAAGTTGTAAAAATTTTGCAAAATCAGGTTTTGAAATTCTTGACACTAATGTTTTTGTTCATGATGGAAGATATAATGCTTTGAAATTAAGCGAAGGCGACAAAATTGATGTTTATAAACCTTTCTACAAGGGAAGAACATACAAAATTGTTGTGGTTTCAGAAGACAATTTACCAGTACTAAGTTTTAAAGTAATTAATATTCAACGTCAAACATTATACGAAAGTGGCGAATCAAATAATGCTCAATATTGGGAATATACACCAGAAAAAAATGAAAACCTTATAATAACTGTCGAAATTCCAGCAGCAGATGCAAGCGAAAAAGTCGAAAATGGGTGCGTTGCTGTAATTGTAGGATATAAGACATCATAAATTTAAACCGGCATAGCCGGTTTTTTTGTTAGTTAAATTTGGTTAATCAATGATTTTGTAATCTATTTTTTCATAGTTTTGCAAGAAAAAAAATTGAAGAAAATATTTTTTATATCGCTGATTTTTTTAATTAATTTTTCAGCAAAATCTCAGAATACCGAACGAGATTTAAGCATAGTTGAATTTAAAGGAAAAGTACTTGATTCATCAACCAATTTGCCGGTTGCTTTTGCTCATGTTATAAATGTAAATAAATCAATAGCTACAATAACCGACACAACAGGATATTTTCGGATTGTTATGCTAAAATCTGATACAATAAAAATTTCGAGCATTGGTTACGAAATAAAATATTTCATTCTTCCGGACTCTTGTAAATCTGCAAAACAATTTTTTACTATTTCAATCAATCCTACATCATATCAAATTAATACAATAGACATCTACGACCAGAGGTGGAAAGCATTTGTTTATGATGTGTCAACAACCAAAATTAAAGAAGACGAAACCCAGCAACGATTGCAATTATGGTTTGATAATCTTGTGCCTGTTGACGAACTTGTTATGTTAGCAACTGCAGCAAGAGGTTTTGGGTTTCCGCTCAATTACAAAACAAGCATAGACAAACAATTAGCCAAAGTTGAAGAATTAAAAAGACAAGCTGAACTTGATAAAATAGCCGAAGAAAAATTTAATATCGAACTTGTTGGAAAAATTACAAAACTTGAAGGAGATGAATTAGTTAACTTTATGCAATATTGCAACTTCGACCGTAGTTTTATTTTAAAAAGAACCGAATACGACCTTATAGTTATAGTAATGGAAATTTTTGAAATTTATAAAGAGGATAAATTAAAATAGAGAACACCAGACAGATAATGGAATTTGCAATATATATTTTCTTCAGATTAATAATTTTTAGTTTCAGAATTACTCCTTTTTGGGTGATGTATCTTTATTCCGATTTTTTTTACTTTATAATTTATTATATTGTTGGGTATAGAAAAAAAGTTGTTTACAGTAATCTTAAAAATTCCTTTCCGGATAAATCTGACGACGAAATTAAAAAAATTGCAAAAAAATTCTATTCTCATTTTGTTGATATTATGCTCGAAAGCATGAAAGGAATTACATTTCCTATCGAAAAACTATTAAAAAGATACAAGGCGGTGAACCCCGAAATGATAAACAATTTCTTTGACCAGGGCATAAATACAATCACAGTAGGTGGACATTACTCCAACTGGGAATGGGGAAATCAGACAGCAGACTATCTATATAAACAAAAACCTATAGCACTATACAAACCTCTGTCGAATAAATACATAGATGCATACACAAAAAAAATGAGAAAGCAAAGAGGTACCGATTTGTATCCAATAAAATTTACCAAAAGAGCATTTGAGCAAAATCACGGAAAACCTTTTTCAGTTATAATGATTGCAGACCAAAGTCCACAAAAAAGAGCAAAAATGCTGTGGGTTAAATTTCTCAATCAAGATACTGCATGTTTAGACGGAGTAGAAAAATATGCAAAACATTATAATTTACCTGTTATTTTTTATACAGTTGATAAAATAAAAAGAGGATATTATACAATTAAAACAGAAATTATTACAACAACTCCTAATGAAACTGCTGCAGGTGAAATTACTGAAAAATTTATGAAACTTCTTGAGAAGAGTATTATTGAAAAACCTGAATACTACCTCTGGTCACACAAAAGATGGAAAATAAAAAAAGAAAATTAATTGTCCTTTTCCCAAATACGTGATAAGAAATTTATAAAATTTATTTTATTGTCTAATTTTATAAACTTGACACGTTAGTAAATAAACCCAACTGTAACCCTGAAAGGAACTTGTGGAAAAAATATATGGAAAAAGTTCAAATGTTTGTTTGAACAATTTCATGACCGATAATGGATTAAATGCATTATGTTTTCTATATTTTCATTGTACTTATCAGAACTCCTGCCCCTTATTTTATATTTCAATTACTTACAAAAATTAGTTCGTAAACAAAAAAGTTGCATATTTGCAAAAAAAAGATTGATCAAATGCAACTGCAACTACCAATATTTCCGGTAAC
>Ga0316608_1001012_pt1 | contig 11671 bp, 13 predicted proteins | sample MIS2016152B_MG_FD_207673 | JGI IMG/M metagenome (GOLD analysis project Ga0316608, IMG submission 207673) | Microbial mat bacterial communities from Middle Island sinkhole, Lake Huron, Michigan, United States - MIS.2016.152B | ecosystem: Environmental > Aquatic > Freshwater > Lake > Sediment... | reverse complement strand
GGACATGAACCGGGCAAAAATTCTTATAACCGGAATGGAACGCAACGAGCTCCTGGGCACAAGTTTTTTCAGCTATTTCACCGAACCGAAGAAAGCACAACAGCTATATTTGGAGGTGTTTTCCAAAGGAGTATTTTCGAGTACCCCTTTGACCATCCGACACAAAAATGGCAGTTTGACAGATGTGTTGTTCAATGGGTCGATTTACAAGGATGGCAAAGGAAATGTTGTTGGAGCAGTGCTGGTGGCACGCGATACATCTGAACAAAAATGGGCAATAGAATTACGTGCGGCAAACAAGAAACTTGCTTTTCAAAATGATGAGAAGGAAAAAAGGGCTCAGGAACTGATCATTGCAAATAAGGAACTCGTATTTCAAAACCAGGAGAAAGAAAAAAGAGCTGCTGAATTAATCATTGCAAATAAAGAACTTGCCTTTCAAAATAAGGAAAAGGAAAAGCGGGCTTCCGAGCTAAGTATCGCAAACAAAGAGCTCGCATTTCAGAATAATGAAAAGGGAAAAAGAGCGGGGGAATTGATCATTGCAAACAAGGAGCTTGTATTCCAAAATTCCGAAAAGAAAAAGCGGGCTGATGAACTAATCATTGCTGATAGGGAGCTTGACTTTCAGAACAAAGAAAAAGACAAGCAGGAAAAAGCAAATAGCGAACTCAGGGCATACAGTAATTCGGCAAATCTCGCTTCTCAGTATTCACTCAGTCTTATTGAAGCCAGTCGCGATCCACTTATAACAATCAGTCCCGAGGGAAAGATTACAGATATGAATGAAGCTCTGGCGAAAATTACAGGGATATCCAGGGAGAAACTTACCGGCACAGACTTTTTCGAATACTTTACCGAGCCAAAAATGGCCAGAAAAGTGTATAAAAAAGTTTTTGCCAAGGGATCTGTGGCCGACTCTCCGCTTACGCTTCGTCATAAAAACGGTAAGCTTACCGATGTTTTGTTTAACGGATCGGTTTATAAGGACGACCGCGGCAATGTTATGGGTGTAGTGATAGTTGCAAGAGATGTAACGGCTCAAAAGGTCGCTTCGCACTATGCAAGGAGCCTTATTGAAGCAAGTCTTGACCCCCTTTTTACTATTAGTCCTGCAGGCAAAATCACCGACATGAATAATGCCTCTGTGAAAATCACGGGCGCGCCACGCGAAAAATTAATAGGCTCAAACTTCTTCGACTATTTTACCAACTCCAATAAGGCAAGAAAGGTTTACAAGGAGGTCTTTGCCAAGGGTTTTGTTACTAATTATCCGCTAACGATCAAAGACCATAAATTAACTGATGTTCTTTTCAATGGATCGGTTTATAAAGATGAACAGGGCAATGTGCTTGGCGCTGTTGTAGTTGCAAGGGACATTACCGAACAGAAAAGAGTGGCCAATGAACTTACAGAGGCCATTGTTTTTGCTGAACTGGCGACAGGACTGGCAGAGGATGCGAAGAGGAAAGCCGAAAAGGCTACCCAAATTGCAGAAAATGCAGTGAAGGCCAAACAGCAGTTCCTTTCCAATATGAGCCACGAGATCCGCACACCGATGAACGCTATTATCGGGTTCACAAAAGTGGTTCTGAAAACAGACTTGTCAGCCAAACAAAGAGAATACCTGACAGCAATAAAAATGAGTGGGGATTCACTGATCGTGCTTATCAACGACATACTCGACCTGGCAAAAGTTGATGCAGGAAAAATGACCTTTGAAAAAGTCCCTTTCAAAATGGCCTTGTCCATTTCGGCAATGATTCATTTATTTGAAACAAAAATTCAGGAGAAAAATTTAAAGCTTTTTAAGGAATATGATTCAAAGATTCCTGAAGTATTGGTTGGTGACCCTGTTCGTTTGCACCAGATAATTTTAAACCTCGTAAGCAACGCAGTAAAATTCACCAATAAGGGAAATATTACTGTAAGTGTTCGCTTGCTAAGTGAGGATAGCGAGAAAGTAATTATTGAATTTTCTGTGAAGGACACCGGGATTGGTATCGCAGAGAATAAAATCGATAAGATATTTGAAAATTTCCAACAGGCATCAAGCGCCACTGCCAGGTTATACGGGGGTACTGGATTAGGCCTGGCCATTGTTAAGCAGTTGGTAGTACCGCAAGGCGGCACTATCTCTGTATCGAGCAAAATCGACAGGGGATCCGTGTTCAGTTTTGTACTTCCATTCTTAAAAACAAAAGCAGAAGCAGAGGAAGAACCCGGCGTTGAGGAACCGGATATGGAACCAAAAGATATCAAGGTGCTGGTGGTTGAAGACATTGCTCTAAATCAACTGTTAATGAGAACGTTACTTGATGATTTCGGATTTGAATGCGACATTGCAGCCAATGGGAAAATTGCGATCGATAAGCTTCAGTCAGCCCATTATGATATTGTGTTAATGGATTTACAGATGCCGGAAATGAACGGGTTTGAAGCAACGGAATATATCCGGAACAAGCTTTACTCAAAAATTCCGATAATTGCTCTTACAGCGGATGTGACAACAGTTGATCTGGCCAAGTGCAGAGCTGTAGGAATGAACGATTATATTGCAAAGCCTGTGGATGAGCGATTGTTATACAGCAAAATTAACGAGTTGGTTAAGAAAAAACTCCTCCTTGCAAAAGCTAAAGATGATAATATCCTTACAGTCAAGCAGGTTAAATGCACTGATATGGGTTATCTGATGAGCCGAACAAAATCCAATCCGGAATTAATGATGCAGATGATTACGCTTTACCTGGAGCAAACACCGCCTTTAATCAGCTCTATGAAAAAAGCTTTACGCGATAAGGATTGGGTGCTATTGCATGCAAGCGTGCATAAAATGATTCCTTCCTTTGCAATTGTGGGTATTAATCCAGACTTTGAAACCCTTGCAAGAAAAGTCAAGGATTATGCCGGGACTCAGTTAATGATTGAAGATGTTTCCGAAATTGTTCTTCAGATTGAAAAAGTCTGTGTTCAGGCATGTGTTGAGTTGCAAGAAGAGTTCAATAATATTAAAAAAAAGCAAAATGGTTCAGGAAAATAAAATTAAGCTTTTTCTGGTTGATGACGATGAGTTGTATCTGAAGCTTCTGGAAATTGAACTTCTGGAAAATGCGGATTTGGTAATCGAAACTTACACAACGGGTGAGAATTGTATCCGTAACCTGGACCACAATCCTGACCTTGTCGTCCTTGATTATCATCTCGATGGCGTTGAAAAAACTGCTATGAACGGTATTGAAGTATTGGATAAAATTAAGGCTTTCAACCTGAAGATCCCGGTTATTATGCTTTCAAGTCAGGATAAAATTGATGTGGCGGTCAATTGCATGCATCACAAAGCCTCAGAATATATCGTTAAAAGCGAAACTGCTTTTATACGTCTCCAACAATCCATGTCAAATATTTTTCATACTCAGAAAATAGAAAAGACATTAAGCTGGTATATGGAAAAGATGTAAGCATATATCAATTAAGCGTTTTAGTAAGGATTTCCCACCCTGCTGTTTTTTGGCGTAAGCTAAAAATACAGCAGGGTTTTTTCAATGTGGGAATGATGTAACACTTTCCCATAGTTGTGTAATGCTTTGCGCTTTAAACAGGTACACCTTTGTGGTATTAATTATCACTAAATATTTATCCCCGTGAGAAAGATTTTTTTTTACCTGACTCTTATAGTTTTTCTAGTTGGATTTGTAGTTGTTGGCTGCCAGTCGAAAGACAAAAAAGTAGAGAGTGCCGAAAGCAAACTTCAAAATGCAGAGTTGAATTACCGTAAAGCTTTAAAGAATTTTGAGGAAACAAAGAAGGATTCATTAAGTGATTTTGAACTTTTCAAAAACGATGTGGAAAGAAGTATTCTGGCGTATGAAATAAGTATCGCTAAATACAAAAAAGAAAACGAAAATGGGAGAACTCTGAACAAGGTGGAAAATCAAGCGAAGATGGCAGAGCTGGAGCAAAAAGTAGAAGTTCTTAAAGAGAAGTTGGTTAACTATAAAGACGATGAACATGACAAATGGGACATGTTCAGATCTGAATTTGTTCGTGACATGGAAGAACTTGGCAAAGCCTTAAGGGATTTTACAATTAAAAACAATTTCTAAATCAGCTATATCAATTTTATTAATCAATTAAATCTAAAAACATGGGAAATCTACTTTATGTCATCGCGGTAATCCTCATAATTGCTTGGGCAATTGGGTTCGTCGGCTACGGTACCGGAGGTATAATTCATATTCTTTTGGTTATTGCTCTTATTGCAGTAATCCTTAGGGTTATTCAAGGAAGAAGAATTCTATAACAGAGTTATTAAAACAATTTACATTATGAAAAAAATCATTTTTGGTTTACTGGCAACCGGTTTGCTCGTAAGTTTTGTACCGGCAGAATCAAAAGCTGCCATCATCGATCCTCCTGTTTCTGCAGTTGCAGTAAAACCTGAAGCATCGGCGGAAGTAAAAGCTTTGTTGTTGAGGCTGGATGAAATAAATGCTTTGGATAAGAAAGACATGAAGTCACCTGAGAAGAAAGAACTTAGAACTGAAGTTCGCTCAATTAAACAGCAGCTTAGTGATCTGGGCGATGGCCTTTACCTGTCTGTAGGAGCCATTGTTATTATTTTGTTGCTTCTCATAATTCTTCTATAAACAAATCATAAAAAACAAAAAACATGAGTACAGGAAAAGTATTATTAGGTGTTTTGGCTGGCGTTGCAGCTGGCGCATTGCTAGGCGTTTTGATGGCCCCGGATAAAGGTTCGGCTACCCGAAAGAAAATAGTTAAAAAGGGAGGTGAATTTTCAGATGATCTAAAGGATACATTAAATGAATTTGTAGAAAGTATCACTGAAAAATTTGAACAGGTAAAAGAAGATGTTTCAGATTTTACTGATAAGGCAAAATCGAAAGTTGAGGAAGTGAAAAAGGACGCGAAAACGGTATAAGCTTACTTTTTCGTTAACAGGATTTTAAAATTGAGTCTGTTCCGGAACTATTGGTTTAGAGGTTTTCCACTTCCGGGAAATGGGTTTTGAGTAGTTAGTTTTTAAGAATAGTTACTGTTGTTATTCTTTTGTACCCGGTTGAATTTTCCGGAGCAGACTTAACCATACTAATAGTTATAAAACAATTATGATGCAAAAAGAGATAGTAAATCACAAACCGCTGCTTCAAAAGGCTATAGGGACTGTTGATTCCCTTTTTTTCACTTTCGACATTTCAACGCTTATCGACAATATGAAACAAGGTCGTGATTGGGAAAACGGGGAGCTTAAAGCAATGATTTTGCTGAAAAGCCCAGAAAAGCAGATCGTTCTCACCGCATTGCATGGTGGAACGGAAATAAGTTCTTTCCAGTCGAGTGATTCTGTCACATTTCACATAATTGAGGGGAAACTCGATTTCCGCTCCAAAAAAGAATCCATAACTATTGATCAGGGCCAGATGCTAACGCTTCATGAAAATATTAAATACCGTTTAATTTCAAACGAAGATACGGTGTTTCTTTTAACCACAGCGAACCTTTGCTCCCAGGATATAGACTACTGAAAATTCCGGAAAAGAACTAAATTATCCTCACAATCCGAATCATTCAGAATTAAGGAGCTCTGGAAATTCAAAGACAAATCTTAAACAGTAGTTTCCGAGAGCAATTGAAAGAGCCCGAATAAAAATTAGCTGAAAAGAATCATTATCACATTCGAAAAAAAAGTTTACAAAACCGAAGCCATGGAAAACAATGCAACTATGCTGGAATCCCTATTTGAAAAAGCAGAAGATTTTGGCAAAAGCAGTCTTGAGTTAGTCAAGCTTAAAACGATTGATAAAACTTCAGATATTGTGTCTTCAGTGATACCGTATTCTGTCGTTTTTATTTTGATAGCCTCCTTCATGATATTCTTAAATTTGGGATTGGCTTTCTGGCTTGGAGATATCCTTGGCAAAACCTATTTCGGGTTTTTTGTTATTGCAGCATTTTATATTCTTACCGGGAGCATTTTCTATCTGTTTTTTCACAAACGGCTCAAAAAGTATATCTGCAATTCTCTCATTAACCAGATGCTAAAATAAAACTCCATGAGCACAATAAATAACGCTGAAACACTTAAGGAAGCTATTCTACTAATGGAAGCTGAACAAACTTTAAACGGGCAAATTCTAAAGGAACAATTCCGACTGACCTATGAAAGTTTAAAGCCCATAAATATTATCAAGGAAGCAATGCATGATTTTTCGGAATCGCCCGATGGAATTAGTAATATTATGGGAACCGGCATGGGTTTACTAACCGGCTTTCTCTCAAAGAAAGTCTTTGTAGGGAATTCAGGCAATATCTTCAGAAAGCTAATCGGGTCATTTCTTCAGTTCGGTGTTACAAACGCGGTAGCAAATCACTCTGATGCAATAAAAAAAGCAGCCAAGCTTATTTTTCAACAGATCCTTCACTCTAAAAACCGAAAATCGGAAGACCAAGAGGAATAGGCAATCAGGATGTGTCGCACAAGAATTATTTAAAGAGGCTTATAGCCAGTTTAAAGTAAGATTGACTTTCTATTTTCGGGATTCTTAAAACGCTCCTCCATGATCACAGATGAAAAATTCGAAATGCCTTTCTATGCAAAGATTACAATTTTCCTTATTGGCATTTTTGTTTTGTTTGCTATGCTTTATATCGGCCAGTCCATTCTGCTGCCTCTTATTTTTGCAGCCATCATAGCCATAGTTCTGCATCCAATAGTTAACATGCTGATTCGTTTTAAAATTAATCGGCTGATTGCCATAATTATAGTCCTTACTCTTTCAGTTATTGTAATTGGCGCTTTCGCAACACTAATATTCTCACAAGTGAACAGGCTAAGTGATTCTCTGCCTGCTTTGGTTGAAAAATTTACAATCACGCTAAACGAGATTATTATTTATGCATCCGGTTACTTTGATATAGACCCGGTAAAGATTCACGGATGGGTTTCAAAATCACAAGCCGAAATTTTGAATTACGGCACCTCTGCAATAGGCCAGACGCTCTCCACCCTTGGAGGATTATTGGTTGCGGTTTTTTTAGTTCCTGTTTATATATTCCTTTTTTTATTCTACAAAATACTCTTGCTCGATTTTATACGCAAGCTTTTCGGCGATGATAATAAGGGTCAGGTAAGCGCAGTTATTTCACAAACCAAAACAGTTATTCAGCGATATCTTATTGGCATGGTTATAGAAATTGCAATAATTGCCGCAATGGAAACGACTGCCCTGTTTTTACTGGGAGTTCCCTATGCCTTACTGATTGGAATTATGGGCGCGTTCCTTAATACCATACCTTATATAGGTGGGCTTATTGCCGTAGCTCTTCCCATGATGGTTGCCCTGATTTCTGGCATGCCAAGTATGACGCCCATCTATATTTTGATTATTTATTATATAATTCAACTCATTGACAATAACCTCCTCGTGCCAACAATTGTAGCTTCAAAAGTGAAAATAAATGCTCTTTTTTCGATTGTAGCTGTTATCGCGGGAAACCTGCTATGGGGTATTCCGGGAATGATTCTTGCCATTCCCCTTCTTGCCATAGTAAAGCTTGTTTTCGACCATGTAGAACCTTTAAAACCATGGGGTTTTTTACTTGGGGATACCATGCCTTCGCTGTTGGAGATTAAACCCATTTTTAAGAAGTTAAAAAAAACAAAATGAGCATAAGAAGATACAAATCGTCAAATACAACTGCAATATACCTTATTGCTATAGCAGTTATACTGTTTGCTTTTTTCCTATTGGGCGGAGGGGCCTGGGTCAGAGGAATTGTGCAAGAAAACCAGTCGATAAACTTTGCCAGCTGGAATTGGACAACAATCCTGATCAGCTTGGGGATTGGCGTCCTGATAGGGGTTTTATTGATGAAAAGAAGGTGATGAGCATATTTTAATTACTCCGAAAATCATTCGATTGCATAAGTATTGAAGTTAACGTTTCAAATGTTTCATTCGAAAATAGTTTATTTAATTAATTGGCCTCATGAAACTTCCATGTGTCTGGTTTTCTGAGTTATGCGTAATTTTATTCACTTCGTTCATGAGATCGCTCCGCTAAGTTCATGGCCTTTTGTGCATCTTCCCCCTGAAATAAAAATTGTGGCATGGAAGTTTCATTTGTCGAAATTTTAATTGTGAATTTATGCTTTTGAGGTTATAGAGTAATTTCCAGACCGAAAGCAACTCAATGTAAATTATTGAAACGGAATAGTTTATTAAATATCTAATTTTTATGAACAAGACACTCAAAAATCACACAAGCAAAGAATCTGAATTAAAATTAACGGAATTGGAGCTCATGGATGCTCTGATCTCATCAGAAAGCCGTTATCGCCGTCTTTTTGAAACAGCTAAAGATGGTATTCTGATCCTTGATGCTGAAACAGGGATGATTGAAGATGCGAATCCTTTTTTACTTGATCTTTTGGGTTTCTCAAAGGAGGCTATTTTGAAAGCGAACATATGGGAAATAGGGACTTTAAAAGACCTTATTGAAAATTATGATAAGTTTCTTGAGCTGCAAAAGAAAAAATATGTGCGATATGAAAATTTGCCACTTGAAACAGCCAGCGGTAAAAAGATTAATGTTGAGTTCGTAAGTAATGTTTATGCCGAGAACAATCGTAAAGTAATTCAGTGCAATATCCGGGATATTACCGATCGGAAAATTAAAGAGCAGGAACTAATTAATGCAAAACTAAAAGCTGAAGAAAGCGATCGGCTGAAATCTGCATTTCTGTCAAATATGAGTCATGAAATCCGGACTCCCATGAATGGAATCCTGGGCTTTACCGAGTTGTTGAGAGATCCTTTGATATCAATGGAGAAACAGCAGTTCTATATAGAAACCATTTCGAGAAGCGGTGTTCGTTTGCTTAATCTTATCAACGATCTTATCAGCATTTCAAAAATTGAATCAGGATCAGATGATCTGTGTGTTTCGGTTACGAATATTAACGATCAGTGTACCTTTATTTACGATTTCTTTATTGAGGAAGCCAAAACAAAAGGAATACGGCTTGCATTCAGTAAATGTCTTGCGAAAAGTGAGGCCATTATAAATACCGATCGTGAGAAACTCTACTCCATTCTGACAAATTTAGTTAAAAACGCTATAAAATTCACCAACTCCGGCAGTATTGAGTTTGGATACATTCTAAAAGAAGTTGATGCATCAAAACCTTCTTTAATAGTTAATAGCCATGAATTGGAATTTTTTGTCAAAGATTCAGGAGTTGGAATTTTCCCGGGCCAACAAGAAATCATTTTCGACAGATTCAGGCAAGGCATGGGACCAAGAAATCAGGTAAATGAAGGAACCGGCTTGGGATTAGCAATATCAAAGGCTTATGTTGAAGCACTTGGCGGGAAAATTTGGGCTGAGAAAAATAAGAGTAATCCCCTAAAGGCTGGACTCAGTAATGCAAAAGGCTCGACTTTTTATTTTACTCTTCCTTACAAGCAGGAAAAGGACTAATTACAAATTTTAAAACCCAATAAAATGAAAACAATTAAAGTGAGAAAGGTTCTGATTGCTTTGGATTATGATCCTACAGCACAAAAAGTGGCCGAAGAAGGTTATGCTATGGCTAAGTCAATGAATGCCGAAGTGATTTTGCTGCATGTTATTGCAGAAATCGACTACTATGCATCTTTGGAATATTCACCCATTATGGGGTTTGAAGGTTTTATGGATCTTACTCCCTTTCCGGTTAACAGTCTGGAAAGGCTTAAAATGGCTTCCACACAATTTCTTGAAAAATCCAGACTTCATTTGGAAGACAAATCGATTCAGATTCATGTTGTGGAAGGAGAAGTGGCTGATTCAATAATTAAAGCGGCTAAAACTCTTCATGCCGATATTATTGTTATAGGTTCGCATAGCAAAAAATGGCTGGAAAACATTGTCATGGGAAGCGTTACCGAAAAGGTTCTGCGACTTAGCACCAAACCGTTGTTCATTATTCCCACAAAAAAATAGTACACTATGAACTTAAAACGAATTTTCGGTGCATTGCTTACTATTCTGGGGATAGCTGGACTTATTTACACCGCGGTATTATTTGCAGGAATTACCAGTGCCACACATGATGTTATGACCGTTGTGATATTTGCTGGTGTTAGTCTGATTTTCTTTATTGCGGGAATCAGCCTGATTCGCACCACCAAAGATGCATCCTGAATCCTCAGACTAACGAATCATGTCTTTCCAAAAAATGGGATTTTCCGAATCAATAGAAGACGTTCTGGAGGCACTTAAAGTAGATCCCGCTCAAGGACTTTCTGAAGAAATAGCCTCAGCCAGAATAAAGGAATTCGGTGCCAACAAATTGCGGGCTGAAAAGAAGAAGAGTATATTCCTATTATTTGTTGAACAGCTTAAAAATTGGCTGATATTTATTTTATTAGGTGCTGTGGTTATAACCCTGTTTATGGGAGAGTATGTGGATGCAGTAATTATTTTGCTGGTAATAAATGTTAATGCAGTTCTTGGGGTTGTTCAGGAAGTGAAGGCTGGAAAGGCCATTGAAGCATTGCAAAAATTAACATTTCCCAAAGCACTCGTTCGCAGGGCTGGAGCAGTAAAGGAGATTGATTCGGAAAATATCGTTCCGGGGGATATCTTAATCCTGGATGCAGGAAGGTATATCTCTGCCGACCTTCGCCTGCTTGAATCCATTAACTTGCAGGTGGATGAGTCCTCCTTAACCGGCGAATCGGTTCCCTCAGAGAAAGATGCTTCCCTTGTTCACGAGGACCCAAAAACCGCATTGGGCGATCGTGCAAACTCTGCTTTTATGTCGAGCATAATTACCAGTGGCAGAGGGATTGGGGTTGTTGTTGGTACAGGTATGAAAACCGAAATCGGCAAAATCGCCGCCATAATTAACTCAGAAGTAAAATCCAAAACACCCCTGGAGATCCGTTTGGACAAACTTGGAAAAACGCTTGGTATTATTGCAGTGTTGATTTGTGTTATCATTTTCATTATTGCCATCCTTCAGGGAAGGAATCTTTCTGAGATGTTCCTTATGTCGGTTTCCCTGGCTGTAGCTGCCATTCCAGAAGGACTTGCCGCCATCGTGGCTGTAGTTCTGGCAATTGGTGTTACCAACCTATCGAAAAAAAACGCAATAATTAAAAAGCTATCCGCTGTTGAAACGCTTGGCTCATTGAATATTATCTGCTCAGATAAAACAGGCACCTTAACCCAAAACAAGATGACGGTAACAAACTGTTTCAATCTGGAGGGGGAGGTACCCGTTATCCGCAGTGGAGAAAATGTTGTTTCTGAGGATATAATGTTCCTTGCCAAAGCAATGCTGCTCTGCTCCGATGCTACCTACGACAATGAAAAGGGTACCGGTGATCCAACGGAGATCGCTCTGCTTTTATTGAGCGATGATTTTGGGATTGATCGGGAAAAAACGCAATCCGGCAGCAAGAGAATCGATGAATTGCCATTTGATTCCGACCGTAAGCTAATGTCGGCACTTATTGAAGAAAGCGGAAAGTATACAGTTTATACCAAGGGAGCAATTGGAAATCTAATTAAAATTTGTACCCATGTTTTGGAAAAGGGTAAAACCATTCCGATTACCGATTCTCATAAAAATAAACACCTTGCCGCAGCCGAAAAGATGT
>Ga0316608_1001011_pt1 | contig 11678 bp, 16 predicted proteins | sample MIS2016152B_MG_FD_207673 | JGI IMG/M metagenome (GOLD analysis project Ga0316608, IMG submission 207673) | Microbial mat bacterial communities from Middle Island sinkhole, Lake Huron, Michigan, United States - MIS.2016.152B | ecosystem: Environmental > Aquatic > Freshwater > Lake > Sediment... | reverse complement strand
GAATTAACTATTTAAATATCTAATTATTAACCTTCACTTTTTAGAATTGAAGCCTTTTAAAAAGTGAGGGTATCAAATCTATGTAAAAATCCCTGTTAAACCGCTTTTTAAGTTCAGACAAAGCAATTGCTTTTATTATAGGATTTTTAATTGCTTTTTCAAGTAATAAAAGTTCTTCATCAGTAAGACTTTCATTAATCTTTTTCAGGAGCAACTCCCTGTTTATTTTCTCTTTTCTTGGCGTGAACATTTTTAATAATTTCTTTTATTTTAATAATTTCATCTTTGTTGCAATTATCATAAAGATAGGCAGCTACATCATTAGCGGCATTATTTTTTTCATCTTCATCGGGAGTTCCTGAAATATTGTCGTTTTTATCCTCAATAAATCCTGACAGTAAACCTGAAATTGCTTTAGCAAATGAATCTTTAAGTATTTCAGAATTAGAATTATATTTTGTTTCCAATTCTTTGATTTCTGCCTTTTTTTCTTTTAGTTCATCTTCAAAAAGTTTTCGCTCCCAATTCAAACGTTCACGCTCCAATGCTAATTGATTTTCTTTTCGAACATTATCAAGCATTGATTCTAAACTACCTTTATGTATATATCCGGAAAAGTCATTTTGAAGCCCCGATAAATTATCTTCTTTTTCATGTCTTAAACTGAATTGGAGACCTTCGAAAACACCGCCCTGATTGGCAGTTTTTGAAGTTCTCATTTCCATTTCAAAAACAGAATTGTCTCCCTCAAAATTGGATAAAAAATTTTCAAGTGCTTTTTGTGATTTTATCAGTTTTTCATCAAAGGACTCATCTTCTTTGCAGTTTTCACATGAATATGAACCTGCCAGGTTTTTCCGATAGTCTCTAATAATATATACCTTCCAGTATGGAGCCTTATTAGCTTTAATCAGATTAAGTATATTAAGTGGTGTAAGCATTAGTAGGGTGTGATTAATTTGTATCTTAAAAAACTTGAAAAAACTTCAACGTCGTTATTCTGTAAAACAGGACGTATAATTTCAATCGAAGTTTGATGAACATGGATATAATCAGAATGTAAATGAACGAAATTTGCCATTTCATAATCATTGTAGCTTATATCAAATTTCATTTTAGATCTTTCATACGAATAGAAATTGTTCGCTGACTTTATTTCTAATCGCTGGCTAAAATCAAATCGAGGATCACTACATAAGAACATCATAGAAAAATCATGTATGAATAAGAAATTTCCTTTTATATTGAAATTTAATTCATCATTGATCAAGTCTAAACACCCATCGGTTACCATGAACTTTGAAATGTTTCTATTCTTTAAATATTTTTCTATGAAGTAACTTAGCATTTCGATATTATTTTTCGTAAACAAATAACACACTATATTTCAAATTCAACGGACCAATCAGAGTCGTTAATAATTCTTTACGAATAAGCATTCTGCTTGAATTAACCGGAATATTGACTTCAAATAGTGAATTAAGATATGGTACATCCGATTTGGGAGCAAACAAATTTGCATGAATTTTATCCAATACAATTAAGTCTCCTTTGAATAGAGAAATAGAGCCTTCACTACTTGCTTTTGGCAATAACATCAAACCTCTCAATTTACTGTAACCTGCGGGAGTTATGAATTCCTCTGCATCATTTTCAAGTGTAATTGTTTGATAGAATAGATTGCTTCCCGTGCCTGGTGTCGTTGATGTTTCTGCAATAACAAAAAAAGAGAAAGATGAACCGCCATAAGGTAAAGTTATTCTACCTGTTATGTTTACCTCAATAATATTATTGACAATTGGAATATTGACTGGCAGGAATTGTTCAGAAAACTTTTTAGAATCTTTATTCAAAAAGTTTTCGTGTAAATTTGAAAAATACTCCTTAAAATTGTCCTTTAACATCAAATATGTTTCAGAATCAGTAAGTTCAAAGGCCGTTCTTTTAAAAAAGTACAATCCTGTGAGGTATTTATCTTTCTCATTTACCTTTATTTGAATGGATTTTTGAAAGCGATCCATTGCAGTAGCTCCCCATTCCAAAACAGTTTGTGTATAGTTTTTCATTGAAAAGTCTATTTAAATAATTAAATAAAAGGTCTGTTTTACAGACAGACCTTTACTTGTTTGCCTTTGCCTAAGATGCTAATCTTGTTGAAATACCTTTGAGTATAACTTCAAGATAATTGTATCCTGATGTTAAACCAACTCCATTGGCTGCAATGAAATTGATTTGAATAGTCTTTTCTTCAGGAATGAAAATTGGGCTGTCAAGATTGAAACCGTTTTTCAAGCCACCATTTTTAGGAGGTTCTACAAATGCTTTTACTGGACTTTTGAAAACCTGGGTTGAATCAACCAGAATTTCTATTTCTCCATTCAATATTGCAGCCATGGCTAAAGCTGGGGCACCGGCATTGGTTTCATGTACCGGTGGCAAATAATCCACCGATTGTACTGACTTATCAGTAGCGTCGTTTGCATAACCAATTTCAATACGATCAATAACCATATTTTGGCCAGAACTCAATTTCTGCTTTGAGATAGAAGTAACACCTTCAACTTTGTCAACTGCATCATTGAACATTGGATTTACACCCGCAGTAACCTTGCTACGAATATAATGAGCTATACTCATGATATTCATATTATCCATGCTTGTTTTTGTGCCAACGCCAAACTTGTTCTTGTTCATGGCAAGAACTGCTTCGGCTTTTGATGCAACTTTGATTCCCAAAGCTCTTCTTGTTCTTCTTTGAGCAAATTTTTTGATTTTTTCTTTTTTAGCGTCAGAAACGCCTTCCAATTCGGAATTTAAACCGTCCTCAAATATTGGATGTCCCATAGTAAAATAAATTAAAAATTAAAAATTAGACATAATCGAAAATATTATCCGAAAGTTCAGATTCATCATCCATATCGTCAATACCTTCAAAATCATCATCGTCAATGCCGTCAAATTCATCATCGTTAATACCTTCAGAATCTTCATTGTCATCAGAATTTCCCTCAATGTTTTCATTTATAGATTCATCTTCAGATTCATCTTTGTATAATTTTGCTAATTCGCCAACAAAATCTTCATCAGTATCAATGCCGGATAAACTTGCAGTCATTGTTAATTGTTGCTTAACAGTATTTGGAGACATATCCAAAGATGCCTGGTACGCTCCAACCGCTCCAATGGAATAACCTGCAATTTGCATTTTCTCATCTTCAGCAAAAGCAGCTAAAGCATAACCACTTAAAGAAACAATGCCGCCAAAAACCTTCAAAATTTTAGGATTTTTGATTTTTGGTTTAATTTTGTTAATTCCATAAGCAGTTCCAATTGAGCAAGATGCACCAATTCCTGTGTTTATAAGTGTATTTGTTATTCCTTTTTTAACAGAATCCACGCTCTTAAACATTAATTTCTTCTTTGCCATATAAACTATCTTTTAGTTTTTTTCCCTTTTTTTCCTTTTTTCTTGCTGTTTAAAAAATATGCACCCCCGATAACGGCTGTAATACCAAGTGTAGCGAGAATCATATTAGTTTTGTTTCCTTTATCAGGTGTATTGTTATCAGGTGTATTTGTATAGCCAGGAATGTTTTTACCAGGACTGTTTTCATCAACTGGTATATTTTCATCACCAGAATTATTTTCATCACCGGAATTGTTTGCATCGCTGTTTTCACTTGGTTTCATGTCCTTTATTGCATTGAAAACAGGAACCATGGCAGCAATAATTGGTAATGCTGATGCCATTAATGCCTCTGCAGCTATTCCAAGCCCTTCAATTTCTGTATTTGTTTTAATGGTTTCAAGTAGTTTTTTTGCGTCCTTATCCAATAAAGGTTTTTTTAATTTTCCTTTTTCTATGGATTTCTGCAGCTTATCAGGGTTGCCACCAAATTTCTTCCAAACCTTCATCGCTTTTTCTTTTGCCTCTTTATTAAGAAACATTTTCGAAGCCCAACCTCTGAAGTTAATAGAAATCAATAATCTAAATGCAGACCTACCAGTAGCAAGCGCTGGATTAAATTTTGCCACTACGTTTGTTGCTTTTTTGGCAAAATTTTTTAATTTTTGGAGTTTAATTTTTCCAATTTCTTCATCAATGCCTGAAAGGTGATATACTGGAATTGCCATTTTTTTGCTTTTTGTTATATAATTTGGATATGTATTAAATGCCTTCATTACTGCATCAATGATAACATCTTTGTAGGTTATAAAGACATGAGAATAATTGCTTCTATTGTGGAAAGCTACAATTTCGAGATTTGGAGTGTAATCCATATTAATTAAAAGACATGCAGCAAAAATTGAAAAGTCATCACAATCAATGCCGGTACCATTTTTTTTATCAAACCATGAACGAGCAGGCGTTCTGATTTCTTCCCTTCCTGGCTTATCATTTTCATACTTTATATTGGTTATTAACCAATGCCAGACATTAAAGCATGCTTGTTTGTAATTTTCATCATAAAGATGTTTTGAAAGCTTTTCAACTTGAATTCTATTTTTTTGAATTACATCAATCATTAATTTGATTGTTGTATCAAGTCCATTTCCTTTTAATTCATCTTTATTGTTGCAATTGTCAATAAAATGATCGTAAGACTTCAAAATAGAATAAGTAGGCTTATATCCTTTAAAATCAAGGATCTTGTTTTGCATTAAGATTTCTTCTGCTCCTATTCCTGCAATTGAATTTGCATTGTCAGGATCAATAATATCGGTAGATTCTTTAAAATCATTTTTAACTTTCCGTTTTTCCGACAATGCTTTAAAGAAGTCTTTAACTTCTTTAACAGTATCCTTAGCCTGAGCAATATAAGATTGAAATTGAGAAAAATCATAAGGGTATTCAGTTTCTACGGGTATTCTTTGATTTTCAAAACCTACATATCCTTTTATAACAAATCCCTTTGGAGGATTAGTTCCAAGTGCTTCCTTTACAGCCTGTAACGCTCCTTATATTGAGATATTTGCAGAAAACAGTTTATTTGATGTACCAGGAGCTATTTCCATAAATGTTTGTCCTGGACTGCCTTGTTTTGTTTGTGCTATAATAACACCACCAACGTATATATCTAAATAAATAAACTGAATGCTGATTTTTTGAGTAGTTGGGTTGCGAAATTGCAAAGTAATTGTTGCAATAATTTCAGTAAGCTTTTTACCTTTTGAAATCTTTATACCTGCTAAGTCAATAAGCAATTTTGTTGCTGCATTGCCTGCTTTTAAAAGTGGAATAATTGTAATTGCAGCCAAACCTGCAAGTAATAAAAGTACAAATGATCTCATGATGTTTTTTTAGGTGATTGTTTCTTTATATTTTGTTCATAATTATTATGAGGTAAAATATAAGAATGTATTGTTATCTTTTCTCTTTTTAATAAAAGCTTAATGAAAAGTATTAATGACCTTAACATAGATTCATTTTAAAATTGAATTCAAAATTACAGATAGGATAAATAAAAATAAAATGTTATTTGCTGTATGATAACTATTTAATTGGTTTTGATGTACACTATCAAAAAAAGAAATTTCAACCTTAAATAAACCTTTCTTGTATTTATTCTTTAAAATCCTAACTATTTAATATTTAAATATATAGATTTTTCAAAACCTATATATGAACCTTAATTAATCCTATGCTTATATATTCAACTTTTACAAGTACTTTAGTTTTACATACTTGTTTTATCAACTATATTCTACTCAATTCAAAAAAGGTAAATAAACAATGATTGAATATTGAAAAGGATTGAATAATTTCTAAATAAATATGTAGTACCGATTGATTAATTTACAATTGTTTTACAATACTTCGAATCATATTTTTATGTAATTGTATTACTGTCTTTTATATGAATTGGTTCAACTCCCTCTCTCTCCGCCTTTTTTTGGCGGAGAGTTAAGCGGTAGGATCTTCTGTTTCTTTTTGTTACTCTTCTTTTTGAAATTCTCAGTAATTATAGCATTTATTTTTCAGATGCGACTTCCTTTAGAACCCCGACATTATTGTATAAAAATAAATATCCAATTTGTGAACCTAAATGAATTATTTTCATAGTTTTGATTAGCAAAGTAGCACATCCGACTTAACTCTTTCCTTATTATTTTAAGCCAACTAATTTACTTACAAATTCTTGCAATTGGATTTTTTTATTTTTCGTAATCAATCTATCAATATTTATTTGTGATTAGGAAAAAAACTACCTTTGCTTGAAATTATGTATAACCTAAAATTTATTTATTACAATGAAGATATTTAGAATTTCGCCCCTACTTTTTGCTATTGCAATGTTTTCAATAACATTATACAGCCAAGGGCAGAATAACTCACAAAGTGAAGAACAAATAAAAGTAATCAGAAGTAAATTCACCGAAATCAATACTGCTGGTTCACTCAAAACTTGCGTAGTTAAAGTACTTGATTTAGAAGGTGAATCGACTGAAGGAGGACAAGCAAAAGCTTATTTTATTGAAGATAAAATTGGTAAAACCAGTGTTGAGTATTTTGGAGAAACAGGAAAACTCTATACCGAGTTTTATTATAGTGAAAATCAATTAATTTTCTGTTTTGTTAAGAAAACAAATTATGATTTACCCATAAGTGTCGAAGGTTCAAAAGAAATAGAATCGATTGAGGATCGTTTTTATTTTTCTGATAACAAAATGATTAGATGGCTTAAAAATGATAAAAGCAAAGCAAATTTAAGCACTCAGGAATCCAAAGACAAAGAATTGGAAATTTTAAAAGATTCAAAAGAAATTTATGATAAATTTTAAGAATAGTTTCATTTACAAACATTTAATTATTAATATGAAAAATTTAAAAAGTTTTAGGATCATTTTGGCTTCAGTAGCCATTTGTGGAATTATATTTTTGAGTGCCTGCGGCGGAAATAATTCAACTGCAAACTCAACATCAGATTCAAGCAAAATAGATGATGAAACAGCACAACTTCAGAAACAAAGTGAAGAGTTGATCAAACAAATGGAAAATTCAGATGAAGGTTCAATGACAAAGGCCGGAATTCTTCAAAGACGCTGGGTTTCAGAAACGGTTTCAGGTCACGAAGTAGAATTTACTGACAAGACAATGTTGGAATATGAAAATGGTCAAGTATCTGTAGAAGGCCAATATATGGTTAGCAAAGACTGTGATGATTTCTCAAAAGAAGATCCAGATGGAGCTTGCATTTCAAGACTAATGGGTATGAGCAACCGTGCCTGGAAATATGAGTTCACCGATGAAAATAAGCTTATTATGATTGATTCAAAAACAGGCAAAAAGGAAGTTTTTAAATAAGCATGGTGGGTGCATAAGCAAAATTATCGCAAAGCCTGACAACGGGAAATTATCTAATTGTCAGGCATATAAAAAAACATCTTCATTATCAATACTTAAAAGCATGATTGTCGATCTTTTTATCCCTTGTTTTGTAGATCAGTTTTATCCCGAAACCGGGTTAAATATCATTAAGATTCTGAAGAAGTTGGGGATAGAATATCACTACAACCCAAAGCAAACATGCTGCGGTCAACCCGCATTCAATAGTGGTTACGCCAAGGATGCTCTCATCATGGCCAAAAAATTTGTCAGTGATTTTCCACATGACAGATTCATTCTCACACCCTCTGCATCTTGTGCTGGATATATAAGGAATCATTATAAAGGTTTGTCAAAATCACCTGATTTTCAAATTCAGGCCGAAAGGTTAGAAAGGAATGTTGTCGAATTGACCGATTTTTTGGTCAATAAAATAGGTGTGCTTGATTTCCAATCTCAATTTAAAGGTAAGGTTACTTGGCATTCGGCTTGTTCTGCTTTGCGTGAATATAAATTAAAGGACGAAGCCCAAAAACTGCTCAGTTATGTCAAAGATTTGGAGCTTATTCCTTTGCACGATAATGAAGTTTGTTGTGGTTTTGGTGGAACATTTATGCTGAAATTTTCTTCCATATCCGAAGCCATGGTGGAACAAAAGGTGGAAGCTGCCCTAGAAACTGGAGCAGAATACATTTTATCCACAGAATGCTCCTGCTTGCTCAATATTGAATCTTATATCATAAAGAATAAATTGCCAATTAAACCGTTACATATTGCTGATGTTTTGGCCTGTTTCTAAGCCATTATTTTTAATTATAAATTGTTTATTTTTAACCATTTAATTTTTAAAATTATGAACATAGACGTAACAAAACCTATCCCCGAAAGGGAACAATTGCTTGAGGTGTTAAAACGTGAATTTAACCCGGCTTTAAATTACAAACTCTTTGGTTGGGGGCCAGGTGCCTCAATTGTGGTAGGGAAAAATTCTGTAGTTGGTGTTAGGGTTTTTCTTCGTCCCCAAAAGAACAGAATCATTATTCAGGGTGCCTTTCCTTCCATTTTTATTCAAGCTCTGTTTGGTGGTTTGATTCTGATTTTATTTGTTTATGGAAAATGGAAGAAAATGGAAAAGGAAGTAGGCGAATTTTTATCAAAAAAATATGCTTAACTGCTTAAATATAATTATTTATGGCCAAAGAAATTGAAAGAAAGTTTCTGGTGAAGAACGATCTTTTCAAATTGAATGTTCAAGGGAAATTTTATTCTCAGGCATATTTGAATTCGAACGAAAACAGAACAGTAAGAATCAGGATTGTTGAAGATAAGGCATATCTTACGATCAAGGGAATTGCGAACTCTTTTAGTCGTGACGAATTCGAATATGCCATTCCTCTGGAAGACGCACAAGAGATGATGAGGAATATTTGCGAAAAGCCTATTATCGAAAAAATCAGATACAGAGTGACTTATGCCAATAAATTATGGGAAATCGATGAGTTTTTTGGCGAAAATAAAGGTCTAACTGTAGCTGAAATAGAATTAAAAAGCGAATCAGAATCTTTTGAAGAACCCGAATGGCTCGGAATAGAAGTTACCGGAAAAAAAGAATACTACAACTCAAGTCTGGTAGAAAATCCATATACAAAATGGAAAATTGTTCCGTAAAACTACAGATAATCTGAATTGTTTTTGGAAAACGCTATTACTGAGTTTTCCACTTGAAATAATCCACTCAGTTAAAACATTTTCCTTTTATAAACGTTTTATGCAGTAAGTTGGTTAAAGCTGTTTAAAAGTTTGGTTTACCTATACTTATAAATATCTGATATATAATTAATTATATAATGAATTTTAAAAAAGCTCTATTCAAAATTGTTTCGGTTTTTATTGTGATTTATTTTATGTTTTTCACTCACACTTCTTGTGAAAAAGAAAATAATAATGATAAGGTTGACACAAGCCTGAATATGAAAATTTATAGTATATTTAAAGAGTGGTATCTTTGGAATGATGAAATCCCAACAGTTAATCCTGTTTGGTACGATACACCCGAAGAACTGGTGACTGTTTTACGCAATCCTCAGTTTGACAAATGGAGTTATATTTCAGATGCTGCAACTTCGAGTCAATATTTTGAGGAAGGAAAATACGTAGGACATGGATTTTCCAGAAAATGGGACATGGATGGAAATTTGCGAATTTCTTTTGTGTATCCAGGAAGCCCAATGTTCGAAGCAGGTGTGAGAAGAGGTTGGATTTTAAAAAAAATCAATGGCTACAATGTAAACTATCTTCTCGTAAATAATAAGTTTGAAGAGGTTTTGGGTGAAGATAAATCAGGAGTCGAAAATGCATTTGAGTTTGATAATTCTACAGGTCAGGTTCAGGCATTGCGAGTAAAGAAGGATACAATTCAGATGCAATCAATTTCAAATGTTCAGTATTTTGATACAAAAGCTGGCAAGACAGCCTATTTTCTAATTCAGCAATTCACCCGACCTACCGTAGATGAGATCAAACTCGTTGGACAAGAATTAAGTTCCCAAGGTGTAAAAAATTTGATCGTTGATTTACGATATAATGGTGGTGGTTCGGTGGATGCAGCTGTAAAAGTGGCAAATTCTTTTGCTCCATATTCTTGTGATGGTCAAACTTTTGTCAGTTTAGAATATAGAAAAGGAAAAGAACAATACAATGTTACAAAAGTGATTCAATCCGTAGATCGTTACATAGGAGTTGAAAAACTTTTATTTATCACAAGCGGAGCGACTGCTTCGGCGAGCGAACTGATTATCAATGGATTTAAACCATTTTTAGATATAAAACTCATAGGAGAAAAAACACATGGCAAACCCGTTGGGATGCAGGGTTTTGAAATTCAGGATAAAGTGCTTTATCCGATTTGTTTTCGCTCTTTGAATGCCAATGGAGAAAGTGACTTCTTCCAAGGAATAAATGTGGACAAAGAGCAAATTGATAACTTAGCTTTAGAACTGGGAAATCCTGAAGAGGCTTGCCTGAATGATGCTCTGTTTTATCTCAATAATGGATTTTTTAATTCGACAAGTATTGTAAAAAAAGCAGAGACAAATAAAAACGCTCAAGAAAAGATTTCCTATTTTAGGACACTTTTGAATGCTTATTGACATTTTTTTGCAAAAAACCTTTTAAATTTGCAGTCAAACGACTGTGAAATGAAAAAAATTCTGATTATTCAAACGGCCTTCATCGGCGATGTCATTCTATCCACTTCTTTGGTTGAGAAACTAAAGCAATCAGATCCTGAGATTCAAGTAGATTTTTTGTTAAGAAAAGGGAATGAGGGCGTATTAAGCAATAATCCTCATATTCAACATATTTATATTTGGGATAAGAAGAAAAAATATGCAAGTTTGTTCCAGAATCTTAAGGAAATAAGGAAAAATAAATATGATTGGGTAATCAATTGCCAACGTTTTTTCACATCAGGAATCTTCACTTTATTTTGTGGTGCAAAAAAAAGAGCAGGGTTTAAAAAGAATCCACTTTCCTTGTTTTTTCACAAACGAGTGGCGCACGATATAAATTCAGGAATCCACGAAGTAGAACGTAATCAGAAACTAATTTCGCATCTCACCGACAATAACTATTCCCTTCCTAAAATGTATCCGGGTGATATGGAATTTCGGAAAATTGAATCATTAGCACAACTACCTTATGTTTGCATTGCGCCCACCTCGGTTTGGTTTACCAAACAATTTGCAAAAGAAAAATGGGTTGAATTGATTGTTGGATTACCCCTAAACTTGAACATCTATTTGATTGGTTCTTTAAAAGACAGAAGCTATTGTAATACAATCAAAGAGAGTTCAGGAATTACCCGTGTTTGTAATTTATGTGGCGATTTAAGTCTGATTGAAACCTCTGCATTAATGAAAAATGCAAGAGTCAATTACGTGAACGATTCTGCTCCTTTGCACATTGCGTCTTCGGTTCATGCGAGGGTTGTTGCCATCTTTTGCAGCACTATTCCTCAGTTTGGTTTTGGTCCTTTATCGATGAATTCTAAAGTTGTTGAAAGTCAAGAAAATTTACCTTGTCGCCCTTGTGGTTTGCACGGCAAAAAGAAATGCCCAGAGGGGCATTTTCATTGTGCCTTGACCATTGATGTTCAAGAAATAATTAAGCTTGATTTTTAAAGGATTTGGAAGTAATTTGCTATATTTGTATCAAAGATTTTGTGAAAAATGAAGAAATTGATGCCTTATGCCATTAGTAATTTTGAAGAAATAACCAATGGTGAATATTATTATATTGACAAAACAAAATATATAGAAAATTTGGAAAGAACCAAGTTTCCTGTTTTTTT
>Ga0316608_1001010_pt1 | contig 11681 bp, 11 predicted proteins | sample MIS2016152B_MG_FD_207673 | JGI IMG/M metagenome (GOLD analysis project Ga0316608, IMG submission 207673) | Microbial mat bacterial communities from Middle Island sinkhole, Lake Huron, Michigan, United States - MIS.2016.152B | ecosystem: Environmental > Aquatic > Freshwater > Lake > Sediment... | reverse complement strand
AAACAATGTAGCAAACAAAAACATACAGTTAAATAAAAAAGTATTTACAATTTGAAAAATCTAATTATAAATACCTTAAATTTAGCAATTTAAAAATTAACCTGATGGCTATGGTGTTTTCACCTGAAATTTATACGTAAATTAATGATTGACATGACACTAAGTATTTTAACTTTGTCTAAATTGTGAAATAAATATTAAAATAAAATTTTGAATTAAACACAAATCACAAAATTTTACAAAAAGTTACAAAATATTTGTACTATAGTGATTTGTGTTTTTATTTAGCTTTTAATTTTATTTTCTGAAAATTGTTTACCTAATCTAAATGCCTCTAAATTAACATTAACAATATCTTCCCCTTTTCTTCCGAAAATTGATTTTATACCTTCTTCAAACATTTCAAAATCAATGCCCAAAAAAGGCGAAGCTGCACCAAGCATAACAATATTTGAAGATTTTGGCGATTTTATTGACTTAGCAATTTGGTCAGCATCAAGTGCTACAAAGTTTTTTTGTTTTTCAATTTCTTTCAAAATTTCCGAAATTTCGGGATAATTTGGAATATTTATGAATGGATTTATGTTTGTAACAAGCCAACCCTCAGCACTTAAATAAGGCAAATATCTTAAACTTTCCATCGGTTCCACTGAAATTATTAAATCTGCTTTTCCAAGTGGCACTAAATCAGATGCTATTGGTTTATCAGAAATTCGCATGTGCGATTGTACTGCACCTCCTCGTTGGCTCATTCCGTGAACCTCAGCTTGTTTCAAAAAAAGTTGGTTTTGAAGTGCTGCCATTCCAATAGTTGCAGCAATTGACAAAATACCCTGACCTCCAACTCCGGCTAATATAATATTTTTTTTCATTTTTAAATTCGTTAATTTTTACTTTTAATTGCTGTTTGAATACATTCCCGTTGTGCAATAATCACCGAAACACCTTTGTATTCAAATTCTTCCTTCATAACTTTTTTCATTTCTTCATGATTTTTTCTGAGTGGAATCAGCATTCTGATATGCTCTTCCGGTACTCCAATACCTTTACAAATATCGTAAAGTCGTCCAAAAGCATGAGATTTTTGCCCACCTGTCATTCCTGTAGTTGAATTGTCAGATATTATGACAGTTATAGGACTATTTTCGACAACTGCATCTAATAAACCGGTAATCCCTGAATGAGTGAAAGTTGAATCTCCAATTACTGCAACCGATGGAAATAAACCTGCATCTGCTGCACCTTTTGCCATTGTAACAGAAGCTCCCATATCAACACAAGAATAAATTGCATTAAACGGTTCTAATGCACCTAGAGTATAACAACCAATATCTGAAAAAACACGACCAGGTAAGTATGCTGTTAAAACTTCATTCATAGCATTATAAACATCAATATGACCACAACCTTTGCACATTGCTGGAGGGCGATTATTGACAATATTTGGAATTTCATTTCCAAATATTTCTTTAATACCTAATGCTTTAGCTACAATATTAGGATTAAGTTCTCCATCTCTTGGAAGAGTCCCATCAATGCGACCTAAAATATCAGGATTACCTAATAAACCTTTAATTTCTTCTTCAACAATAGGATAACCATCTTCAAGTATCAATACTTTTTTATTTTCTTTAATTAATTTTTCAATTTTTGATTTTGGAACTGGATATTGCGAAATTTTTAAAACTGAATATGGAACTTTTTGATTTTCAAAGTTTTCAACTAAATAATTATATGCTAATCCACAAGCAATTATTCCTAATGAATTATCATTTCCCTGAATATATTGATTGAATTCGGAATTTTCAGATTCATCCAAAAAATCTACCTGATTATTTAAAAGCGTTTTATACCTAACTCTTGCAATTGAAGGTAAAAGAACAAATTGATGTGGGTCTTTTGGTAGTATCAGCTGATTTTGAGGTTTTTGAACTTTTCTTTCAACACCTGAACGTGAATGAGCCAAACGTGTTGTAATTCTAATCATTACTGGAATACTATATTTTTCAGACAGTTCAAAAGCCGAATATGCCATATCATAAGCTTCTTGCTGGTTTGAAGGTTCTAAGATTGGAATCATGGCAAATTTTCCGAAAAATCTTGAATCTTGTTCATTCTGTGAAGAGTGCATCGATGGGTCGTCTGCAACTGTAACTATTAATCCACCATTTATTCCAGTAATTGATGAATTTACAAAAGCATCAGCAGCAACATTTAAACCAACATGCTTCATGCAAACCATAGTTCTTTTTCCTGCATATGACATACCAAGTGCAGTTTCCATTGCAGTCTTTTCGTTTGCCGACCAGTCGCTATGAATTCCTTTTTCTTTTGCAAATTTGTTATTTTGCACATATTCTGTAATTTCCGTTGATGGAGTTCCGGGATAGGCATAAATTCCAGACATACCTGCATCAAGTGCACCTTGAGCAATTGCTTCATCTCCAAGTAATAATAATTTTTGCATTATTTCAGGTTTAGATTTTTAATTTCATTTCTACAAACATAAATATATTAAAAATATAAAAATATGATAAATTTTAGGATATAAATCAGTTTTTATTTTATTTGAATTTTTTTTTTTTATTTTTGTATTAATAAATTAGAAATAAGTAAAATAATTTAACATTTTTGGCAATATATTCTTTAGTATATTTATTTATATTTCTCAATTTTGAGCAATTTCATTAAATTCTTATTAATGAAAAATATCTATAAACCTGATATCTTAGTACATAAAAATTTATATTTTGCGAATAAAAAATATTTTGATTTAAAATTATGAAAATTATAATAAGTAATGAATGAATTTTTAACACTTTTTGAATTAAATAATCTTATAAAAGAGACCTTTGTAAATTACTTTGAAAGAACATATTGGATTGTTTCTGAAATAAGTCAGTTTTCGGCAAATAACAGTGGACATGCTTATTTAGAACTAGTTGAAAAAAGCAATAATTCTGATAAAATAATTGCAAAATCTCGAGCAACTATTTGGTCATCAAGTTTTAGAATGATAAAACCTTATTTTGAAAGCGTTACCGGATATGAATTTAAAGCAGGTATAAAAGTTTTACTGAATGTAAGTATAGAGTTTCATGAAGTTTATGGAATAAGTTTAAATATTGTTGATATTGACCCAGTTTATACTTTAGGAGACATTGAGAAACGCAGACTGGAGATTCTGAGAAATCTGGAAAACAGCGGAATAATGAATATGAATAAAGAATTGGAACTTCCGATAGTTATTCAAAAAATTGCTATTATAACATCTTCTTCTGCTGCTGGTTATGAAGATTTCATTAATCAATTAGAAAAAAATCAATTTGGATATAAATTTTATAACAAATTATTTCCGGCAATAATGCAAGGAAATCAGGCTGAGGATTCTATTATTTCTGCAATGGAAAAAATATTTACGTATGACGATTTTTTTGACATAGTTGTAATTATTAGAGGTGGTGGCTCAAAAACCGATTTAAGTTGCTTTGATTCTGAAAATATGGCTTTAAATATTTGCCAGTTCACATTGCCGGTTATAACCGGAATTGGACATGATAGAGATGTATCAATAGCAGATATTGTTGCACATACATCTCAAAAAACACCTACTGCGGTTGCAGAATTTATTATTTCTCATAACAATAATTTTGAAATTTTGCTTAGCGAAGCAAAAGAGCATTTTTTTGAACAAATTGATAATATTCTTTATTCCAAAAAGAGTGAACTAGATGGTTTAACTTCAGACTTCAAAAATTTAATAAGTAACAGAATTTTAAAATTATCAAATAAGTTAAATCTTTTAGAAGCTAAATTTTCAAGTAGTGTTGGATTTTATCTGAAAAATAAAAATAATGAAATTGAAAAACTTAAATCAACAATTTTAAATTCTACAAATATCTCAATATCAACAAAAAAACAAAAAATTAGCAATTTCGAGTTTAAATTAAACTCTGTTTTGGAAAAATATTTTATTTCAAAAAAGCATCAATTGAATTTATTCGAAAATATTGTAAATTATCAGCATCCTAAAAATATACTGAAAAGAGGATATTCGATAACAAGACGCAATGGAAATGCTTTGAAAAATACAGAAAAAATTAGTTTGAATGAAATTGTTGAAACTGAATTGTATAATGGAAAAATTGAAAGTAAAATAAATAAAATATTATCCGAATAAATAAAAATAAATCGTTATAACGAACTTTACTCCGAAATTAAATATGAACGAAGTATTATCAAAATTTTCGCCAATTTCGCTTAAAGAAATGGACAATGTAAAGCTTATGAATCGAATTGATACAAAGTATATTTTGTTAAAAAAAGATTTAATTTCGATTCTAGATTCTGTTTACATAAATTATAGTATTTTGGAAATTGATGGATTAAGAAATATGGGATACTACTCTCAATATTATGATACTAAAGATTTTGATATGTATCTTAAGCATCAGAATAAGCGTAAAAACAGATACAAAATAAGAGCCAGAAAATACATAAATACCAATGATAACTTCCTTGAAATAAAGTTGAAAAACATCAAAGGAAGAACAATTAAATCGAGAATAAAGCTGCAAAATGATGATTATAATTTTTCGGATAAAGAAATTGATTTTATAAACTCGTCTTCTCCATATAAATATGAAGCAATTGAAAAGAAGCTTGAAAACTCGTTTAATAGAATAACTTTAGTACATAAAACAGAAAAAGAGCGAATTACAATAGACAACAATATTATTTTTAAATTTAATTCTGATATAATAAATAATCTTGGCGATTTGATTATAGTCGAAGCAAAACAAGAAAAATTCAATCTTTATTCAGATTTCCTTAAAGAACTAAAAAATAGAGGTATAAGACCTGTAGGAATAAGCAAATATTGCATTGGAACTTTTTTGTTGAATAAAAATCTTAAATCAAATAATTTAAAACAAAAATTACTTCTATTAAACAAATTATTAACAACTTAATATACATACAAAATGGAATTTTTAACAAATACCTTACTCCTTAAAATTTTTGGAATTGAAATTTTTAGTTTAATTGATTTTGCTGAACTTGCTGCAAGATTTGCGTTTAATTTAATAGTTAATGTAGTTATAATCCGATATATATATTATCGAACAACTAATAGAAAAGATTATTTATTTACTTATTTGCTAATTAGCATAGTAGTTTTTTTTATATGCTATTTACTTGAAAATGTAAAACTTGAGCTTGGTTTTGCTTTAGGATTGTTTGCTATTTTCGGAATTATCAGATACAGAACTACACAGATGCCGATAAGGGAAATGACATATTTATTTGTAATTATTGGAATATCAGTAATTAATGCTTTGGCTAATAAAAAGATAAGTTATTCTGAATTAATATTTACAAATTTTGCAGTTATTGTAATTGTTTGGGGATTAGAACGATTATGGTTATTAAAACACGAAAGTTACAAAAAAATAACTTACGAGAAAATTGAATTGGTAAAACCTGAAAATCATCATCTTCTAAAACAAGACCTTGAAAATAGAACTGGTCTAAAAATTACTAGATTTGAAATTGGACAAATAAATTTTTTGAATGATACTGCCAAAATCAAAATTTTTTATTATGACAATACTGTTGTAAGCACTGTTACTGTGGAGGAAAATTAAAATGAATAATTTAACAAAATCCTTAATAATTTTTGGTTTAATTTTAATTTGGTCACCAAAACTTAAGTCGCAAATTAATGATTTTCAGACTTGGAGCAATATTTCTTTATCAAAAGAATTTGATTCTGATATAAAAATAAGTATATCTGAAGAATTAAGAATGTATAATAACTCTTCAGAAATTGATGAATTTTTTACAGAACTTGCTGTTGATTATAAAGTTTCAAAAATATTTGAATTTGGGCTAGGTTATAGGTTTACTCGAAATTTCACTTCAAAAGGCAATAAACGTTTCGAGCAACGATTCGATGCAAATGCAACCTTCGATTTTTCTGTTAAAAGATTTGATTTCGAGTATAGATTAAAGTATCAAACAAATGATGAAGAATTATTTGACCAAACTTCAAATAAAACTTTCGTAAGCACTTTAAGAAATCGTGCAAAAATTTCATATAACATAAAAAATATAAAACTTGAGCCTTATATTTCTTCAGATTTATTTTATACTATTGATTTAAAAGATATTTCGGAGTTTAGTAAAATAAGAAATGCTGTGGGATTTGAATATGAGTTTTCAAAACATAGTAGTATAGATACGTTTTTAATGTTTGAAAGAGAATTTCACAAAAAAACTTTGCAGAGAGTTTTAGTTTTTGGATTAACCTATAAATATAAATTCAAATAACTCAAACTTAATTAATAAAAAAATAAAAGTTGAAAAAAATCATCAAGGTATTTTAATAAATCATTTATACCTTGGTGATTTTTTTCAACTTTTTAAAAATTATATTTGTAGAAATAACTTTTTCCAAACTAATACATCAGCTCAGCAATATGAGTTAAATCGTCGTGTGTTAATTTGTAGTTCATTCCGCTTACATTGGTTTTAATCATATTTGAAAGAATTTTATTTTTATCATATTCAATAAAACCAAGTTCTTTTAATCTTGTAGGACAATCAATTGACTTAAAAAAATCTTCTAACTTCCTAATTGTTTTTTCTGCAGTTATATTATTTTCGTTAAATAAAATTTTACCAAGCTGCGAAATTCTTTTTTCTATTTTACTTTCGTGAAATTTTAACCATGCCGGATATGCTATGGACAAAGTTGCTCCATGTGGAGTATCATAAATATATGAAATAGAATGCCCTATACCATGTACAGCCCAATCACCGGAAGATTTTCGTGCGTGTGAAGTAGTTCCGTTTAAAGCACATGTTGCTGCCCACATAATCTTTGCTCTATACTTGTAACTCTTTGGTTCTGCCAAAACTAAAGGTCCATAGTACATTGCTTCCTGCACAATTGCACCTATCATTTTATCAGATAAAGTTGCATCACCATGTGCAAAAAACGCTTCTAGTGAATGAGCTATTAAATCAACTAATCCGTAGGCTGTGTGGTTTTTAGGTACAGAAAAGGTAAACTCTGGGTCTAAAAAAGATTCCTTTGGAAAAATAAGTGGATGGAAAAAGCCTATTTTTTCATCAGTTTTTGTATTTTGAATTACTGCAGCACCATTCATTTCGGTTCCGGTTGCAGCTAATGTTAATATCGAAATTAAAGGTAAAGCTTTATCAGCTTTGGCTTTATAATTCATTATATCCCAAATATCGGCATTATTTACGGCTGCTAAAGCTACTACTTTTGCAGTATCTATTACACTTCCTCCACCAAGTGCAACTATAAAGTCAACTTTTTCGTTTCTAGCTAAATCACTTGCTTTTTTTACATCATCTAAAACAGGATTTGGTTTTATCCCTTTATATTCAACTATTTTAATTTTTGCTTTTTTCAATTCCTCTAACACTAAATCATAGTAACCATATCGCATTACTGAACCTTTTCCATAAATGAATAATGCCTTTGAACCATAAGCAGGTAACGATTTGTGAAGTTGGTCAACAACTCCTTTTCCAAAATGAAGTTTTGTTGGATTGTAAGCAATAAAATTTTCCATAAGCTGATTATTTCAAGAATTTCAATTGTTTTTATTATAAGAATTCAATTTTTATTGTAATTTGAAAAAAAATTTTTTTGAAAAATAAAAGTAAATATAAAAATAGTTTTGCCAAAATAAAAAGAGCAAATTATTCTTTTTTGTTTCGTATATCCAAATCAGGCAAATAAATCCAAAAGCCATCATCAAATTTCAAACCATCGTATGAAAAATCCGGTCCGTAATATTGGTACATTCCTTCAAATTTAGGGTCTGATGGCGATAAATGGTCAAAAACTATTGTATTAGCTTCACTATTAAAACTTAAAGTCATTTTTGCCTGAGTATTATATTCAAAAATTACTCTTTTTGATTTCTTTTTTTCTATTTCAAAAGACGAACCAAATTTTGGTTTTTCGCTTCCGTTGAAAGTTAAGACTTCAATTATTTTTTTTGTCGAAAAATCATTATTTCCGTCCCAACCAAGTAGTGTATAATATTTCTTCTTCCCCGATTTTGTTGTAATTAGCTCATAATAAAGAGCTCCATACCAGTTTTCGTTTGTTAATAATTCCATTTCCGGATTTTCAATTTCTTTAGATTTATCTGACAAACTGTAAATTGTACTTTTAACTTTCTTTTTATTTCTGTGTTGTAAAAACCCGTAATATTTGTATTCTCCATTGCTTAGAGAAACACCCCATGTATAGACTTTCAATAAGTTATCATCAGAAAATAAAATAGATACATAATTTTTTAAAGTATCAAATTTATAGTCAAATGCTAAATCATCTTCTAAAATTTGAGTGAAATAACTTAGAATTTCAGAATTATAAATTTCCTTTAAACTATCAGATTTAGAGCTTATTATTTTGGTAAAATCAGATAAAATCAATTCTTCTTTGCTTTTAATATTTATTAATCCAGATTGAGAAAAACTTTCTGAACTAACAAAAACAAGAAAAATTAACAATATTTTTAATAAACATTTATCTATATTTTTATATATTTGCATATAATTAGTTTTATAGTAACTTTTAATAAAACACTTTTTCTACAAATTTATTATTTAAATTTATTAATTAAGCTCGAAAATGGAAAATTCTTCAAACAAATTCATTACTTTTTTTAGTCGGTTTTTAACATGGCAATTATTAATAGCAGTTGCTATTGGTGCTGTTGCCGGATATGCATATTATTATTTTATCGGTTGTAATTCAGGAACTTGTCCTATAACATCTAATCCAATAAATACTATTTTTTATGGAGCAATGATGGGTGCAATTTTAGGTTTTAAAGATAAAACTAAAACAAAAAATGTTGAGATTGAGTCTAAAAATGAACAAAATCTTGAGTAAAAATATCATAAGACTTTAGTAAAACTTTTGGGCTTTTTGTTATAATTATTTTAATATGATAAAAAAAATCCGATAACTTTAAAAGTGTAATCGGATTTTTTTGTGGTTATTAAAAATTATTTATCTTCTTATTATATTGTTCTTCCGGGATAAACTTTTAAAGATTCTTCAATAACTTTTACTGCATTTTTCAAATCTTCAATTTTAAGAACATAAGCAATTCTTGCTTCATTTTTTCCTAAGCCGGGTGTTGAATAAAAACCAGATGCCGGAGCTAACATTACTGTTTGATTTTGATATTCAAACTCTTCTAACATCCATTGACAATATTTTTCGCTATCATCAACAGGTAAACTTATAATTGTATAAAATGCACCTTTTGGCATTGGAGCAAAAACTCCGGGTATATTATTTAATGCCGGTATTATATAATCTCTTCTTGCAATATATTCATTATAAACTTCTTCAAAATATTCTTTTGGTGTATTAAGTGAAGCTTCACCCATAATTTGTCCAAAAAATGGTGGACTTAGTCTTGCTTGAGCAAATTTAAGTGCTGAAGCCATAACTTCTTTATTTTTACTGATAATACAACCAATTCTGGTTCCACATTCGCTATAACGTTTTGAAACAGAATCAACTAAAATTGTATTTTGTTCTAATCCTTCGAGTTGCATTACCGATTTATGTTTATGACCTCCGTAACAAAATTCGCGGTAAACTTCATCGGCAATAATAAATAAATTGTATTTTAATGCAAGGTCTCTAATTTTTCCAAGTTCTTCGTCTGAATATAAATATCCAGTAGGATTACTTGGGTTACAAACTAAAATTGCTTTTGTTTTAGGAGTAATTTTTTTCTCAAATTCTTCAATTGGTGGAAGTGCAAAACCGTCTTTAATATTTGAAGTTACAGGTACAACTTTTACTTCGGCTAAAACAGCAAAACTGTTGTAATTAGTATAAAAAGGTTCTGGAATAATAATTTCTTCACCTTTGTTCATTGTTGTCATAATTGCAAAAACTACAGCTTCGGAACCACCGGTTGTTACAATAATATCACCAAAATCAACATTAATTCCTATGCTTTGATAGTATTTTGCCAAACCTTTGCGATATGACTCTATTCCTGCTGAATGACTGTATTCAACTACAGTTCCTGAGTAATTTCTGATTGCATCAAGTGCTACTTGAGGCGATTTTATATCAGGCTGTCCAATATTTAGATGATAAACTTTTCTTCCCTTTTTCTTTGCTTCTTCTGCATAAGGAACTAATTTTCTAATTGGTGAGGGTGGCATTATTTTTCCTCTTTCCGATACTTGTGGCATATTTTTTTGTTTTTAAATTATTAGAATATATTAACTTAAATAAAAATTCAGCAAATTAACTGAAAAAATCTGCTGAATTATATTCTTGCTTGAAAGATAAAATTTCATTTTAAATTTTAAAAATTCTGAAAATATATTTTATTAAAATATTTGTTCTCAAAATAATTATACTATTCTTTTACTGTATTATCAACAGCTGGCACATCTTCAATCTGACCTTTAATTGTTAAAATTATAGGTGAATTTTTTGCATTTGATGTTACTGTTATTGTTTTATTGAAACTTCCAAGTCTGTTAGAATCATATTTTACTGTAATTGTACCTTGGTCTTTTTTTGCAACTGGTGCTTGTGTATAAGTAGGTGTTGTACAGCCACATGATGTTTTTACGTTTGTTATTACCAAATCAGCTTTCCCTGTATTTCTGAAAACAAAATCAACTGTACAATCTGCTCCTTTTTTCAAGGTTCCAAAATCAAATTCGGTAACTTCGAAAATCATTTCAGGTAATACTTCTTGTTCTTGAGCAAATAATCCGGTTAAACCGAAAAATAATAAACTGGCAGCTAAAATAATCTTTTTCATAAATTGTTAATTTTAAAGTTTTTTTTGCAAAGTTAATTCTAATTAATTTAAAAAATATGATTTTTTATAGATTTTTGAAATAGTATTATAAATTTGTTCTTTTTTAATCGATTTTAAAACGACAAAATTATATTATTATTGAATGATTGTAAAATAATATCATCTTTTTAACAAAAAATAGCACTTAGTTATTTGAATTGTTTGATATTATAATGATTTTTAGCTTCTGAAATAATTTATATTCCAAATATTTTAATTAAAACAAAAATAATGAAAAAGATATTAATAATCAGCTTATCAGTAATTCTAATTTCTGGTTGCATTTCTTTAAAAATTAATACTAAAAGTAAGGTTGAAACATTTACAGTTGTTTCGTATAATGTCGAAAATTTATTCGATTTCGAAAATGATTCAACAAATTCAGGAGATGATGAATATATTCCAACTTCTGCAAAACAATGGACTGAAGAAAGATATGAAAACAAACTATCTAATCTTGCAAAAGTAATTTATTCTGTAGATTCTGTTGATTTGCCAGAGATAGTTGGTTTATATGAAATTGAAAACAGCAGAGTTATTTCAGATTTAATAAATACTGAAAAATTAGTTGGTGGAAATTATGGTATAGTACACGAAGAAAGTCCTGATTTTAGAGGTATTGATGTTGCTTTGATTTACAAAAAAGATATTTTTCAATATATTTCGCACAAAGCTATACCTCTTAAACTTGAAGAAGATACAACATTTAGAACACGTGATATTTTGTATGTTAAAGGAAACGTTGGGAAAGATACTTTTCATATATTTGTAAACCACTGGCCC
>Ga0316608_1001009_pt1 | contig 11692 bp, 10 predicted proteins | sample MIS2016152B_MG_FD_207673 | JGI IMG/M metagenome (GOLD analysis project Ga0316608, IMG submission 207673) | Microbial mat bacterial communities from Middle Island sinkhole, Lake Huron, Michigan, United States - MIS.2016.152B | ecosystem: Environmental > Aquatic > Freshwater > Lake > Sediment... | reverse complement strand
CTCTACATTTATTGTCATCTGGAAAGGCTTTAATAAACTCTAAAACATTCTCCCCTCTAAATATTGCTTCCATATCCTATATTTTACTGTAAATATAGTTGTTTTTTATGTAAATAACTCGATATTATTTTATTCCATTTAATACGTCTTCCTTACTGATGGGTTTGGTACAGAAAAACCAATCGTAACAGGTCATACCTTCATCTTTACCGTCCACTCTATCTTTAGCAACTCCGCAAGAGCCAGCTGTTGGGATGATTACATCATCACCTGGTCGCCAATCTGCAGGGGTGGCAACACTGAATTTATCTGCGGTTTGAAGAGCAATAATAACACGTTTCAATTCATCAAAATTTCGACCTAATGATAATGGATAATAAATCATAGCCCGAATTTTTCCAATAGGATCTATAAAAAACACAGCGCGAACTGCTTTTGTATTGCTCTCACCGGGTTGAATCATTCCGTATTTTTTTGCTACTTCCATAGTAATGTCTTCAATCAATGGAAACTTTACTTCGATATTTTTCATCCCTTTGTATTCAATTTTTTCCTTGATTGTCCGTAGCCAAGCAATATGACTATATAAACCATCAATAGATAAGCCAACCAGTTGACAATTTAGCTCTGTAAATTCTTCTTCCATGTTTGCGAAAGTCATAAACTCAGAAGTACATACTGGCGTGAAATCGGCAGGGTGACTAAAAAGAATTACCCATTTTCCCTTGTAGTCATCAGGAAAATTAATAGAACCTTGTGTCGTTACAGCTTCAAATGATGGGGCATTGTCTCCAATACGAGGCATTGCAATGATTTCTTGTTCCATGATATTTTTTTTTAATGTTTTTAATTCTTAAACAAAAATACAAATTATAATGAACATTTGTTCATTATAATTTGTATTTTTTTATATTTTAAAGATGAGTAATTCAAAGAGTAAAAGCATTGCATTACAACCATCAAATATTTTACCTGAATATTTTAAGTTTTGATAATTTTCTAAGGAATAACACAAGCTTTTTTTCTGGCTTTCAACATCTTTTGATAATCCCCATTAATCAGTCGTTTCAAAAAATTATCGTCTTTTTGATGACAATGAATACAAGCGCCTACTTCCAGCATTTTCTTTTGCTCCTTCAAATCCAAAGGGAAGAAATAATCGTGTGAGGAATACGTGGTTTTACCATTCAAATCTTTCATAAAACCTATCCAAGCATCCTGTGGCAATCCGTCTTGTGGCGTATTCGCATAATATGAAGTAAATTCCCAACGAGCCGATTTTGCTTTTACAACATAATTTAGAGTTCCTTTTCCAAAACCCAAAGCTTGGGAATTGATGTGACAAGAAGTACAATCTCGGGTTGATTTGGTAGTCGTGTGAGCGGCATTTGGCGAATACCATCTCACGAATTTGGTATCATTCCCTCTTTTATTCCCCTTAAAACTGGATTTATCCAAAGTCATAATCATACCAGGAATGGCGGGAACAAACTCTTTATTGTTTCCTGTTTTTTTCACGCCAATTGTGGGTGGAGCAAAACCAAATTCGGCTACGTGTTCTATCCAACGTCCTTGTGATTTATCGACATTTATAATTCTTGGATCATAATCGGTGTGACAGCCAATGCAAGTCGGTGCCCAAGCCGTATGACACATACTACACGAAACTTTTTGATGCACCTCATCTCGTTTGCAAGAGGGGTTTATTGGAATCTCTTTTTTGCTGATTTTAGAAACTAAAAAAGCATTTCCTTTGGCATCTTTGTAAGTGTTTACCAATGGAATTGAACCTTTTTTGGTAACCAAAAAACTATTTGGCGAATGTTTATACCCTCGTAAAGCATAATCAAAAGCTGAAATATAATCCATTTGCGGAGGCTTCGTTTGCATTGGTTTTCCTTGAGTATGACAATCTTCGCAACTTATTTTTATGGCATCAGCTTCGTGTTTATAGGTTTTGCCATCGCCCATTATTTCTTGCGAAACGTGGCAATCGATACAAAGCATTCCAGATTTGTGATGCACATCGGCTGTAGTTTTTTCGAATACTCTTCCGTCCATTAAAAGGCGATGATTTTTACTATTTTTCACCTCGTTTGGTTTAAGTAAAGTTTCACTCCAACCTTCATAATTGGTGGCAATTCGTCCTGAACGGCTGTGGCAACCAAAACATTTGGTATTATCAACATTAAGATTGATTTGTGGATGAATCTGGTCTTTTATATCGGGTTTTGTACCCTTTTCATAATTCAAATGGCAAGCCAAACAACCTCCACCACGGGATTTTTCGTCAATGGCTCCGTAATGCTTTTTTTCGTTACCCAAATGACAACTGGCACATTTGTTTTTGAGGTGCATATCGGCAGCAGATTGCCCTAAATGAGTTATGTGAAATATTGAATCTTCAGGTTTTAATTCGTCGAAAAGGTATTTATCGACACTGATAATCCCCGAATTGGTGGTCATCAACGATTTTTGGATGCGATGGAATTCTTTGGAATGACAGTTTGCTGTTGCACAAGTTTGAGACGCATTTTGAAGATTTCCGGGAATCAGAACCATTCCTTTATGGGCTAAATTTTTATCTTTGGAATGACTATTTCCTAAATGACAGGAAACGCAACCAATCGTTTTGGGATTGTGATGTGTACTAAAGCCCGTCATTTCACTATGGCAAGACAAGCAAGATTCTTTGTTGTTGATAACACGATACTCATTGTCTGATTGTTTACAACTTATTAGCTGTAAAGCAATTAAAAACAATATTACTACAAAGAATGTTTTATTTGGAATCAAAATAGAGTTGGATATATTTCAAAAATAGTCAATAAATCACAAACTATTAATCATTAAAAAAAATTACATTTAACAACCTTCATCTTTCGCGGCTTCAGTTTTAGTGGGTTTCACTGTAACTTTTGGTTTAGAAATAATTGGTTTAGCAACGGTCGTATTTACTTTATTGCTCGATTTATTGGCATCCGAAATAAATTGTGCAAAATCAACCACAGCAGTTTCATCGTTAAATTTGGATGGATTGGCTGCTATTTCGGTCCAATTTCCCGCTTTCAAATCATCGTATCCAACGGCTAAATTGCTGATATTTTCGATACCCATTTGCTTCAAAATCATAAAAGGCACATTGGCTTCTGAGGCAGAACTACCATACAATATCGCTTTTTTATTCGTTTCTTTCAGAGACAGAAAAAAGTCCATATTTGAATCGGCCATTAGATTGACTTTATAAATATTTTTGGCATCGGGCAAATGTCCTTTGGCAAAATCAAATTGGCTTCGCACATCAACTAAAATGATGGATTTATCTTTGTGTAAAATGGCATTGGCTACCGTTTGTGGCGAAACTTGAAAACTGGCAACTTTGATTTCAGCAAGTTCTTTATTTAAAGGCGTTTTGAAAGTGTATTTATCCGTTTTTAAGAAAATAAAACTAAGAACTAACACTATAAGTGCCGCAATAACTCCAAAGGTAATCCAATTGGTTTTGGTAAATTCTGAAGTATCATTTATAGGTTTTGTATCCATTTTGATTCGGTTAATTTTGTTAATTTCGCTTCAATTTATTGAAAATATTTTCCTGCTAACATCCTTCGTCTCCGCCTTCTACTTTTTTAGGAACAACCACTTTTGAAGTTGCTTTTACCGGAGGTTTTAAAACAGGTTTTAATCCTATTGCAATAGCATTATTTTGCACATTCTCTCCACCTTTAGGAATAAATTCATCGGGATTGGGCAATCCTAAATGGGCGCCAACCGCTTTGCGGTAACTATAAATTTCGAAAGCCTCTTTTGGATCTGTTTCCAAAGGTTTTGGAGGATTCAAATACAATTGGTAGAATTGATTCAGTCCGCCATTCAGCACTTTCAGGTTTTTAATCCCTGCTCTACGCAAAATCATCCAAACTTGGTCAGGAACAATCGTGCCATTGGAAAACAAAACCACATTATAGGATTCCGAATCAAAAACGGCTTGATTTTCTTCGGTTAATATTGTTTCATAAGGAATATTAATAGCTCCCGGTAGCGTAAATTTACCATACTGAACACTATCTCTCAAATCTACCAAAAGATAAGAAGGGTCTTGTCCAATAATAACTTTAGCCAATTCATCCGGTTGAATAAACCGATTGTCATTGACCGATTCCAACAACAAATTATTGGGTGTAACTCCAGTATATTTGGCCGATTTCAAACTTTTTTGATTTCTTTTGGCATCAATGGAATTACTTTTGTCGGGCAAAAAAGCCAAGACAATGGACAATACAATTGGAACTATGGCTAAGAAAATATATCGTTTTTTCATAAGATGATTTTTATTGTTTTCTATTGGTCATATGTAATTCGCATATTATTATTGAAGGTTTCGACCAACTTTTCGGTTATGCTCATTTCATTTTAAATTTTAATAAATGATAAATAAATTGTGCTATTAATATTCCACACTTTTGATGCGTTTTTGAATTAGCATTACTGCATAAAAGGCAACAATAGCAATTATTGAAACACCAACAGTAAACCAATACGGATTAATATTGAAATATTCTGGTACGGTTACATCGCCTAAATTACTGGAATTATAAAAATTTTCGAATAAAGGAAACATTTCAGAAAACACAAATACACCTAGAATTATCCCTCCAAAAAATACATAACCATCTAATTTTCCAATTCCGATAGCGGTTATGCAAGTTCCCGGACAAAATCCACCGGTTACAAAACCCAATCCCATAATGAGACCGCCCACAACTATTGGCCAAACTCTAGCTGGCAAACCATCTAAAGCTGACATATCAATCCATCCGAAGTAGTCCATAAAAAGCAATCCGATGGATGCTGTGATTGCTGCCGTGAAAAACACACGCAAAACGGCAAAATCGTAACCGTAAAAAACGCCTACCAATTTTCGGGATGAAGAGAATCCGGAAGATTCCAAAACATATCCAAATGCCATTCCCGTAATGATGGCAATGATATTATTCCATTGATCTGATAGTATTTCTGGTATTAAAGGTCCCATAAGTTTAAAGTTAGAGGTTAGAGGTTAGAGGTTAGAGGTTAGAAGTTAGAGGTTAGAGGTTGGAAGATTGAAGTTTTATAGCCATAATTTTCTGAAGAAATAGGCAAATAGAAAAGCACCTCCAAAAATGGAAAGCATCGCGATATAACCTCCCAAAGACAAAACGGTCATTCCACTCAAGGCCGCTCCGCTTGTGCATCCCTTAGCAAATTGTGCTCCGAATCCAAATAAAGCACCGCCTAATAAAGCAAACCACAAGCGTTTTCTTGGTGTTATTTTCGGCGAATGTTGCACTCTGAAAAAGACTCTGCCCGATAACGAGCCCGAAATAAAAGCGCCTGCAACAACCCCAATTACCTCAAAAACCAACCAATTGCTAATGGGAACTTTCCCTCCTAAAAACTGATCGGCATAATAAGAATTTTTTTCTGTGTGGGTTGGTGCCACGGTGTGAACGGTTTGCGTCACAATGGCTTTGGCCGCTCCTGAAGCTCCCAATCCCCTTCCTGTAAAAAAGAAAGTCATTATCAATATGAGTCCTAATAGAAATCCACCAAGATAAGGATTCCAATAAATATTTTGTTTATCTGATTTTATGTCCATTTTTTTTACTTTAAAATTAATAAAGAATACGTGTTATCTGTCCTGCTTCGACCATTAAAACCCTGAAAATTAATCCACTAACAATAATTAAAATTGCAGGGACAACCACAGGAACTTTAAAACCCATTAATTCGAAAACCTCTAAAACCAAAGGCAAGATTAAACCTAAAGCCACGAAGAAACCGAAAAATAGCGTCGTCAAATCGCCTCCTACCAATATTTTCACGGCTTCGACCTGCATTTCGTTTCCAGCGTAATACCCCATTATCAAGTGGATGATTAAACCCAATTCGATAACGATTAACAGAACATCAATTTTGCTGAACAAATGTCTTTCGTGTGCTGATTTGGCAAACAAAATAATAGTAGCTGCCGCTGTCGAAAGTCCAGAAACCAAGAATAATGGTCCCAAAATAGCGTTGTTCCAAAGCGGACGAGCATTAAAAGCGGAAAGTAAAATACCAGTGTAAATTCCCAAAATAATAGTCAATGGTATCAAAGCCAAAGCCATCTGTTTTTTGTATTTCACACAGAAATCCTCGAGATTAAATAAAATAGGAAGTTTAGTGTAATTCAATTTTGGAAACAACTTTCTCAAATCGGAAAAAACCCAAAGAATAGAAAGTGGCGTTACTATCAACAAAACCCAAGCTCCCCAAGACATTGGCGATTCCAAGCGAATTGTGGTGTATAATTTCCAAGAATAAAAAGGATTTCCCAAGTCAATAATTAGCGCAAACAATCCAATGGCTAAAGCAAAAGGGACGACTAGCGGTGCCCATTTGGAAGCGCCTTTAAGCTCTTCGTCTTTATTTAAAAGATGAGTAAAGGCCGAAAACAATAAGATTCCTGCCGATAAACCTCCGAGAAATAAATATAAAGAGATGGGAAATTCCCAGATGGCTAAATGTGGATCTATATGAGGAATATTTCTTCCGCTAATGAAAATTTCTTCTTTCATTTTGTATTAGTTATAGTTAAAGACGAATCTTTGGATTTAAATTAAATAATAAACATTGGGCGATGTCCCGGCTTCTTTGGCCAAGACTTTATATTTCCTTTCGGCCAATAATTGAGCGACTTTGCTGTTGGAATCATCCAAATCGCCAAAATACATACAGTTCGTAGGGCAAACCGAAACGCAAGCAGGATCTTGTCCTTTTTTAACTCTATGAATACAGAAAGTACATTTATCAACAACTCCATATTCGGGATGTCTGTATCGGGCATCGTAAGGACAGGATTCGATACAGGCGCCACAACCTATACATAAATCTCTGTCGACCAAAACAATTCCTCCCTCGATAATGTGGCTGGCTTCGGTTGGACAAGTTCTCACACAAGGCGCGTTGTCGCAATGATTGCAGCGTTCTGACCTTAATTCTATATCTACTTCAGGATAGGTTCCATTTACCGATTCGGTAACCCAATCCCTGCAATATCCTGTTGGAACATCATTTTCTGTTTGACAAGCCACTACACAGTCGCTACATCCTACGCATTTGAGCGTATCTATGACCATTACATATCTCATACCGTTTCAGTTAATTTAGGGTCTTCCGTTAAAATTGTTACAAAATTTCCTCTCATTCCGGTTCCTCCCATCAATGGATCGACCATCAATTTGGTAATCATCTCGGTATCGTTGACGCCTTTTCCGTAGGAACGCTTCATATCAGGATTTTTTTGACCAAATCCGTGCACCATATAAACCGAATCCCAACGAATTCGCTCGGTAAGCCGTACTTTTATTGGAAATGAAGAAACCACATCATCTTGATTTTTTAACCAAACAGGTTGTCCTGATTTTAAGTTCCAAATTTTTCCAACTTTAGGATTTACCCATAATGCATTTTCACTTCTCAAATCATTCAAATTGGGACTGTTCACCGTTTTGCTAAAAGTGTGCATCGGTGCGCGACCATAATTCAATCGGAAATAATCTTTGGGTGGTTGTTCGTGAGCAGTGTAAACTGGCATTGGATCGAGACCAACATCTTTTAGTTTTTGGGAATATAATTCAATTTTACCGGAATCGGTTTTAAAAATATGGTCTGCTCCGTCTTCAATATATAATGGTTTTCCAGATCTTGGAAGATTTTTTACTCCAATGTGTTTCATTTCTTCTAATGAAGTTCCCATTTGTTTGAATTGCCAATCCAAAATATCAGTATAATCGTTGAAATTATAATACTCATTTAAACCTAATTTTAATCCAATTTGTTTGCCAATCCACCATCCCGGTTTGGATTCCCATCGAGGAGCTGCAGCTGGCATTCTCAAAGCGATAGAAGGCGTTCTAGCATCTGAATTTCGAAGGTCGTCGTATCGTTCTAAATAAGAACACTCGGGCAAAACCACATCGGCATAACCTGTGATTTCAACAGGATAAATATCAATAACTACCAAAAACTCTAAGGCTTCGATAGCTTTCATCATCAAGTTTTTCTCAGTTGGAACAGATTGCGTCAAATTCGTTCCTGCCACCATCCAAGCTTTTACTTGATGTGGTGTGTCTTCGCCAGGAATCGAAGCTCGAATCACTTCATTGGTCACACCTTGATTCGCAAAAGGCAAATTGACATTCAAATCTTTGGCTTTCCAAGCAGGTTCTGGATATTCAGGATGCGGGAATTTTGGAACTGCCGCTTTTTCATTAAAATAAAAACCACCTCTACGTCCCCAAGTGCCTAAAAGTGCATTTAGAATTCCAATGGCACGAGTGCGTTGCGTATCATCACCATACCAAGTGGAATGTCTTCCGGGATGAATCAAGGTTGCTGGTGCAGCTTTTGCCATTTCACGAGCCGAGTCACGAATCATTTTGGGAGTCAAATCGGTGATGCTATATGCCCACTCTGGAGTAAATTGTCGAACGTGTTCCTTTATTTCGTCAAAACCAGTGGTGTATTTGGCAACATATTCTGCATCGTATAAATCTTCAAAAATGATGACATTCATCCAAGCCAATAGCAACGCCATATCGGTCGCAGGACGAATTGGTAACCAATATTTTGATTTACTGGCAACTGTTGAAAGACGTGGATCAACGGTAATAATGGTAACGCCTTTATCGATGGCTTCTGAAACTTCTTGCACTTGTGTATTGTGCATATTTTCGCCGATATGGGAACCTATAAAAACCAAACATTTGGAATCCCGCATATCGGTAGATTCTGGAGAGCCGCAACTTTCTCCAAAAGTCAATTTCAATCCTTCGTCACGAGGGCCACGACATTGGGCAAAAGCGGGTTCGGCAACAGTATCAGAACCGTAAGCACTAAAAAGGTGTTCTAAATGACTGCCAATTGCTCCGTGTTTTAGCAATGCAAAACTCTCGGCTCCATATTTGTTTTTGATATCTGTCATTTTGCTCGCCACCAAGGAAATAGCTTCTTCCCAAGAGGCTTCACGAAATACTGATTTTTCTCCTTTTTTTGATACTCTAATTAGTGGTGTTTTAAGTCGGTCGTCATCGAAATGCATTCCTAAACCGCCAGTTCCTCTGGTACATAATCGCCCTTTGCTGTGCGTATCGATGTCGTTGCCAATAATTTTCTTAATCGTTCCCTTTTCGTCAACATAAGTCCAGCCAGCGCATTTCCAAAAGCAAACATCACAATAGGTAGGAAATCGTTTTAAATCGGGGCGGTCATAATTGAAATCTTCTTTATTTCCACCAAAAACATCAACTGAATAAAGCGAACCTGCAACGGCTGCTGCTCCTGCTCCCCACATTGAAATTTTTATAAAATCCCTTCTTGATGAATTCATAATTTATTATTTGATTTATTGTTGCCAAAGCCTATTTTCTTTATCAATAGACAACTCAAATTAACTTTGTTTTACTGCTTTTAGGAGTAACAAATGTTTCACAAAAAGGCATTTATAAAAATAAATTCCGCTAATTCGCTCTTATCTGTACACCTAGTTTTTTGTAAATTATTCTCTAAAAAAAGCTATTTACCTTGTAGAAACCTCTTTTTATATTCTAAATTAAAATTCTATAGTTTTGCTTGTTTTTTATTAAACTTATAAGAAATTCCGAACATTACCAAGTCGGTTGTCATATCATAAGCTACATTTGATGCTGGTATGGCTCCATAAGGATTTGAAGGCGAAGCCATCATTGGATTAAGTATCTGTCCAAAAGTTTTTCCATCACTTACTCCGTGGTGATATACTGCGTCTAAAGAAATGTTTTTGCTTGCATTATAACTTAAACCAAATTGAAAAGCATTTGCTATAATTGCGGTTGCTGGAATATTAAAAAATGCAACATCATAGTCAATAGGATTTGAGCTATAAGTATAACCAAATCTCAAAGGAAGTTTTTCAATTCCTTTATATTGAATACCTGCTGACAAAATGGAAACATTATCCCAACCAAAACCTTTTACAGAAGCCGTTGGAGTCCATCCTGTTTCTGAAAAACCATTCGTATTTTTATAATCTACCATTCTATAATCTAATGCAATATCAAAATCACTTTTTGAATATCCCAATCCAAATGAAAGAATGGCTGGATAATCCATATCGAATATATTAGTTCCTGTAGAATTGTCTAAATAAGTGTTTTCGAATTCTAAGTCGCTTAAATTTTGAGTGGTTTTATAAGAAACCCCAGCTTTAAATCCTTTTTTAGAATCGAAAAACAAACCAAATTGCGCACCAAAACCAGTAGTTGAAGCTTTGTTAGTAGATGGGTAACCCGCTGCTGATGGATTTGCAGTTGGGTTTGGCATTAATTCCAACGTTCCATAATTGAACGTAGGTTCAACACCAATAGATAGTTTATCTGTTATTTCATAAGCCCACGTTAATCCTACTTGCAACAACATATAATCTGATTCTACACGACCAAAACCACCCGCTTTTTGCGGATAATTTACAGGATTTGAATTTAATGTTGGGTTAAAACTAGGACTCAAAGGATTATTTGCTTCTTCAGGAAACGTCACTCCAAAGCCACTAATACCAAAAGCAGAAAACCCAAAAGTGTGTTTACTTCCTTCTTTACCCCAAACCATAGCTAGAGCAGGCATTGGAGAAACACCTCTGTCATCTTTAGTAAAACCAGAAACAGCTGGAGAACCTGGACCCATCATTCCTGCTGGTAAGCTAGAACTCAATTCAGGTGAAGAATAAAATAACCCAATGTCGAACTTAATTATTTTGTCATTAAAAGCTGAAATTGATGCCGGATTCCATTGCAAAGCTCCCGAAATATCTAGAGGTTGCGCTGTAGAAGCACCTCCCATAGACATATTAAAAGCTCCAACTCCTTGCATGATATGACCTGCTTGTGCAAAAGCAAAAGTCGAAAAAAGTGCCAAACCAAATTGTAAAATAAATTTTTTCATGATTAAAACTATTGATTATTAAATTAGTTTTTCTAAAAATGGTCCTATTCTTAATTCAGAATAAAACCTTTAGAATTTATGAGTTAAAACTAAGAATACTTTACTGACTATAAAATGATAAATATCATACATCAAGAATATTCCAAAAAATAACCCCCGACAAATTTAGGAATCTGTCGGGGGTTGTTGATGTACATTCGATTGATTTACATATAACTCAAAATCTCCTTTTTGTAAGCATCGTATTCGCCTTGCAAAATTAATCCGTTATCGAGGAGCTTTTTGTAGTTTTGAAGCTTGGCAAAAAGTTCGTCTTGAGTCAATTCGTTTAGCAATTTCTCGGTTGAAGTGGATGTATTTCCTTCAATTGTCTCTGCATAATTAGAAACAGTAGGCATAATTTCGGCATAATTGATGACTTCTTCTGTTTCAACTTCTTCAATTTCTTCAGGAATAAATTCTGGAATTTTAGTTTCTTCTTCAGAAACCAAAGGATTTACGATGGGATTTTTCAACAAATCCAATTGTTCTTTGGCATAAGTAGAAATTTTTCTGGCTTGAATTTTTGGAATATAATCAATAGAAACCTGAATTTGTGTTTTGGTCGAAAATGAAAATTCGGAACCCAAAATATTTTCTTTCATAAAAGTACCTTCAATTTCGTCCCAAGTAAAATCAGTAAAATTCATGG
>Ga0316608_1001008_pt1 | contig 11693 bp, 9 predicted proteins | sample MIS2016152B_MG_FD_207673 | JGI IMG/M metagenome (GOLD analysis project Ga0316608, IMG submission 207673) | Microbial mat bacterial communities from Middle Island sinkhole, Lake Huron, Michigan, United States - MIS.2016.152B | ecosystem: Environmental > Aquatic > Freshwater > Lake > Sediment... | reverse complement strand
TACTAAATTGTGAATATAATTTGGATTTTATTTTTTAACACGAAGTCACTAAGACACTAAATTAAAATACTTTGTGTCTCCGTGTCTTTGTGTTCAATTCTAAATTATTTAGACATATTAGTATATTAGCGATAGATAATAAACAAAAATCAATCAAATGAGAGCTTTAGCCAAAAGTCTAATTTTTGCAAAAGCAAATATAATTCCCAACGAAAAAGATAAATTATTGGTTGTGGAATTATATTCACTTGCAACACCTTGTGATAATTTGGCAGCAAAACAAATTTGTGAAGTGTTAAATGAAACTGAAACTATTTTTCCCTGTAGAGATTTGAAATTATTTTATAAAATCGCAATATGATTACCTACGATAATTCAGGAGTTCTGAATTTTCAACAATTTAGAATAACAATCTAGTAATGTAAAAGTTTGAAATCTAGATAATTTAAAAATATTCAAATCAAATTCAAAAAATTACAAAAATAAAAATTACAAATAAAATTTGTCAGTCAACTTATTTTATTTTATAATGAAAGCTTTAGTATTTCTCATAATAACATTGCTTTACATGCCACGAGCTATCAATTATTATAAGTTAAAAACTAAAGCTTATTTAAAATAATTAGTTTGTATCAACCAATTGTTGTTTTTCAAGTGGAACAATATTGTCAACCATAAGTCGGTTTCTGTAAATATCCAAAGCCAGATAAATAGCTTCCTTAAAAGATTCATGGTTTGCTATATTTTTACCAACAATATCATAAGCCGTTCCATGTGCTGGAGAAGTTCTGATAATTGGAAGTCCGGCAGTGTAATTAACACCGTTTCCTTCTGATATTATCTTAAATGGAATCAAACCCTGGTCATGATACATTGCCAGAACAGCGTCAAAACGTTCTAAATTTGATTGATTGAAAAAACCATCGGCTGCATACGGTCCCAAAGCTACAATTCCTTTTTTTCCAGCTTCTTCAATTGCCGGAATTACAATATCATTTTCTTCATTTCCAAGGACTCCATTATCGCCGGAATGAGGATTTAATCCTAAAACTGCAATTAAAGGTTTTCTTATTGCAAAATCATTTTTCAATGTTTCGTTCAAAATATGTAGTTTTTCTACAATAAGTTCTTTAGTAATGACTTTTGAAACTTCTCCTAATGGAATATGCCCGGTTACAACACCTACTTTTAATTTATCATAAACCATTAACATTATAACGTTAGGCGAATTAAATTCACTTGCAAAGTATTCAGTATGTCCGGGAAAATGAAAGTTATCGAGTTGAATATTATTTTTATTAATAGGAGCTGTTACTATAATTTTTGTTTTTTGATTTTTTAAATCTATAACTGCACTTTTTAAAGCTTCGTATGAGGCTACACCTGCATATTTCGTTGATTTTCCAATTTCAACTCTTACATTTTCATCATTACAATTAATAATATTCAGCTTGTTATAAGCAACAGAATTTATGTCTTTTATAATATTGATATTGGTGTTTGATTTTAATACTTTTTTGTAGTATGCCGCTACTTTTGGAGAGCCATATATAACAGGAGTAAAAAGCTCTGTCATCCGTGGGTCAGAAAATGTTTTTAGAATAACTTCAAAACCTATTCCGTTTATATCTCCCTGAGTTATTGCAACTATTAAATTTTTTTCGTTTTCGCTATTCATCTTTCAATCGTTTTAACTTTAATTTTTTATTAATTTCGTTATTTAAATTCCGCCAAAAATAATTAAAATAATTTATTAAAATATTTTAAAATACATAATTATAATTAAAATTGATGTATAAGTTATTATATCAATATATTACAAGGAAAACTATTTCATATAACATTTTAGATATTCGTTCAGAATTCTAATACCAACACCAGTTCCACCATCGCCTCTATAATCTTTATTATTAGGCAAAAAACCTGTTGGTGCAATATCCAAATGAATCCACGGATAATCGACAAAATGCTCTAGAAATTTTCCGGCAGTAATAGCTCCGGCTTCAGAGCCTCCAATATTCTTTAAATCAGCAATATTAGATTTAATCATATCCTTGTATTCGTCCCAAAGTGGAAGTTCTACAATTCTTTCATAAGTTTCTTTACCACTGATTTTTAAATCTGTAAATATTTTTTCGGTAACATTTCCCATTGCAATAATTCCAAGTTCACCTATTGCACGATGAGCAGCTCCGGTAAGTGTTGCCAAATCAATAACTAACTCAGGCAAATATTTTTTTGCATAAGTTAAAGCATCAGCTAAAATTAACCGACCTTCTGCATCGGTATTCATAACTTCAACTGTTGTACCATCAAACATTGTAATAACATCTCCGGGTGCATACGAAGTATTTGTACATGAATTATCAGTAATTGGCATTAATCCAACAATATGCAAAGGGTAATTATTTTTAGCAACTGTGTACATAAGTCCCAAAACGGCTGCTGCTCCACCCATATCAGATTTCATTGAATCCATGCTGTTTGGAGTTGGTTTAAGACTTAGTCCGCCGGTATCGTAAACTATGCCTTTTCCTACAAAAACAATTGGCTTTTCATTTTTGCAATTTTCTGGTTTCCATTCTAAAATTGACAATAATGGTGGAAAGTTACTGCCTTTATTTACTGCAAGTAAGCCACCCATTTTGAGTTTTTGGAGTTCTTCTTTTTCTATATTTTCGATTTTCAATCCCGCTTCATTAGCAATCTTCAAAATTTCTTCCCCAAATTTTACTGAATTTAAATATGAAAAAGGTTCATTAATCAAATCACGTGCTATACAAACTCCTTTGGTTAAATTAATTATATTTTTTATTTCATATTCCGAAATTAATTTGTTTACCACATTAATTTCTTTAAGTTCGATTTCTTCTGATTTTTTTGTAAGATATTTATCAAACTTGTAAATACTTAATAATAAACCTTCAATAAAAGATAAAGTAAGTTTATTTTCTTCTTTTGGTTCAATAATCGACAAATTTTCTTGCGAATAATCTCTTAATACAGATATAATTTTTGTTGAACTTTTTCTCAGATTTTCTTTCTGTAAATATAATTCTTTGGATTCATCGGGAATTACAATAAAAATCTGATTTTTAATTCTGTTTATAATTATAAATTCTTTCTTTTTTTCAATTTGTTGACTAATATAAATTTTTTCAATTTCCGTAAATTTATAAAAACTTGAAAAATCTTCATTTTTTGTACCAATTATTATTAGACTATCAGATTCGTTAACTTGTTTAATATTTTTAATTTCCATGATTTTAATCTGTTTAAAATTTTATTAGTTAATAATTCCTGTTTACTGATATTTACTCTTTGGTCAATTGTAAAACAGTATTGTAAATATTGTACTAACATATAGTTTTTTGTTGAATTTTACAAAAAAAGTTTTAGATTAATACTTTTTCTGTTTTTGCACTGATTTTCTGGAACTTCAACTCATTCTTTCAAGAATTGATTTTAAGTTGTGTAATGATTTTTGAACATCTTCATATTTTTTTACTTCAATTACAAGCAAAGGTTTATTTTCCATTTTGTTGTATGTTTCGAAAAAATTAGAAAAATCAATATTTCCATCTGTAAAACAAATATGCTGGTCGGTAGTACTATCGTTTGAGTGTAAATGAATGTATCCAACATTTTGGTTATAACCTTGTAACCATTCAACAGGTTTTAATTTTGAATTTGTAAAGCAATTACTATGTCCAGTATCGTAACATGCTTTAAAATTCGAGTTCATATTTTTAATTATTTGATTTATATATGTATAATCTTCTTCCCGCGTGTTTTCAAGATATATAGTTATATTTTCATCTTCAATTTTATTCTTAAATTTGGTCCAAAATTCTGTTTGTTTTTGTATCCAAAATTCTTTGTAATTGTTTTTAGTAGAATGTACATAGTTGCAATGAAAGACTATATGTTTTATTTTTAAGTAATTTGCAATTTCAATAGATTGATTAACTCTAAACATAGCAACATCAATTATCATTCTATCTCTGGCAATAAGATTTAAATCATAAAAAGAACCATGCATTGTTATTGTATTGTTAATTTTTGAAACAATTTTTTTATACAGACTTAAACTTTCATTTAAATTAATATAAATATTTTCAGGAATAGAAAAAAAATCCAACTCAACTCCTAAATCATTGTTATTTAACCATTCAATTGTGTTATTATCAATATTTTCAATAGAAATCAAAATTTTATTTTTCATATATTATTTGTTTACTTGTTTTGATTTTCAACAATTCGTTAAATTTTTAAAACACAAAGTACACATAGAGAACAAAGTAATGAATTTTAAATTATAAATATTAATATTTCATGCTAATTAAGGAATAAAAATTGTGCTATATATTTATTAATCAAGTAAAAACAAAATGTCATTTCTATGTACTTTTTTCACGACCTTTGGGAGTAAATCTTGCTTGAATTTGAGTAAAAAGATGAATATTTTTATAAAAAAATATATTCAAAGTACTTTTTGTTTATTTTCTACATTATATACAAATTAATGCAAGTTCGCAAAGCGATGACTGTTTGACGGTTTTGTTTTCTCATAACAATATTCAACCCTTAATTCGCATATTTCAATAAATTGAAAAAAATTCACTAAGTTTTGTTAAAAGTATCTTTAATATAAAATATTCAATATTTTGCATTTGTAAATTATTTACAGCCGGTTATTAGTTTATTGAATTCAGGTAATACATTATGGGAACTAGTTTTCAATAAATAACAAACCCCTCACTAAGGAGGGGTTATAAATAAATTACGTATTAACTACATATTAGGGTCTTCTCCATATTCCGAGTAAATTGGATAAAGTTCGTCTAATATTTCTAGTTGATTATATGTTTGAGCTATTGCAATTAATTGGTTTAACAAATAATTTGCAATTGTTTTTTCTCTCTGCACATTTGAAACATAAGCACCACTTAGATTGCTGTAATATTTAAGTTCCTGACCTAATTGTTTTGCCATAACTCTTACAATTTCATTTGCTTTTTCATTTTCATTAACTAAATAGTAATTTTCAATAACCGTTAATACTGAATAATCGTAAGGATATTTATTATCAGGTAAAACCTCAATACATCTGTCAAGTACTTCAACTGCTTTTATAGAGTCTCCTTCTGCTATTAATGTTGAGGCTAATCTGTTAAATACATCTCTGATTTCCATAATTGAAATTACTCTCTGAACATAAGCATCTACCAGAACATCTTCTTCGTTTACTCTGCCCCATGTAAACTTATTCATTAAATTTTCATAAAGAATATCAGTATCAACATTACCAATTTTGCTATCTTCAATTGGAGTTTTAACCGGAATTAATCTGTATGCAAATCCTTCGAGTCTGAAATATTCCTGTAAACCCATATAATTTTCTTCGCCAACGCTTGTAGCAAAATAAATTGGTCGTTGCCAGTTGTTATTTGCCAGAATATCAAGAACAATTAAATTACTTTTCAGGATATAACTATCAGTCATCTGCCATCTTATTGCTTCAACAATATCATTTTTGTCTTCTTCATTAACAATTCCCAATTCCACAATTTTGTTTTTATCAACAGGAAGTAAAAATTTAGAAGATGGTAAGAACGACAATTCGCTGGTTCCGTAAGGTACTTTAGATTCGGGACTATCAGATGCAACAAATTTAATTACATCTTTTAGAGGAACATAGCTTTCGGATATTTCTTTCATTAACTTATCCGTTACAATTTTTAAACCTGAAATTGTATCTAAATCTACATTATATTTAATAGCTGTTGCACTTTCGCTTAATGTGTTTACAATAGTAAAGAATTTTAATGGAGTTATTGAATTATATCCATTATCTTTCAGTAATTTATAATCTGCAATATGTAACTCTGGAAATTTGCTTTTTTCTATTATTCCCATAAATGAAGTATATGCTGCAATATATTTATCTTTGAAAAAATTAAAATTTGCATCAAATTTTTCATCAAATAAATATTCGGGAACATCATAAAGCGGAGAAATATCTCTTTTTCCCTGAACATATTGCTCTGGAGTAAAACTTATAGGTAATGTATCAGATTCGTAAGCCTTTCTACACATCTGGTCGATATACCAGTCGGTACTCAAAAGGCTTAAATTTACAACCCTAATGTCGGTTCTAACACCTTCAACTTCCTGAGCATACCAGAGAGGAAAAGTATCGTTATCGCCATAAGTAAATAAAATTGCATTTTTCTCGCATGAATTCAAGTAGTTAACTGCAAAATCTCTAGCTGTATATCTTCCCGACCTGTTGTGGTCGTCCCAGTTTTGTGCAGCCATTTGAAAAGGAATAATAATTGTAACAACAACTGCAATAATTGCTTGTACTTTAGAATCTTTTATGCGTCTAAGTCCATCAAAAATTGCAAGAACCGATAAGCCAATCCAAATTGAAAAAGCATAAAATGAACCTGCATAAGCATAATCTCGCTCACGTGGTTGATACGGTGTTTGATTTAAATAAAGTACAATTGCAATACCGGTCATAAAAAACAAAGCAAATACTACCCAGAAATCTTTTTTATGGTTTGAATATGCATAAATAAGACCTATTAATCCAAGTATGAAAGGAAGCAAGAAATATTTATTTCTCGATTTATGTTCTTTTACGCTATCCGGTAAATCAGTTTGGGGACCAAGTCTTAGTGCATCTATAAAATTAATACCAGTAATCCAGTTTCCTTTTGTGTATCCGCCGTGTCCTTGTTCGTCGTTTTGTCGTCCTGAAAAGTTCCACATAAAATATCTTAAATACATGTGTCCAATCTGGTATTGAACAAAATATTTAATATTACTGATAAAAGAAGGTTTCTGAGTATCTGGTATTGTAATATCTCCCCATTCTTTATATGCACTTATATGACTTGAAGTTGAACTAAACATTCGAGGAAAAATTGTGCAAAACTTTTTGTCGTAAATATATGTAGGATTTGTTTTTGTAATTTTTTCATATTTTTCAGCACCTTGTATATATGTGTAATTATCAACCTTTTCAGTTGGTTCTGCATTGTAATATTCTCCGTAAATTAAAGGAGTATCACCATATTGTTCACGGTTTAGATACGATTGCAGATTAAAAGCATTTTCAGGATTATTTTCGTCCATTGGCGGATTTGCTGTTGAACGTATCATAATCATTGCAAATGAAGAATATCCAATTAGTATTACTGTAAAACTTACAATAATAGTATTAAGAATAGGTTTTTTGTATTTATGAGAAAAATAAATTCCGGCAACAGCACCAATTACAAGTAGTATTAAATAGATAATAAATCCATAACTAAATGGTAAGCCAATAGAATTTACAAATATTAATTCGAATTTTGTACCAAGTATTACAAGTCCTTGAATAATACCATACATTAAAACAACAACAAGTATAAAAGATGTAATTATTGATATCAATAATCCTTTAACCGAAAATTTATATTTTTTAAAATAGTAAACAAGTACAATAGCTGGTATAGCAAGTAAATTAAGTAAATGTACACCAATTGAAAGTCCCATTAAGTATGCAATCAATACAATCCATCTGTTAGCATTAGGCTCATCGGCTTCATTTTCCCATTTTAAAATAGCCCAGAATACCGCAGCTGTAAATAATGACGACATTGCATATACTTCAGCTTCAACAGCCGAAAACCAAAAAGTATCCGAAAAAGTATAAGCCAAAGCTCCTACAACTCCACTACCAACAATTGCAATAGTTTGACCTAAGTCAAGTTCGGTGCTGTCAGAAACTTTTACAATAAGTTTTTTAGCTAAGTGAGTAATTGACCAAAACAGAAAAAGAATTGTAAAAGAGCTAGAAAGAGCAGACTGCAGATTAATCATTTTAGCAACCTGTGTTAAATCACCGAAAGCAAAAAGTGAAAAAAATCTGGAAATAATCATAAAGAAAGGTGCTCCGGGCGGATGACCTACTTCGAGTTTAAATGCACTTGCAATAAATTCGCCACAATCCCAGAAACTAGTTGTAGGTTCTAAAGTTAAAACATAAGTTACTGTAGCTACCAGAAAAACAAGCCATCCGGTAATAATGTTTAGTTTTTTAAAGTTTATCATTACAAAAATAATTTATTTTTAAATTTGGGGCTAATATATAAAAAAACAAATTAATAAATTTCTATTTAGTCCTCATTCTTCATAAAAAAGCATAAATATTATGAGTTATAAACATATTATCAACAACTTAATGGCATACAGCAGTAGTGAATTTTCCAAAAATCAAGTTTAAAGGAATGAATTTATTGATTTTTGCAATTATTGAATTAAAAGGTAAACAATTCTCTCAAAAACTAAGTGAGTAATTTGTTGTTATACTAATATGTTTAAATAATTTATAATTGAACACAAAGACACGCAGACACAAAGTATTTTAATTTAGTGTCTTAGTGCCTTCGTGTTTAAAATAAACTCCAAATTATTCAAGCAATTTAGTATATATCTTAAGATTCACTTTGCAGGATATACTTTTTATAACTTAATTTCTTATATCAACAATTTCCCAAAATGATGACAGCTTGGATATTTTTAGTTAAAGTTTCTACTAATTCTACTTTACAACGTTAAAATTAATTTGTATATTATTGAATTTTAGCAAAATTAACCTTTACTGTCATTGCAGTTCTTTAGTTTTCTGAATATTTATTTTGAACATCCACAAATACCATAAAATTAGAATAAATCCGAAAACTGCAATTTTGAAAACATAATGATGATTAAATTCAACCTTATCAGGACAACAATCTGTTAAAATAGCAATTGATGATAGTCTTATAATATTGAGAATGTTAATTATAACAAGTCCTAATGTTATAAACCATAGTTTTTTCTTTATTATTCCGGGGTATGCTATTATAAAACCAACAAAAACACCCATTAAATTACGGGCAAGACAACCTTTATCAAGATAAACTCCCGAAGAACCTACAATCCTGAATATTTTTCCGAAATATTCAACATCGTAACCCATTACATTTAACACGAATTTGCAACTTAATATCAAAAAGTTTGTAAAATATGTTGAACCTTTATCATATACATAATCAATAAAATCTACATTTCGGAATAATCTGTAAAAAAGTATCCAAATAAGACCAAGTAAAATTCCATTTATAGCAAATTTTAAAATATCCGGAAATTGTTTATATTTATCCAAAACTAAACTGAAAAACTTTTTTAACATATTATATAAATTGTAATATAAGTATATAAGCAATAATAAATATAATTATACCATAATTTGGTTGAAATGTTTTGCTGTTTTTAACTAGTTTAACATTTTCCTCGTCATGATATTTTATTGTATTAATAAGAGGTATAAGTAAAGTTAAATTTAATATTCGTTCGTGCAAACCGCTATGTGGAAAACTTATTGCAATAAATAAAAATGTTCCGATAATAAGTGGCAAATACATTATAAAAAATTTGTATTTCAATTGATTTTCTTTGTTAATATAAACTCTGACATGCGATGTTTGTATAAACGATTGAATAGAAAAATTGCTAAGACTGTAGAATAAAATTATTCCGGCAATTGCAATAAATATCTGTGCAACCAAAGGTATATACAACCATTCGAGAAAATATGCAAAGTCGGTAGAAGTAATAATACCGGCAATAATTGAACCCCAGAATAAATTATCGAAATGCAAATTTAACCATGCCAGAAAAAGTTTGTAATTACTTTTTCGTTTACGTGCGTTGTCATATACTTTTCGGGTTATATTTGCCAGTACAAAAGATAATATTGAAGGAAATCCGTAAAGTGAAATTACTGAAATATTTGTCCAGAGCGGAGAACCGGTTGGAGTTGTAACAATAATTTTATAGTGTTCCAATTTTAGAGATATATCAAAAAAATCTGCTATAAAATAGAATGATACTTGAAATGGAATATATGCAATAATTGCTGAAAAAACAAATAATATTATTGATGATACTGATAATAAAAGTTTTTCTTTTGTTTTCATTAATTATTTTTTTTCATAAAAATAGGGATTATTTTGTAAATCCCTATTTAAAAACATAAATTATACAGTCTTATTTTTATCCTTCTTGTTTTTATAAAACTTTCTAACTACCAATGCAATTCCTCCGGCAATCAATGCTGATATTCCTCCATCAATTGGTGCTCCTACCTGTCCGCCAAGAGGTCCGCCTCCTCCGTCTGGAGGTCCACCCGGTTGTCCAAACATAAGGATTGGATAACAAATTATTACAACAAATACAACTGCAACTATTATTATATTTTGATACTTTTTCATATTTAATATTTTTTTAATGTTTATATTTTTTGTAGTAAGGTTATTAGGGGGTTAGGGTTTTAGGTTCCTAGGAGGTTAGGTTTTTTGGCTTTTGTCATTACAAACTAATGACCTAACTAGCCAACTATCTAATCACCTAATCACCTAACTACCAACAACCAAACTAACGACCTAACTTCCTAATAATCTAAAAACCTAAAAACCTAATTACCTTACTGAATAAATACTTTTTTAGAAATTACCTGACTATTGGTTTCAATTCTTACAAAATATACACCTGTAAATAAGTTTGTTTCAATTACCGGTTTTAATTCGCTTGTTAAAACTTTTTGTCCTATTACATTGTATATTTCTACTTTTTCGACTGAAGTTGAAATTCCATTTATGTAAATACTTTGACCTGAGCTGTATATTTCAATATTACTTTCAGGTTCTGAAATATTTACTGTTGACGAATTGAAATGAAGTACAAAACGGGTTTCGTCATCGGTAGTTGAATAATCAAAACTGTATGATTTACCTTCCGAAAGTGTTGTAAAAGTTCCGGTTTTTGTATCTTCTAATTCAACTGATGTTGAAATTCCAAAAGTATATTCATTTGCTGTAATTGTGTAGTTACCATCAATATCACAAGTTAAACCTAAATCTACAGTTTGTTCCGATTTAACGTTTTGCAGTTTATTTATAGCAAGTTTCTTTTCGTTTTCTATAGAATATATTTGTGGTAAGTTTTCTGTCCACGACATAAACTTTTCACTATCTTCGTTATCATCAGCAAAATAAAGTGCAATTTCGTCATTCATAAGGTTGCCCGATACGGTAAGTTTTACCAAATCGTAAATTGTTGATTTAAAGCTTTCAGTACTATGTACTCTTACATTGTTATTCATTGCAAAATTATTTCCGGCAGAAGCCTTTACAAAAAAGCCCTGCATTGCCGGAATAAATTGCGAACCGCCATTAACACCAGTTGTTCCATTCCATGTTGCATAAGCTCCTGAATATTCTGTAACTCCATTAGATACCCAAATCCATGTTGTGCCATCTATTCCGGTTTTTGTCCAGCCACTTGCAGCATTCCAGTCAATTGCCGACGGATACGGATTTGCAACAAGATTATAACCTTGATATGCTGTTGGCAAAGTACTAAAACTTACTGCTCCGGTATTAAATGTTCCTGCAAAAGGAATTACAAAATTACTATTGTAAGTTGAAGTTGATTTTACAAGATAACCAACTTTAGGGTCAACGGTTGCACCTTGTGTTGGAAGTTGTGCCCAGCAATAGTCGTTATCGTTACCCGGAAGTGTCCAGTTATAACCTTCGAGGTAGGTCCAAACATAATCCATAAAGAACGGATTAATTGCCGGAACAGAAGCAGCA
>Ga0316608_1001006_pt1 | contig 11696 bp, 16 predicted proteins | sample MIS2016152B_MG_FD_207673 | JGI IMG/M metagenome (GOLD analysis project Ga0316608, IMG submission 207673) | Microbial mat bacterial communities from Middle Island sinkhole, Lake Huron, Michigan, United States - MIS.2016.152B | ecosystem: Environmental > Aquatic > Freshwater > Lake > Sediment... | reverse complement strand
GCTTCTCGTGTGTTCACAAACGTCATGTCCACCTCCTAGCAGTCATTATACACCATTGAAAATTAATGTCAAGGGTTTTTGTAACAGGAAGTTACTCCCTGTAAGGGTATCTTCCAGCCAAGATTTCGAGTAGCCTTGGTAAGCCCCCGAAGGGAGTTTACAATCTCATGTGGCAAGAAAACGAAGTACTCACCTACTTGGAGCGTTCTACCTCCAAGATGGTTTCGTATGGGGAACAAGGTGATTTGGGTGTCCACGTCTTCACCATGCCTGTAGAGGTCGTTAGCTTCTAACGCCTCATTTAGATTTTGTATGTTGTATGCATCTAGCGTTACACAAATTTCTTCACCTCTGCCGCGGGCAAAGAGTTCTAGTTCTTTTGCCTCCCAATCTCTTGTGATTGTAAGACCTTCATAATGAAATGCGTGTTTATCCATGATACTCCCCCTTTAATTTTGCCTAGTAATGCCCTCCACGTTGTGTGGAGTGTGGCGTACTCGGAGAATACACGAGCTGAAATCAGGAGTCAAGAGTAATTTAGGAGGGAACGCACTTTTGTGACCTTACAGTGTGTAAGTAGCTAATATTTCAAATCTACTTTTTTGTGTGTAGTATACCCACTAAGCTATTGACTAGGATGCCTTTCGTATGTTACAGTGAGGCACGGAGGTTTTTATGGAAATACCTGTTGCAGAATTGAAGATTGGGGAAGTTATTAAAGTTCGCGGTGACAACATCATCACAAATCATGGATTTGGGGGCACATTAGGAGGCTCTCACGTCTACGCTTTTGTTGTTCGAAAAATTGGGAAGCAGTTGATTTCGGGTGAGCCTCTGGGGTGGACACTCCGACGAAGGGGCGCGGGACGCAACTTTGTTTGTGTAGAGGAATTTCCGGAGTATACCCGCAAAAAACAGGAGACAACAGTATGATTTGGATAGCGTGTTTCACCAGCGAATACGAGAATGGCTGGGAAAAATTTGACAGTGAAGAGATAGCCTTAAAATGGCTTAAAGAGATGGAAGATGAACATGCTTTTAATGATGAAAATGAGTCATTAAACTTCGAGGGTTTCGTTGCGTTAACCACAAAACAACTCAAAGAACACATTATAGGAAAACGTTCTGAGTTTAGCGAGGAAGAGTTCAATGAAAAGTTTCCTGGGGTAAATTCCAACGTAGATTTTGTGGTGAATTATATACTTGAAGACGTAAGCGGGATTGGTCGCCCCTACTTTGAACCGAAAAGGGGGCTGATATGACTATTAAACAGCTAACTACCGAGGAAAAAAGGGCATTTTTCTCCGATTTACTTGAAGCCACCCAAAGTCAAGGGGTTCATTTTTGTGAGAAGAAAAAGAATGCAATGATGTGCTGTATCCATGAAGAAGATAAGGTGATTGTCACTGAAATGGGCTTAAGCCAAGTGGCAGAGCAAGTGGTGATTCCATGTTTATCCTCTAAATATCCTTGGCTTACACGCAATCATTGTGTGACTTTATTAAAGCTGACACATAAGGGTCTCGTTGAATGGGTCCGTAAGCAACCTAATGCCGATGAGAGCTTGATCAAGGGAGACTTGGTGTTTACAAACAAGACGCTTAATAAATTTTATGAAGAACTAAAGGGGGGAGTATAAACATGGAATACGAGATACTCCTTTACCCCGACACTTCTTTGGGGGCTATTTTTAGAGCCTATCGGATTGAGTCTGGAATGACGCAAGCCGCCTTAGCCTCCCAAGTGGGAACTACGGGGCCGTCCATCTCGTTGTTTGAGAGCAACGAAAAGTTACCCTCCTTTACGGCACTTGTGAAAATGGTAAGCCTTTTGAAGATACCTATGGAAGACTGTCTCGAAAGATACCTTACTCGAATGCTATATTGCGAGGGTTTTGAACTAAATGAGTATATATCATTCAAGCATACGAAAAAATCTGATGATCTTTCAGCGGCTTCACAAATTGTTGAGCCTGAATACCCTCAAGAAATTCGTCTATCCGAAGCAGGAGTGTGTGTGACAGAGGAAGAAATAAATAGTATAGCAGGACCCTTTATTGAGTACATTGCGGATGGTAATGATATTGAGTACACAACAACCATAGCCATGGTTGAAGACAATATACTCAAGTTTGCTAGAGCCATTTTGGAGTATAAATCATGCTCATAACTTTGGGACCTCGTTACCACCAAGATGAGGAAATAGAAAAGCTTGAGCGGCTTCTAATAGCCGCCATAAGTTCTCTGGATCCCGAGGGTAGGCATCTTTTGCCTAATTTCTTAGATGAAGAGGGGGGATAATGGAAGAACCATTTGCAAAAAAGCCCTTAATTCCTATCGAAAAGAGACCGTTAGCTTACATAGATACCGAATTTTCGGATAAAAATGAGGCTGGAGTCTATTGTATTTGTTTGGTTGCAAGGGTTCCTAATGGTCTTTGCATTAGGCACTGGTACAACGGGGGATCCGTTACTTCTCAGCAAAAAACAGTTATTTTAAAGCTAATGGAGGAATATACCCTCGTAGCTCACTATGCTGTAGCCGAGACGAGATTTCTTCTTTCGTTGTTAAGAGAATTGCCTCCTTGTCTGCAAATCGTAGATACCTTTGCTGATTGGAAGCTTGCGACAAACAAGCACTTCCGGTGGAATTGGGGGAAACAGTATAAAAAGGGAAAAGTGGTAACCACAAGGCCTCCTTCGATAGATGAGAAAAAATTAGCAAAAACAACGGAAGGTGAAGCCTTAAAAAAGCTCACAGGCGATGCTGATGCTTCTCTCGCAGCAATGTGCTACAAAGTGCATAGAGAGTTGGAAAATACAGACGTCTTTATTGACTTAAATCATAAAGAAGAGATGAGAGATATTTGTATCCGGGGGAACTATGAAGAGTTAGAAACTCGCAAAACGGAAGTGCTTGAGTACTGTGAGGAAGACGTCGTACACTTAGAAAACGTTTGGGAGCTGTGGATTGCGAAGTCAAATATGTGGAATTACTCTTGCTCCGTAGAGCGAGGCGATTACTCAATTTCTCTTGCTTATTGCATGAGAGTGGGGATACCCGTGGACGTTGCGAAAATAAATAAGCTAGCAGAAAATCGTGCTACCATCATTGCTCTTGCAAAGAGAAGATTCAATGCGGACACGGGCCTTAAATTCTTCCGGGGGTCGGAAGTCTTAAAAAAAGGTCGGAAGGGGTGTTACACCCTAGGCTCTAAAAATAAAGTAGGAACCGCCAACGCAGCGGTGATGCACGAATATGTTTTGCTTCGGTATCCTGAATGGCCCATGTCAAAGAAAAAGAAGACTCCTTCCCTAAGCGACGAGCATTTAGAGCTCTACTCATTTGATCCCATTATTTATGAGTACAGGCAAACAATGAAGTCTATTCGAGCACTTCAGTCTTTAAATCCATTTACCTCAACGGGTAAAGAAAAAGAGTCTTGTCTTTTAGATAATATAGGATCAGATAGTAAAATACGTTGCCAGTTCGGACCATTTGGCACTCAAACTGGTAGGAATGCTCCGAGAGCCTCTGTTTTTATTTTAGCGATGGCAAAATGGATGCGTGCCCTCATGACTCCTCCGAAAGGTTACGCCATTGTGGAAGTAGATTATTCCTCTCAAGAAAATTTGCTTGCGGGTATTGTGTATCCCGATGAAAATATTATTGATGGCTATAAATCGGGGGACGTATACCTTGCTTTCGGTAAACAAGCAGGTATACTCCCCGTCGGGGCTACAAAAGAGACTCATGGAACGGAGCGACAACAGCTTAAGGCAGTCGTGCTAGGGTGCGGATACGGCATGGGCAAAGTATTACTTACTCAGCACTTTTGTGCTTCTACATGGAAAGGGGCTTCAAGTAGTGTGAATTTTAAAGAGGAATACAACGCCCATAGACTTAAAATGACACCCAGAGCTAAAGAGCTTTTGAGGTCTTATAAAGAAACTTATGCGGATATGTTTGCGGCACGTGATGAAGCTTGGGAGGAGTTCGAAGAAACGTCTTCAAAAGACTATAAGAGCTCTAAAAATGGCTACATGCCGATTTCTCGAAATTGGGGTCTTTACGATGGGACTCCTTTTTATAATTCAGTGCTGAATGCACCTGTGCAGGGTATTGGGGCGGAAATTATGCGGCGCTTTTCACATAAATTAACGAGAAATGCTCCCTTTGGAGTACTTTATTTTTCCCCACTCCATGACGCCTCATACTCCCTCGTACCTTTAGAGTATTTGGTTGAGGGTACCGAATGGATTTGTCAACAAATGTATGATGCGGTTCAAGAAGTGGTACCCTGTAAAGAGAGTAAGTATATGCGAGTAGGGATTGACGTTATAAGCCCCGAGGTGGATGTGGACGCTATACAAACTACCTGGGGTAAAGCAAAAGTACAAAAGGTATTCTTTGCGGATGATAAAGCGAAAAGGTCGTACCTCAGCTACCTTCCATACATGATAACTTCAATTAAAGATCTCAAACTAATTTGGGGTGATGAATTTTCTGAATTTTGGGAATAAGGGGAAAGAAAGGATGCAAAATGGTTTGGAGGAATGGAGATGTGGGTGGTAAAGATTATTAAGGAAATTTGGGAAGACCCACACGACTTTTGGTGGAAGCCTTTTTTATGCTTAGTAATTAGGATCCTTTGTTTTTTGTACTACTTACTATTTTTTCTTTGGTAGCATTTGAGGTACTTTTATCGGGCCCGACAGTTGGTATTTTTACCTCTAAAAAAAGTTGTAGAAGTGCTTGACTAGGGTTAAAAGTTGTTGTAACTTAGTAATGTGGCAAACACCACCGAGGAAACGATGAACTCTTGAATCTTGAAAAAAAATGAAAGGAGCCAAACATGGCTAAATTACCTCCACGCCCAAAGTTTAAAACTTTGGGTACGTCCTATAAGTTGATTAGAAGTGCCAGCCTAAACGGGCAAAAAGGCATGAAAGTTATTGGATTTTACCTTGGCGTCACTACTGATGCTAAAGGAACAAAAATCCTTGTAAAATCTTTGACACAGTTTTCCTTAACCCAGACGAAGGGCAAAGGGAAAGAAGCCAAAACTGAAGTGGATCACTTTGCTTGTGGTGACGTACTCGGGATAGCCGGGGGTGGTCAACTTAAAAACAAGTTAGAGAAATACAGCCCTCCTCTAAATAGCCTTTGCGTGTTCACGTACATGGGGACATCTCCCATGAAAACAGGTGAATTCGCTGGTACCGATGCCCATATTTGGGAGGTGGAGAATGATCCCAATTATGTTTGGGATGGAGAAAAAGAAAGTCTCCCTAAAAATATTGAAGAATACTTGTCGTCAAGTGACGAGGATGACGAGGATGACGAGGATGAGGACGACGATATTTAAGTGTGTACGGGGGGGTCCATGAGAATTAGAGAGTCCGAGAGCAGCTTCCGGCTTAGCTATTCGAATATTTCGATGGCTAAGACGTGCTTGCGAAAGTTCTTTATGAAGTATATGCTTCATTTGGAGCCCGATCTTGAAGAGGACCAAACAAAGTTCTTCTTTGGTACTGTTTTTCATCAGTACCTTGAGAACGGAATGCACCTCCCCGAGTTGTGTGGAGAGGCTTCTCTTGTGACTCCTCGTAAAAAAAGAGGTCTTCAACCGCTGGGTCAAACTCCTCTTTATGTATCAGAGGAGAAATTGGAGGCTGCATGGTTGATGTGCTTGGAAGATTCGAAGCCTTCCGTGAAAGCTTGGCACCCGAGCAAGCATACATTAATCAAGCATCAGGTGGGTGCAGCTCTTCAAACGTTTTTTATAAGACATTTAAAGAGCAATCTTATGTGCATCGCATGTGAGGTCGAGATTGCTTTTCTTAATTTTATCGCGTACATCGATGTGGTGTACGTGGATACAAATGGATATTGGTGGATTGGCGATTTGAAGACCGCGGCGTCTGTAAAGCCCCAAGAGCTTATAGCTCAGCTGTCAAAGAATCTCCAGTTAAGCATCTACGCTACATTCAAACAGGACGTGGCGGGGATTTTATCACTGGATCTCGCGAAGTTTGCTGGTGTGCGATATTTAAGTACCACAAAAACGAAGGCCGAAGAGATAAAGTCTTTTGAATCCTTCTGCATTAAAAATGTGTCGGAATCCTATGATTTTGTAGTTCCTGCACATCTTTTATCCGATTCCATCGAAACGCTCAACTACCATTTAGGTATTGTTGAGCAGTTGGAGGAATTAAAAGGACAAGGATACACGGAGTGTCAAATCAAAGCAAATTATAGTGCTTGTTTTGATTTTTATAGTCCGTGTCCGTGGTGGAGTCGGTGTTATGGCCATAAATTTGGCACAGACACTCGAATTAAAGTATTTACAACTTCCTCACGAGTTTATGGGGACGAAGTAATAGAAGAAGAATCCCTTCTGGGGGGTACCTCCCTTGAAGGCTTAGAAGATTTATGAGAGGATAATTATGAAAGTTGTGGATATTTTCACGTGGGTTTTTTCTTTAGAGGGTAAAGAACATTTTGCAGCCAAGGTAGTGGACGCCTTGGGTACCGCAAAGGTATATGTCAAGGCGGATAATCTCAGCATTGATGCTTTCCTGAGGAGCTTGGAAATAGGAGAAGTTGTGGCGGAAGCTAAAACGGAAGCTAAGGAAGCTAAAACGGAAGCTAAAACGGCGGAAGCTAAAACGGCGGAAGCTAAAACGGCGGAAGCTAAAACGGAAGCTAAAACGGCGGAAGCTAAAACGGCGGAAGCTAAAACGGAAGCTAAAACTGAAGCTAAAACTGGGAAAAAGGCCACAAAAAAGAGTGACGTCGAAGCTCCCTTAGAGTTTGTAGCCTTTACCCTTGCGAAAGGTGCCGAAGAGTCCTATAAGATTGCACGTACAGAAGCCTTAAACAGGGCTTTTGCGGATTGGACTCCCGTGGAGTCGTTGGCTACTGCTAAGGAAGAATTCCCCGATGTTGTAAAGGCTCTTCAGGCTGAGTTGCTAAATAAGCCGTTTATGACGGCTGATGGGAAAATAGTAAATCCCGAGTTAAAAGAAATCTTTGATCGCTTATTTAGCGTCGAAGAAGATATCTGAAAACATGATATCAACCTCCCGGACAAAGTAAGTAAGTACTAGCCTCTCAATTACTTGGGGGGCTTTTTTTGCAGGAGTTTAGCATGCTTAAGATATCCCCCTTACCCCATCAACAATCCATGATTGAGTTTGGTAAGCGTGAAAAATTCTTTTTGAATCGCTCGCCGATGGGATTAGGAAAAACGTTTGCAACACTCGCAACCCTTTTACCGGAATGCTTTTTCATCGTGATCGTTTGCCCTGCGTATTTAGTGCCAAACTGGATTAGAGAAATCAGAAAGTTTACCTGGGCTCGCCCGATAGTACATACCCAGATTGAGTCATGGGGGTTCGGGGGCATCCTTGTAGTATCTTACGAAAGATTCGTAAAACTAGAAAATAAGCTTCTTAAGAAAACGCAAGCAATCGTTATAGATGAATCTCACTATCTTGCAAACCCTAAAAGTGGTAGATCTAAAAGAGTTTTGAATTTCATAAAGTATCAAGGGGACAGGCTCCAATACATGACGTTTCTCACTGGCACTCCCGTCAAACAACGAGCCCTTGATCTTTTTTTAACGCTAAGAATTCTTTCGTATTTTAGGGACCATTCGTTGTACCATGAGTACACCACTTCATGGAAGTTCTCAAATGATTTTGAGAATTGCGAAGTGAAAAAACTTCGAGTTCGGGGTAGACAGATTGAGACCAAAAAGTTCACGGGGGTAAAAGCAGAGAAGAAAACGTACTTGAGAGATCTCCTTAGATGCTGGAGTGTGAAGGGCAAGTTACCCATAGATATTCCGCTCCAGCGCCAATATATTCACGTAGATGTTCCCCGGTACATTGATGTGGAAATAAGTACGTATTTTACTAATCCAAGCACCCCCACAATTAAGAGAAATTCTGCAATATCTAAAACGGACTACACTATTCAATTTGCATTGGAGTATATTGCGAATTACGGTTGCGTTGTGATTTTTTCAGATTATCCGCTCGTCTGCGAGGCGTTACAAGCAGGCTTGCAAAAATCTGGGGTTAAAGCTGGCATGATTGTAGGTGATACCCCCACCAAAGCGAGAGATTCTCTTATACAGTCGTTTACAGCGGGTAAAATAGATGCTATTATAGGGTCTATAGGAGCGATGAGCACAGGATGCAACTTGCAACGAGCGAATGTCGTACTTTTTAATGACTGTAATTATAATTACGTCAACAACATTCAAGCAGAGGGTCGTGTGACTCGAATTGGGCAGGATAGGCCTTGTTTTGCAGTGTATCTTGTTCGAGAGGGTATTGACGAAAGGGTGACAGAGTTGGTAACCACGAAGAAAGTGGTGGTGGAGGAGATGGCGTGAGAAATAATATGCGTTACTTTGTATACACTCTATTATGGATTTGTTTTTTTGTGCTTTTCCTATCCGCCGATTTAGTTTTCTTAGTTGTGTATTTGTTAGGAGGTGGTGGGTGATCACGGATTTTTTAAAAGACAAATTCTCCAATAGCCCTTCTGAAGAAGTGGACCGTTCGGGAATTATTTTAGGTATTGACCCCGGAGCGCACGGAGCCTTCGCACTTATTCAGAGTGCGGGAATCCTTGAGGTTTGTGATATGCCGGTAGTTAACGGGGATGTTGATTGTCTTAAAGCAAGGAGTATCTTTGATGAATGGAAAAAAAAGTATAAAATTCCCTACGTAGCCATCGAGCAAGTTCCTCCTTCCGTGGGGATGGAGGGGAATTCCGCAAGTCAGTTTAAACTAGGAAAAGCATACGGAAAGATCCTTGCAGTTGCGGAGTTAGCCTTTGACGGAGACCCTAATTTTCAATGCACAATGCTTCTCAGCCCCCGCAAGTGGCAAAATATTCTCAGGCTTACGCAATACAAAGAGAGCGTTGAATGGGTCAAGGGGAAAATTATTAATCCGCACAAATGTCAGGGCCCGAGAGGTGGTTGGCTTGATGGTAGGACTGATGCCGTGTGCATCGCGTATGCTGCGTACGAGTTATTGAGTAGTTGAATGGTTAATGTAATAACGCGAAAAGGAAAAGCGAATGGAATATGAGAGTATACCAAAAAAGAAATTATCCTTGGGTGAAACGGTGAGAGCGTTTCGGGTTTGTGAGGAAGTAACTCAATATGCGTTAGCTAATAAAATAGGTGTGCCAAAACAAACGATTTCGGAGATTGAGGACGAAAAAATGACTCCTAATTTTCAGGTGTTAGTAAATATTGCGGAAGCTCTCGGGTACGGCGTGGAAATTTTTCTTGAGCAGTATTTAGAAAAAATTCTTTATGCTAAAAATGTGGATTTTCGTGATTTTTTAGAAATTAGGAGTCTTAAAAAAGTACCCTACAATTCTTCCAGTTCACAACCATCAATAACCTCTTGAATTTTATTTTTAAGCTCCACTTCCCACCCCTCAGTAACTTTGACTTTTAGAACACTCTCGGGGGTGTTTATGCAAGTTATAATTCTTGCTACCACTATGGAAAAATTATCCTCAAAGTACCAACTATATATCAAATTCTTCCCTACGAACAGGGGTGAGAGGATATCTGAAAAGTACTTAATTGTAGTTACCAAATCCATTTTTAGCTACTTCCTTTCTTTTACCAACCTTTAATAAATTAAGTGTGATTAATGCTGAGACCAATAGCTTTTCCAAGGCCAACGGGGACAGCATTACCAATATGTGTTCCCCAACCCCACAAAACAAATCAACCACAGAGCATGATTTCATAAAATCACCTTTCTTCTTGGTAGTTTTCGGATTCTTCAACGAAATTGACAAGTTTCAATGGTAGAAAATGTACGACTTTTGAACGCTCCTCACTTTTGCGGGGACCTCGCCAAAAAGAATGGAAGTGAGCTTTGCGTACATGCGGGGCTTTTTTTAGCCCCATGGTAGCTGAAAGATTGCGTTGTAGGTCATAGACTTTCCGCACTTCCTCCAGTTCTTTTTCACCAACATGAATTATCCTTGATTTTGAAGTTGTCCTCTTAAAAAACTCTTTCTCCATCCTAGGCATTGCTTTTTTAGTAGGCACGTACGAGGAACTCTCGTTGTCTCTTACTACAGAATTTTCCGCACACAAGTACACTAGTGCTTTTGTGAAGTCATGAAGCACTTGTGCGCTATATCTGTTTGCACGTTCGAGAATAGCAACCATAGTGCGATCTGCACTTTTAATGATAGCCCCAATAAATGTTTTCAAACCATCGGGATACCTGATGGTTATTGAAAATGCGGGGAAAGGAGCGTACTCATAGTGCTCCAGAATGAATTTTTCATGCTCTTCCCTGCTCCCCTCAATGTTATCTAGAAATTCGCTATCCACAACAAAATTTATGTTGTACACGTTCCACGCGGCAACGATGAGGACGTTAGTAGCCAGAAGACTCTCCCCAAGTTGTGCTCTTCTCATCTCCATGCTTTTTTGATATATTGTGGCAAAGAATCTCGTTTTGAGTCCTTGTAGACGCATATGCGGAGGGATCTCACCAACTATGAGATTAGCATGATGACAAAACACCTCTTTCGCAAACGTTTCTTCATCAAAAGCACAATTCTCCTTGGGATTTTCCTTTTTCCAAATCCTCATTTTCTTCTGTATTAGTGGCATATTGTATCCCGCTAATTGGGGAAAAAGAATGGGGGCTTCTAGGAATTCTTCGGAAAGACCTTTTTGAAAGCTTTCCTTAGATTTGAGGATGTCGGGAACTTTTGACTCCCAGTTAGCTACAGGCATATCCTGTACTTCTTTACTAATTAAGTCTATTTCTAGCTGTACTTTTTCGTACAGGTCTAGAGTATTACAAATTTGAAGAGCATTTAAGTGCTCTCGTATAGAGGGTATTTTTTCCATAAGAAGTCTTCTCCTAACTTGGTTTCTTGGCTGCACATTACAGCCTTGCCTCTAGCCTACAGCACATTCAAGGAACAGTCAAGTATTCTTTACACCTTCATGCTACGGGCTAGAAGGCTAAGTATTTCTACAACTTCCATGCCCGCCAAAAGAAAGCTCTTGACTTGCGGGCGTACGTGATGTAAACTATGGGTCATTGGAGGACTTTTTATGACACAACACGAGCGTATTTTTTATTTTGTGGGAATGATATTTATATTCGTATTCTGCACACTTGTGGTCTTAGACTTTGTATTTTATTAACTAATTTTTTTTTCAAAAAGATGCTTGACTTCTTAAACCGTGAGTGGTAGTCTAAAGATACGAGATCTTAGGGGTGGCTTCAGTTTATTCTGGGGGTCCTAGGACATGGATGGGGAAGGGGATCTTTGCAAAAAGGTCTCCTTCTTTGTTTTTCATTAAGTTTTCCTGACTACGGATTTCTTGAAATTACGTGAAGTCGTTTCCTGAGCTGTTCGACTTCTTGCTCGCCAAAGAATACTCGCAAAAATGAAGAGTATTCCCATGGCTCCAACGCCCATGGATAAATACACTGATTTTTTGAGAGTTTCTTTAGATACTCCTACATTTTGAGAGATATTTGTAAGAGCTTTACTAGCGACATCGCGTACTTGAGTGGCTACACTAGGAGCCACTTCAACCACTTTGCTTAAAGCCACTACTCTTTCTACCGCGGGAAACGGTTTATCTCCCCATGTAACTTCTTGAGGCCTGACATC
>Ga0316608_1001005_pt1 | contig 11702 bp, 6 predicted proteins | sample MIS2016152B_MG_FD_207673 | JGI IMG/M metagenome (GOLD analysis project Ga0316608, IMG submission 207673) | Microbial mat bacterial communities from Middle Island sinkhole, Lake Huron, Michigan, United States - MIS.2016.152B | ecosystem: Environmental > Aquatic > Freshwater > Lake > Sediment... | reverse complement strand
AAGGGACTTCAACAAATTCTAGTTCGGGAAAAACTTTTTTCATTTCTCTTCTAACAAATTCGTCAAGTCCATAATTATCATCAATATGCAGAAATCCACCTGATAATAAGTAGCTTCTTAAATTTTCAACATCATCATCTGAAAAAAATACATTTCCATGACCGGTCATGTGTATAAACGGATAGTTAAATATATCAAAACTACCAACTTCTACAGTTGAATATTCGGGATAAATATTTGTCGAAAGATTTTCATTACAAAATTCAATCAGATTTGTAAGCGAAGTAGGATTTGCGTACCAATCGCCTCCTCCACTGTATTTTAGCAATGCTATTTTTACTGATGTTTCTTGCGAAATCAAAAAATTTGTTGTGAATAATAAAAGTAAAAGTAAAAAAATATTTTTCATATATTATTGATTTATAATTGATATAGTATTGCAAGCTACAATTCCGGCTGTTTCGGTTCTTAATCGGGTATTTCCAAGAGAAACAGTATTGTACAGATTTTTTATTGCTAAATTAACTTCTTTTTCAGAAAAATCTCCTTCTGGTCCAATTAAAATAACAACATCATTATTTTTCTGATAAACATCTTTGAGTATTTTTTTTTCATCATTATAACAATGTGCTATAAATTTTTGACCTGTAAATTTGTTGGTAATAAATTTGTTAAACTCAATCATTGGATTTAAAACCGGCATATTAAATTCCTGAGCCTGTTTAATTGTGGACAGAATAATTTTCTCAATTCTTTCTTCTTTTAAAATTTTTCGTTCAGAATGTGTTGTCAGCAAAGGTGTTATCTCGTCAATTCCAATTTCAACTGCTTTTTCGACAAACCATTCAAATCGTTCGATATTTTTTGTAGGTGCAATTGCTATATGAATTTTATAACTTCTTAAATTTTCTTTAAATATGCGGTTAAGTATCTTAATTTCACATCTTTTTTGATTATCATTTATTATTTCGGCTTCGCAAAACATTCCTTTACCGTTGATAATAAATAATTTATCTCCAATTTTTTTTCGAAGTACTTTTATTGTGTGCAGCGATTCTTCTGGATTAAGATTTGTAAAATCTTTTTCAATATCTTCACAAAAGTGTAATATCATTTTATATTCTATAAAAAATTCAAAAATTTCAATATTGTTTAAATAACTAAATTGCAAATAAGTACAATTTTTGAATAAAAAAAAAACTAATTGTTCCTAAATTTTGCAAATAATTGAAAATCTGTTATTTTGACATTTTAAATTTCACGTTTTCAATTTATATCGTACTTATCAGAGATTTTATCATTACTCACCTTCTTTGGGTGCAGTTTCTTCAGTCTCTTCAGTTCCTTCGGGAACAATAATTTCATCTTTTTTTTCTTCTTCTTTCATAGTTCCATCAGGTATTATAACATCTTCAGTTTTTATTTCTTTATCTTCGGGAATTATTGTATCCTCGATTTTAATTTCTTCATTTTTTTTGTCTTCAGGAATAATTGTATCAATTATTTCTTCATTTTTTTTATTTTCAGGATTGATTATTTCTTCCATTTTTATATCTTTTATAGCAGTACTGTCTCTAATAATATCTTTTTTTATAGTTGGTTTAATTTTGCCGTCATCTCCAAAATCTTCAACAACATCATTGTCGATATCCACAGAAACTCCCTCTGTAAATGTTCTTCTGAAATCTAAGGCATTTTGCTTATTTCCGGGAAGTATTTCATAATTTTGTATTTTCAATTCTTTACTTTTAGCATTAATAATATTGTTGTTAAAATCTGTATTAGAAGATACTGCCGACATTGTTTCGCCACGATAAAAGAAATAGTACCACTCTGCTTCGTTGGTTTCTATAAAAATTGCAATTTCATCCATTGAATTATCTCCATCAGGTTTACGTTTTTTTATTTCAACATAACCATTTGTATATCTGTTAATTTGTTCGTTTCCAATATTTGCAATTCCCAATTGTCCAATCGACCTGTATGAAGTTGTAAGTGTATCCCAATTCATTTTAAGGTCTGAAAAAACTATAGTAAAACTTTCAAATTCTGTTGGAACTTTATCAAATTGTCCAAAATAAAGTATTTCTTCGAATAATGTATTTGCTCGGTCCTCTCCTACCCAATTTGTTAAATTTCTTGAAAATGAATTTGTTGAAGTATTAATTGGTTCTAAATAAAAATTTTCTATCAATTGGTCTGATATTAATTTTATATTTCGGTTAAGAAAATAAAAATTTATACCTAAGATATTGTTAAACACTATTTGTTTTTCGTAAATTTTATTAAGTACATTTCCAAAAGTTTTAATTTTTACTTCACCTAAATCTGCATTTAAATCAATTTCACCTTCGGCATAAGCAAAGCAGTAATTTTTATGTAAACTTATATAAGAGCCTTGTTTGTCAATATTTTTTAGCTTATCTAAATTTGCAATTTTGTAATAATTATCTTTTGTATCAAAAAATAAATAACCACCTACAGTAATTATAGGTTCATCTGAAACCAGATTTTCGAGTGGTGAAACAAAGGCTGTATAAATTTTTGGACTCAACTTAGTCATATAAAAACCTGCATCAAGCTGTCGTTTATTTTTATTTGTAATTTGTTGTTCCAAAGGAATATAAACACTATCTGGATTTATATGGTTTGAAAATTTTAATCCTTCACTAACAATACCTGGGCAATCGTTTATAATTGAACTATATCCTGAAAAATCTAGAAATTTATCATTTGCAGTCAGAGCAATATCACCATAGAAGGTAAAATATGGACTTAGAAAAAATGAATCTTTTTCAAGAATTTTTGCAAATGCAAGTGTTTGAAAAATAGAATCAACATAAATTGTATCTAAGTAAAACCGTTGTGTATTATATTGGTAAGTATATTCACCACTTCCGCCGTAATTATGTTTGCTTGTTATGTATGCAGAAGCATTTCTGATTGTATGAAACTGACTATCACGTGTTGCAACAATTCTGCAATCGTAAAGAGGTCTCAGAAAGGCTTTCTTCTCAATATATAAATAATCTGAAGGATAAATACTTGCATCGGCTACTTCTACTACAGGAACATTTTTGGCTGTAATTAAATTTTCTTTTATATCATAAGAAGACGAACCAGAGAAAAATGTTAAAGAATCCTGTTTTTCGTTTAATGAAGTAAACCAAGTACCAGTTAATCTGACATTTTTCTTTTGGTCTTCAGGCAAAGAATTACGAAGCGAATCTCGTTGTTCTACAGTTGTAGCCAATAATTTTTTATCAGCACCTGCAATTCCTGCACCAATATCAATTGAACTTCTACCAATATCCCACGTAAAATGGTCCATAACGCAGGAATATTGATTTACAGGAAAAATTATTTTACATGAATCTGAATTTGCAGTAAAAGTTCCTTTTTTTGCATCTACATCAATAAATGCGTGAACATTTTCTGTTTTAAAAGGCAAATCTTTTCCGGTAATATTTTGAATATTAAATGCTGTTGTATCACAGGTTAAAGTCGAATTTTTGAAATCATAAGTTTGTGATGTAAGATTACCATCAACAAACATTAAATCACCGCTTCCGGTTAAACCAGTTGTAGAAATATCAAGCTGACCATTTAGTACCGCTTCTTTATCGAACATATAAATACCATTAGCTAAACTTGTTACAATAATTTTATTTTCAAAAGGTTTCCAATGGAAAAATGAATTTTCGGCAAAAGCTTGAGGATATTCATCTTCAGTAAGCGGAACTGTTCCAATTTTATCTTTTGTTAATCCATCAATTGTAAGTTCTTGAGTAATACCTGTAACAGAGTCAGGATAAAAAGTAAAGTCCTTTGATTTAGCAGTTGTAGTCAAATATTTAATAGTTCCCTGACCACTCAACCCGCTGTTATCCAATTTTACAAAACCATAATATTTTCCGTCGAAAATTTCATATCCACTAACAGTATCTTCTTTTATAAAACCTAATGATGCATCATCTTGTAAAGAAAAAACAACTTCAAAATCAGGGAAAAGACCCGAAACGAATTTTCCTTGAGAGTCGATAGATTTTTTTGTTAAAGCATTCATATTGTCGAGTTTCATATCATAAATTTCGGCATAGAATTTTTCTCTGTTATATTTTGCTGAGTCAATTTTATCATAATATACATAAGATTTATCGTCGCTGTCAAATTTTGGATATCCTTCCATTTCTTTTACACCCGATTTATTTGTTGGGTCGTCAATATATAAAACACCCGAAAGGTCTTCAACTGTTGATGCAATCGGAACCGGGTCGTAGTAACCTTTTTCATTAACACTATCACTTTGTGCAATCATTGTTAACGAGTCAATATTATTTGACTGAATACTGAAACCTTCGTAGTCGAATTTAAAATCCTTACCGTAAAAATCTGTTAATCCAGACCTTAGATGACCATTAAATGTCATGTTTTTACCTTCGGCAACAGTTATAGTATCGGCAAAAACACCAACTCTTCTAACTTCGCTTAAAGCCAAAGGTTTAGGATTAATTATATCTAATTTAAGAGTATTCAAGCTGATAATACCATTGACACCGTAGTAACCTTCTAACTCTGAAGTTATTTCTATTCCGTCGTAATCTTTTTTTCCTGTTTTGTTGCCAATAAAATTATATAGTTTTTGCTGAATTTCAGCGTATCTGGTAATAGGATTATACTCTATAAAACCTTCTTTAGCAAGATTATAAAGTTGCTGATGCACTTGGTCTTCAGTTAAATTTCGTTTTTGTTCTTTATTAATGTAAGCAGTGTAAGTACTTGCATAAAACTTATCAGTTGCCTGACTCATAAAAAACTGTTTTAGAGTTACCAACGGGTTTACAGTTTCGTAACCTTGAAGAGCATTATATTTAGCCATCGAAAAATATTCATCAGATTCAAAAACAGCACTTTTCAAAGCAGTTTTTGGAGAAGTGTAAACATACAAAAGCGAGTCTCCATAAGTCCATTTAATTTGTCCCGAATAGATATTTAAATTGTGGTAAGTATCAATAAATGGCGATTCTGTAAGTGATAATCCAATTCTGTTGAAGTAACATACATTTGTTGTTTTATCATATTCAAAACCCAACTCGTAGTGATAAATTGAGTCGTTATCAGCAATTTTTATTGAAGCAAAAGCATTATTTGCACTAATTTCCTTTTCAACAAAATTAAAAGTTTTAGAGGCAATTGTTATAAATGAAAAATCTTCAAGAAAAATATTTAAATATGCAAAATTTTCGTCAGAACCCTTGCCAAGAAATGTTGTACCTTCCATGTTGAAACTGCCTTTATAATTGATATTTGGAACAATATTCTTAATTGTAATGTCATCATTATAAGAATAAAATTTTGGGAAAGTAGGGTCTTTTAAAGAGGTGGTTGACATTAATTTATCCTGAAAACTGCCAAGTTCATCTTTTTCGAGATAATATTTATTTGTAATTGTTACATTTTCAGCCTGAAAAGCACCAACTGACATATCAATTTCATAGTCCTGAACAATTACGTAAATTGAATCTTCGCTAAGTCCAATACGTTTCCAAGTCATCATTCCGCCATATCCAACAAATTTATTTTCAACAGGATAAAAAATTCCTTTAGTTTGTAGAATTTCAAAAGAATCTGTTTTTGAGTAGCATAACAAATCAAAAGTTGATAGTTGAACAGTCATTACTTTATTTTCAACATCGTTAATTAGAAAAAAATCGGTTGAGTTAGATTTCCAAGCTATTGATGGAGATTGAGTAAGAATATTTTCATTAATAAATCCGGCAGAAAATTCGAGATAAGTTGCAATTTTACTCATTAGTTCGTATTGACCATCAAGCAATTCAATCAAACCAACTTCCCATTCCATATAATCGTCGAGTTTTTGATTTTCAGTAAATCCATTTATGGTTTTTAGATAGTAATAGAAATGGGTTTGCGGCTTTGCATTTCTGTTTGCCATGATATTTGATGTTAGAATTATACCAAATTTATATCCTTCCTCAATTTTCCCTGATTCCCAGTTAATCTGAAAAGTATCCAAAGTATTAACAATATCTTGGTCGCTTAAAGCTATTTTCATATAAACTCTCAAATCGGCAAGAAATGTTTCTGGATTTTCAAAGGTTTGTTTCTGGGCAAATAAATTTACACCCTGAATTAGAAGTAAAAATATTAGTACATTTTTTTTCATGGCAATTAATTTAAAATTCAATTAATTATTGAGTTAATTTCAGAAAATAAGAATGATTTAGTGTTATGGTTAATCGCAAATTGACATTTAAATTTCATGTGAAAACACCTAAAATGTTATGATAATGTTGCACTTATCAGGTATTTCACTCATGTCAACTTTTACTTAACTTAACATTAGGAATAATTCAAAAATGTGATAATTAAAAATTATAGCCGTATTTAATAAAACGGCTATTTTAACAAATAAGTGTAATTATTTACCTAAAAAGAATTTACAATTTGTAAAAATTCTTCAGCTTTTAGCGATGCTCCGCCTATTAAACCTCCGTCAACATCTTGATTTGCAAATAATTCTTTTGCATTTTTTCCATTGCAACTACCACCGTACAAAATAGGTCTGTTTTGAGCAACTTCGTTACCAAATTTTTCGACTAACAGTTTTCTGATATATGCATGAATTTCCTGAGCTTGATCAGAAGAAGCAGTTACACCCGTTCCTATAGCCCAAACAGGTTCATAAGCAATAATTACGTTTTCAAATTCTTCTTTTGAAAGTTTAAAAACAACTTCTTCAAGTTGTTGTTTAACAATATTAAAATGATTTCCTTTTTCTCTTTCGGCAAGAACTTCACCACAACAGAAAATAGGTTTCATATTATTTTCCAAAACAAGTTTTACTTTTTTTAGCAAAATCTCGCTGGTTTCGTGATAATATGCTCTTCGTTCTGAATGTCCAATAATTACGGCTCTACAACCAATAGCAGCCAACATTTCGGCAGAAACTTCGCCAGTAAAAGCTCCTTTAGCTTCTGATGCACAGTTTTGAGCTGCAAGACAAATTTTTTCGGTATCAATAGCCTGAGCAACTGCGTATAATTGTGTAAATGGTGGAGCAATTACAACTCCTGTTTTTTCGCAATCAAAATCTTCTTTTTTTAATCTTTCGTTGATTTCAATAGCTAATTCTAAACCTGATATAAGGTTGGTATTCATTTTCCAGTTACCTGCAACAATTTTTTTTCTCATTTTAGTTATTTTTAAGTAATTTATATTTTTAGAAATAAATAAATTTTATGGCACATTATTTATAATTCAATTTTTGTAATAAATTTATAATCATATATTTGTGGTAATAATTTATCTTGTAAAATAATTAGTTTTTCTTTTAATATTTTGATTAAATCTCTCGCCAAATTTTGGTCTTTCAAAACATTCTTTATTTGCCAAAGACCTCCGTCCCAAGTTTTAATTTCAAATAATTGAGTTCTAAGCTGGTTTAAATTTACAAAATAAAATTTATAAATTTCTTTTCCTGCATCGTAAACCGATTGAGATTCATGGCTTAAATTGTGTTCCGAAATCCATTTAGCTACAAATCTATCAGTTACAGATGACAATGAAAGTGAAATATCACTATCGGCTATTTCCCAATTTTTTAATTCTGAAAGAAGGTATGGGAAAAAATGATTGTTAATTTGATATGTTACTTTTTCATATACAACATCTTTCATTGCTGATGTTTGGTTTGAATTGCTAAATAAACTCCAGATTGTACAATCATTAATAAATTCTTGAGAAATTTCTTTATCAGGTATCAAAAATTGATCACGGTCATTAATCCAAGTAGCTTTAGGAATGCGTCTTACAGCATGAATAACCATAGATTTTTCAAAATTTTCGGGTGTTACTGACAATGCTCCGGCACTAACAAACGGTGCTGAAGCAAAAGCAGTCTGATTTTGAGCTTGAAAATCATTTCCGGCACACATAAACGAAGCCAAAAAATTGTTGGAAATTCTATCCCTTTTATCTTTATTATCAGCTTTAATATTAATTGCAGACCCCAATGGTGGAAATTTAATATTTGCAGTTGGTCTTTTAATCCATTTACTTAAAAATAAATTTCGGTTTTCAGAATTTATAGTTTTGCAACCAATTTTTTCAACATTTTCATTGAAAATATCGACAATAATCTTTTGCTCTTCTATTTTTTGATTTTTAGTTAAATTCCAGAATAAAAAGCCGACCGGAAAATTTCCTTTTGTACCTGAAAATGTTAATGAACTGAAAATAAATCCACTCTTAAATTCAAATTGAAAAATATTATCTCTAAATTTTTGATCGTTATTTGAGTTAAGATATTTTATTTTTGAAAATAAACCCAAATATGCAATTCTACCTGCAAATTCATTTTTTATTCGAAATAAAAACTGAGAAAACAATTCTCTCGAAACTTCACCTAAGTTTTGTTGGTGCATTAATTTCCGAACTATTGTATTACTAACATCTTGTTTACTTTTTGAATTTTTTCCTGCTGTTTGGCTTGTAGCAAAAGGTGGATTTATTAGAATTATCCATTTTATATTAGGATTATGAAGTTCTTTTCTTAACTTTTCAGGCAATTTCCATGTAATACCAAAATCTAATCCTCCTTTTGAAAATATATTACCAATATCGTCGTTCAAATAATCGTACTGAAAAACAGTAGCACTTGGAAAAAGTTTTTCGCAATGTTCTACTTCTGTTGGGTAAAGTGTTGATAAATACAAATATTGGTAACTATCATTTGGTAAATAATATTCAAGATTTCCAGTTCCAGATGCCATGTCCCAAATACGATATTCACCAGATTTCCACCATTCTTTACCGATAGTTCTCTCAATATATTCTAACGCCTTGTTAGCAAATTTAATAGGAGTAAAAAATTCTCCCTTCAAACGGCGTTTATCTTCATCAGTCAATCTGTCTGTTTTTGATAAAATGCCACGTAGAATATCAGAAGAAGTTACTTTCTCGTAAAGTTCCCAAAAACGCTGATAATCATTAACAAAGACTTTTTTTTCTCTAACTTCATCGTTTCCAAAATCGAAATAGATTTTTCCTTCATCTTGAATTACATGAGTTTTTCCTTGTTGAATATCACAAATAAAATATTTAGAAGTTTTAAAACCGTTTTTTACTGATGTACCAAAAATTTCATTCCAATATTTAAAGACATTTTCAAAATTTTCTTCAGTAATGATTTTTTTATCAATGAAATCAAATTTTTGCTGAGTGTCTAAATAATATATAAGTTTTTTGCAAAAAACATTATAATCATTTTCATTTTCAAGATTATAAACATATAAATTACGAAATTCCACATCATCAATTAATTTATCAACTAATCGTTTATCAGGAATACTTGGAGTTAAATCCCAATCGTAGCTCTCAATATCAGAATAATATGTTTTCCATTTAATTGTTTCTGTAATAATTGTTTCGTTTTTGTCTGATAAACATAAAAAAATAGGAATTGATTTTTGAGCAAAACCAAATTTCAAGTTATGAATATAATACAATATTTGAGATAATAATATTACTCTTACTTTCAAGTTTGTAATATCTCTATTGCAACTAAATTCAAAAAAAACCTGCGGAGTATACAAATTGTATCCATCTGAAGAATAATAACTTATATTAAAATGCTTTATATAAGCATTTTTTAAGTCTTCTTCTGATTTGATATTCGCTAATTCGTTTTTGAATTTAAAATATTCCATACTCATTTGCTTGATTTAGTTTACATTTATTATTGTAAAGAAATAAGCTAATTTAATAATTTTTCAATTTCTTCATTAGATGGTAAATGTTTCCAATGCCACATTCCCAAAACTGTTCCTTTTTTCAATAAAACCAAACCCGGATTTGCTCTGATAATTGTTTTCAATTGAATTTCATCAGTAGTACAAAATTCCGGTAAATAATTAATTTGAGAAACTAATTCGTTAATATCAGTTTCGGATGAAGCTGTTAAGCAGTAAAAATAATATTCCTTACTTTCAGAATATTTCCAAATTTCTTCGGCTTTTTCAAAACCTTTTACGATGGTTTTGTTTAGGTTATAAGCTACAAATAAAAAAACAGGAATTTCTTCATTTAAAATATCTTCTGTAATTTCAAAACCATCTAAAGTTGTAATTGTAAAATCGTGAATTGGAGGAGTATAACCTTTAGAAATTAATTTAGAATTTGTTGAAACCCAAACCCATGTAGAATCTTCCCAAGGATAATTTTCCATAGTAAATTCCTGTTCAACATTTGTATTTATGTTTTTGTAAACTAATACAGTTTCGTAAACATCAAGAGGTTCGCCTTCGGGAATTATCATTTGTTCGGGTATATTTGTACCTATTTTGTAAGGTCTGAAATCAATTATAGGTAAATTATTCAGATTATAGAATTGAAAACCAGTTGTTAATACAATAATTGCAAAAGAAATAATCATTTGTAGTTTTTTTGTCATTTTCAATTCAAATTTATTTTTCATGAAGAAGTAAATGAGTACAAAAACCATTATAACAACATTTTTCCAAAATGTTTCCCAGTTTGTTAAAACTAAAGCATCTCCAAAACAACCACAATCAGATACAGGATTTTCTATGGCAAGATACAATGTCAAAGGCGTGAAAACCAGCATAAGTAAAAGTGAACCCCAAGCAGCTAACTTTGGTAAGGCATTGAAAATAAGCATTAGTCCAACAGATAATTCTGCTGTAATCATAATTATTGCCAATACAAAAGAAGCAGGTACCATTCCTGGTAAATGTAAAGCATCGTTAAAATAATCGGTAAATTTGTATGCAGTGCCCAGTGGGTCAACTGCTTTTACAAAACCGGAAAATGTAAACAGTATTCCGACAAGAAATCTGCTGATAGTAGCTAAAATTTTCATATATAAATATTTTAAGTTAAAATTTATTCTAAAATTAATTTTATTAATGCAAAAACTGAGTAATTAATCATATCAAAATAATTTGCATCAACTCCTTCAGATATAAGAGTTTCGCCTTCATTATCTTCAATTTGCTTAGTTCTGTAAATTTTCATCAGAATTAAATCAGTATATGAACTAATTCGCATATTTCGCCAAGCTTCGTCGTAATCGTGATTTTTCTTTTTCATCAATTCAAGAGCATTTTTCGAATATTTTTCGTACAAACTAAGTGCTCTCTCTTTATCCAGATTAATTTCGTTTGTGATACCTAATTCAATCTGTATCAATGCAATAATAGCGTAATTTATAATTCCAATATATTCTGATTTTACATCTTCATTAATTTTCTGAACTTTTTTTATTTCAAAACTTCTAATTCTCTGAGCTTTAATAAAAATCTGGTCGGTTAATGAGCAAGGTCTCAAAACTCTCCACGCTGTACCATAATCAATTAATTTTTTTTCAAAAATATCTCTGCAAATTTTTATTGCATCATCAAATTGCTTATTTGTTTTTTCCATTTTTTAAAAAAAGAGATAAATTTATTTATTTTTTGTATTTTTACACAGTTTTAATTATCAAATTTAGCAAATCTAATAAAATGTCTGCAATATTTAATAAAAAAAGTATAAACTGTAACGGAAATTTAATAGATTTAACAAATCCAATTGTAATGGGGATTTTAAATATTACCGATGATTCTTTTTACAAAAACAGCAGATATAATACAGAAAAAGAAATAATTAACAGAGTAAAC
>Ga0316608_1001004_pt1 | contig 11704 bp, 6 predicted proteins | sample MIS2016152B_MG_FD_207673 | JGI IMG/M metagenome (GOLD analysis project Ga0316608, IMG submission 207673) | Microbial mat bacterial communities from Middle Island sinkhole, Lake Huron, Michigan, United States - MIS.2016.152B | ecosystem: Environmental > Aquatic > Freshwater > Lake > Sediment... | reverse complement strand
GTTGGGCAATGTTGTCCCCCCATATATCTACAACTTATTTTACATATTTTTTATTTTAAGAATATATTCATTATTAGACGTTTATTCCTTAACCTGACGGCTATGGTGTTTTCACCTGACAACTTTTTCTTGACATGACACTAATACGCTAAAATTCATTTATGGTTTGTATGTTTTTGTAAAAAACAAATTTAAATGCTTATTATTTTAAGTCCTATCATAGTTATGTCGTCTCTTTGTTCAGTACCTTCCATCCATTTAATTAACATTTCTTCTAAAATAAGTTTTTGTTCGTTCATTTGTAAATTAATAATTTCTTCTAAAACCATTAATAAATGACTTGATCCCATTCGTTTACGTGAAACATTATTCTGGTCAACAAATCCATCTGTCGAAAGATAAACTATATCATCTTTTTTGAGATTCAAATTCAGTGCTTCAAATTGTAGGTTATTTCTACTCGAAGATAAACCACCAATTGAGCGTCTTGTACCTTTTAAAGAGGCAATTAATTTTTCGTCTTTTTTATAGTAAATCAACGAACGCTTTGCACCTGAATATATTAATTGACAATTATTTGCATCAAGTTTTTCAAAACGACACAAGCATACATCCATACCATCTGCATTTGCAGATTCATGCTGATGAAGTGAACGTTTTATTTCAAAATCAAGACATTCTAAAATTTTATTAGGCTCAAGAATTTGTCTCTCGTTTACAATTTCGTTAATTAATCTACTACCTATCATACTCATAAATGCACCCGGAACTCCATGACCTGTACAGTCAACAACAGCAAGAAAAGTATATTTTTTAATTTCTGAAAACCAATAAAAATCACCTGAAACTACATCTTTAGGTTTAAAAATAATGAAATTATCGAATTTGTTATTAAGGTTTTCTTTTGTTGGTAATATCGCTTTTTGAATTGTACTTGCGTAGTTAATACTGCTTTTGATTTGTCCATGTTGAAATTCTAATATTTCTTTTTGAGCAGTTATCTGTAATTCAGCTTCTTTTAATTTTCGAATATCAGAATCGATTGCTATTAAATTACTGACTTCGTTATCACTATCAATTATTGGAGTTATTGTGGTTTGAACCCAAACTATTTCGCCAGATACCGTTTCTGTTGTCGATTCATATATTACTGATTTTTTTTCTTTTATACAAATTTCAATTAAGGTTTTGATATCGGTATTTTTGCTGGAATTAATAATATTATCTCCAAACTTAGATATAAGTTGTTGTAAATCATATCCGTATAAACGAGTAAAACCTTCATTAATCCATTGGAAATAACCTTTTTTATCACAAATTATTATTGCATTATCTGTTTTGCTTGCAACAATTGATAATTTTTGAAGTTCAAAATTAATTTTCTCAATTTCATCTCTTTGCGTTAAAATTTCTTCATTTTGCTGTAATAATTCTTCATTTTTTTCAACAATTTCATTTTTCTTAAATTCTATTTCACTTGTTCGTTCTTTAACTATATTTTCTAAATTTTTATTTTGATAATCAAGCGTTTCTGTAAGTTCTTCGTTTTTTGTAAATGCTTTTGTAAACCGTATTGCTAATAAAAAGGATTGCCCTAATATAAAAACAAAAATTCCCATAGGTAATAATTCAACTGTTTCAAACCCTTGAGCGTAAAAAACATCATTAATCACTGTAATAAAAAATAATCCTAAAGTAATTGCTAATAAAATCGCACCATCACGTTTTTTGATTAATGCTTTTACCATCACAAATGCGGTATATAATACTAGAAGTACAACAACAATTTGAAATGGTGTTGCTAAATGTGAAAAAAAGGAAGCGGGTAGAAATAATGTTAGTGAAAATAAAATACTTAATGTAGTTAATCCAATTAAAATCCATTTACTTACTTCATTTTTAAAATTATAGTAAAGAAATGCTAAAAAAGCCGGAGGTCCTAAGAAAAATGTTACATATTCTATTCGATAGGATATATACCATGAAATATTTTCAAATAATATAGTAAAAAATTCATTTCCAGTAACAATTGTTCTAAATGACATGAATAAAGTGAGTAATCCAAAATAGAACGCTGAAACATTTTTTCTTCTTAAGAAAAATAAACCAAAATGATATATAGAAATTATTAATATTGCACCAAAAAGGAATAAATCGTAGGCAATTCCTCTTTCTCTAGCTGATGTTATTTTTGTAATCTCTCCAATTTTTGGAATTGAAAAAAAACCTCCGAAAACATGATTATAATTCGATACTTTGAAAACTAAATCAATTGTGTCATTATTTATTGTAAGTGGTTGAATGATTGGGCAAAAATATGGAACTGAATTTTCCTTGGTTTTAGAAACTGTTCCGTTTTTGCATAACAATTCGCCATTTACCCAACATTCATAAGAGGTCATAATTTCGCGGATATCTAAAGCAAGTGTACTGTATTTACTGCTATTTACCAATACTTTAATATGGAAAGTTGCATATCCGTAACTCAAAATTTTTTCGCCATAAAAATCAAAATCATTCCAATAAACTGGTTCATGGACATAACAAAATTTATCCGCAATTGAATCTTGTAATTCTTCGGTTGTTAATAACTGATTCCAATAAAATTCCCATTCCCCATTTAATTTCAAACTACCATTTTCAGAAAAATTATAATTTCTTAAATCAATAACACCTTTATTAACCTCAATATTATCTTCTTGCGAAAATACTTTGATTGAAAATACGAATAATAAAAGTAAAATAAAAAAGCTATTTTTCATATTTAAATGAATTAAATATATAATTTTTCAGATATTCAAACTTCTAAATTATAAAATAATAATTGTTTTTTAAACTTTACAATTCAAACAATTAGGTTTTTGTAGAATTAGCACTTAACTCCAAAAAGTTGAAATATTTTAAAATATTCTATAAAAGTAATTTATTTAATTTATAAAATTAAACAAATTATGTTTTTTTTTACATATTTAATAACAAAAATATCCTAAACTTACTTATTTTTACAAATTATTATCAATGATATTAAAAACAATAGACAGGTAACAAAAGTTCGATATAATTTGAAAACATTAAAATTTGGGAAAGTGAAAATTTAAATAAATAATTTGAATTAAGAGTTGAATTTTCTAACTTTTAAATATACAATCTTTGTCATCGTAAAATATCTTTTGAGGGATAACGAAAAAACAAAATTGAGGAATAATGGGAAGTACACAAATCTGCTAATATGAAAAAAAATGCTTTTTGTTTTTTGAATTAACCTTATAACTTGCTCATTTCAAATCGACAAGACACTTTCAGTTTGACAGTTTGTATTTTAAATTTTAATCCTTGATTCGAATAAATAATGAAAAAAATATTATTAACAAATTAATTATAAAAATTATGAAATTTAAAAAATGCTTTAAAATTGTTGCAATTTTTGTAACATCTTTTATACTAATAAGTTGGGGAAGTGAAGGACATTACAAAATTAACAATTCATCACAATTATCATTTAATGCAGAAATGCAGCAGTTTATGTCTTGGGCGAGTTTTTTAGCTGAACATGCTTCAGATGCAGATTACAGAAAAGATGAAGACCCAACCGAATCTCCAAAACACTACATTGATATAGATAATTACAGTGGTTTTATTTTAAATGGACAAATTACCATGTCGTTAACTGAAATTATTACACTTTACGGTCAATCGTTTGTTTATGACAATGGAATTCTACCTTGGGCTACATTAACAACTTACGATACTTTAGTAAATTGCTTTGAAAGAAGAGATTGGAATAAAGCTATGTTAACAGCTTCAGATTTAGGTCATTATGTTGCCGATGGACACATGCCTCTACATCTTACCCAAAACTATAATGGTGGAAGTACCGGTAATTATGGAATTCACTCAAGATATGAATCTACCATGATAAATGATTATGTTTACCAGATTATTTACAACGGCAGAGAAATTGAAGTTATTACTGATGTTCAACAATACATATTCGACTATATTTATGCAAATTACGTATATGTAGATTCAGTTATTGATGCTGATAATTATGCAAAAGGTATTGCGGGAAATACTTCTTCACAGACTTATACTGATGCACTTTGGTTTAAAACAAAGAATTTTACAACAAAACTGTTTAGCGATGCCTCAAATTCGTTGGCTGAAATTATTTATACAGCGTGGGTTGAAGCTGGAAGTCCATCAATGACAGCATATATTGATTATGTTGAAAATAAATACGATAATTTGAATATTTCAAATTATCCAAATCCTTTTTCAAGTTCAACAACTATAAATTATTATGTAAATAAAAATTCAGATATAAATTTGAAAGTACTTGATATTAAAGGAAATATTGTTGCAACGTTAGTAAATGAAACTCAGGAGCAAGGTGATTACTCAATTAATTGGATACCTGAAAATTGTGAATCCGGAATTTACTTTGTAGTTCTTAAATCTGGTAATATAATCGAAACTAAGTCAATGATATTTATTTAAATACAAGTTTTGTAAACAATGCTTTTTTATATTTTAAATAATTGATAATCAACGAAATATAAAACATAATAATTTTTTGATAGCGTAAATTAATAGTGACTTAACATCAAAACAAACCAAAACGTCATCCGGTAGGGAACTCTTTGATGGATGCAGTAAAGTAATAAAAAGTATATCTGAAAGATTGAATGTAAATATATTACAACAAATTTACTTTTTATTTCAATAAGAACAAAAATCCTCGAGTTCATTTATTCGCTATCGCTTATGAAAAAGTTAATGATGACATGATTTTTGGAAAAGTCATTACTTTTGTACACAATCAATTTTTTATATCAACTAAAAAATCGAACTTTTAAAATTAGGCAAAGCATTCAATAATTTTGATAAATAGAATTAAAAAAATAAAATGATACGGATTTTTATTATAAATACCGATAAAAATCCACATCTAATTTAAATATATAGAACTAAAAAAAGAAAAATATAGAAATGGAACACCATAATGCTGGTAATGAAAAAAAAACAATGTTGGTAGTAATTTTAACTGCTATAACAATGTTTATCGAAATATTTTTTGGTATTATCACAAATTCAATGTCTTTACTTGCAGATGGTATTCACATGGGTTCACATGTACTTGCAATTGGTTTAAGTTGGATTGCCTATATAATTGTAAGAAAAATTTCTAAGAACAAAAATAATATTGCAAATTCTAATAAAATTTTATCTCTTTCGGGATATAGCAGTGGTCTAATGCTTTTAATATTTGCATTTGTAATTTTATATCAGGCATTTGGCAGATTTTTTAATCCTGTTGTTATTCAGTACAAAGAAGCTATAATTGTGGCATTTATTGGATTAGCAGTAAATATAATAAGTGCTGCACTTTTGCATCATAACCACGAACATTCAGACCATAACATAAAAGCTGCTTATTTACACGTAATTGCTGATGCTTTGACAAGTGTTACTGCAATAATAGGACTTTTTGCAGCAATGTATTTTAAAATAATCTGGATAGATGCTATTGCAGCTATAATTGGTTCATTTGTAATTATTAAATGGTCTTTTGGATTGTTAAAAGAAACAATTAAGGAATTGGTTGATTTTAATATTGACGAACAAAAAAAAGTAAATAAACCAGAAAGTTTAATTAGTTGATATAAAAGACTCTGCTTATTTTTGCGTTTTTGTTTTGTCCATATAATGTAACAAATTAAACTTTTACCTGTTTTTAACTAATATAATTGTATTTTTTGTTTTAAAAAAGATATTTTTTCAAAATTTGGAAAACTGTTTTGTGCTTTGAATTAAAATGCCAAGTTTATAAAAATCAAATATTTTAAGATTAATATTTCCTTTTAGTAATTGTCTTTTAATCAAATTTTTGGAGCATAAAAAAATCAGATAAACAAAATTTATCAGATACACTTTTTTTATTTGATTATAAAATTTTAAAAGCGAAATATCATTTATAAAATTTATATCATTTTCAACAAATTGTAAAATATAAATCAGATTTTTAATCCCTTTTTCTGTTTTATTTAAAAAATCATCATTATCCTCAATATCACCATTTAAAATTGGATTCTTGATATGTGAAATCGTTATTTTTCTCTTTTTTAATTCATAACCAAATAAAGAATCTTCATGTCCGTAATTTTTTAGTCGTTCATCAAACTTAATTTCATTGAATAATTGCTTTTTTATTACGAAATTATTTGTCATAAACGATTTATTTGGAGATATTTGTCTGATTTTTACTGGCTGACTTTCTTTAATAATTCCATATTTCCATCTAAGCATTTTATTTTTATCGGGTTGTGAATTGTCATAAATTCTGCCTCCACAAATTACATCACAATCAGATATTTGAATGAAATCATAATAATTTTTTATAAAATTATCAGAAATTAAAACCGCATCACAATCTAAAAACAGAAGATATTCAAATTTTATATAATTTATAAACAAATTTCTGATTTTTGCTCTTCCAACATTTGCATCTAATTTAATATAAGTATGTTCCGAACATGTTTTTTCATTTATTTTTCTAAAATATTCAGAAGAATAGTCATCTATTAAAATTATCTCGAATGGAATTTCAGTTTTTTTTGACAGAAATGATAAATCGTTAACTAATTTGGTAACATCAAAATTATAAATAGGAATACAAATAGAAATCATAAACTTTTGTGGAGTAATAATTTGAAATACTGAAAATTAGTTATGATATAATGCCCTAAATAAATTAGCTTTCTTGAACTAGTGTCATGTCAATCATTTATTGACGTATAAATTTCAGGTGAAAACACCTGAAATGTGCAGATAATGTTGCACTTGTCAGGTGTTTTCACCTGACAACTTTCTCTTGACATGACACTAGTTCTCTTTGTGGTTAAAATATATATTTAAAACTTATGTAACAAACTATTTACCAAATAGATTACTTAACTATCTTTATAATTACAAAATTTATAAATCATTAAACTGAAATATAAAGTTTGAGAATTAATTTTTTATCCAATATGGTTTTCTTTTCTTCAAAAATGCATTCAAACCTTCTTGTCCTTCGTCAGTTGCTCTAATGTCGGCAATTAATTTTGCTGTATATTCTATCGATTCGTCTATCGATTGAGTATTTGCAATATCGTAAATTAAATTTTTACAGAATGTTAAAGCACTTGGACCAGAAGTTCTTAATTGTTCAATAGTTTCGTTAACATATTCGTCTAATTGACTTTTTGATAACGATTTATTTACAAGTTTCAATGTTTCAGCTTCTGAGCCTTTAATTCGTTTTCCGGTAAACATTAGTTCTTTAGTCCCAAATTCGCCAACTCGTTTCATTATATAAGGTGCTATACATGCTTGAATTAGGCCCATATTAACATCTGTTACCGAAAAAATGGTTTCTTCATTACAAAATGCAAAATCACATGCGGCAAAAAAACCAATTCCTCCATCAATAGCAGACCCGTGTATAACAGCAATTGTAGGTTTTTTGCAGGAATAAATCTCGTAAAGGCATTTTGAAAAAAGTAAGCTCTCGAAATAATTTTGTTCGTAAGAATATTTAGCAACATCTTTTAGCCAGTTCAAATCAGGACCGGCACAAAAGGTTTTACCTCTTCCTTTTAATATTATAATTTTAATTTCAGCAATTTTATTTACATATTTAAACACATCTATTAACTCTGTCATCATTACCTCATTATAGGTATTGGAATTGTCCGGTTTGTTTAACCAGATAATTCCTAAGTCATCTTCTATTTCCAGTTTTAACGTTGTAAATTCTCTCATTTTTAAAATTGTCGGGGTTTTTTACTAATTTTTTATTCGCATTTTAAAACTTTAATTCAAGTGTTCATCTTATAAAATTTGGAATAAATGTGTTTTCTGTGTTTTTATATTGAAATTAATATATTTGATTGATTATGAGATTATTTTAATTTAAATTGTAACATTAAAAATATTTACTAATTCAGTTTTATATTTTTTTTGTGAAAATATAAAACAATAACATAATTTGCAAATTAAATTTTTGATACTAAATAAGAATATTTAATTTTTGTATTAATTGCGTTTTTAAAAAATTATTAATCAATTTGTTATATATAATTTAAAGTAAAATGAAATTTACTGCCGACAGTCGGTTCGCTTTCTGCCCAAATTTCGCCACCATTTTTTTCGACAAATTCTTTACATAAAATTAATCCTAATCCGGTTCCTTTTTCGTGATTTGTACCAACTGTCGAAAAATTTGAATCTATTTTAAAAAGTTTTGAAACAGTTTCGGTTTTCATTCCGACTCCAGTATCTTCTATTGTAATTTGTATCAGATTATTACTGTTTATTTTGTGATAAACTTTTATTAATCCGTCTGCGTTTGTAAATTTAATTGCATTTGAAACCAGATTTCTTAAAACAGTAGTAACCATGTTCATATCGGCAAAAACGGTTAAATCGTCCGGAAGTTCATTTATTAGTGTAATTTTTTTCTGTAATGCAGCATTTTTCATCAATCCAAATGTTTCAACTATTATTCCATGAGGATAAACTTTATCAGGAGTAAAACTTATTCTATTTGTCTGTGATTTAGACCATTCGAGTAAATTATCCAGTAATGTATGAGCCGATTTTGATGATTCTAATATTATTTCGGCAAATTGTTTACTTTTCTCTAAATCGCCAACATTTATTTTCTTTATTAATAATTCTGAAAATCCAATTATTTGATTAAAAGGATTTTTTAAATCGTGTGCTATTATAGAGAAAAATTTGTCTTTTGTTTTATTTAAATTAGAAAGATTTATCTCCTGTTTTTTTATTGTAAGATGTGTTTTTACTCGAGCTATAAGTTCTTCTTTTTTAAATGGTTTTGTAATATAATCAACGCCACCAATTTCAAAGCCTTTTGATATACTTTGCTCGTCGTCTTTTGCAGTTAAAAAAATAATTGGAATATCCTTAGTTAAAACATTCTCTTTAAGCTTTTCACAGACTTCAAAACCACTCATTTCGGGCATCATTATGTCCAGAAGTATTAAATCAAAAGAAATATTTTTAATATTCTCGAGTGCTTTTTTACCGCTTTGAGCAAAGTTTATATTATATCCTTCTGATTTTAAGATATTTCCTACAACTTGTATATTTTGAGAAACATCATCAACTATCAGAATTCGAGAATTATTATTTTTCATTTTCTAATTTACTTTTAAGAGATTTCAACATATTAATTATTTCTCTAAAGTTTGACAAAGTTAATTGAATATTATCAATATCTATATTTCCGCAAAATAAATTTAATTTTTTTCCATAATCAAATATAATATTAATTTTATTTTCCTTTCCAATATTCATTATTTTTGTTCCAAAATTTTCGATAATTGATATGTCTGATGAATTTTTTATTTCGCTCCATTCTGAGTGGAGAATATTCTCCAACTCTTCGAGTACTTTGCATACATTTTCGTAATTTATATCTGTCAATAAACCAATGCTTCCATCATTTATATTTATAGAGGTTTGTTTAAAAAACTCAACTAATTTATCAATTAAAATATTACGTTCAAGAGGTTTACGAATAAAACCATTAAAATTTTCGCTAATTTGTTTTTGTTGTTCCTCTGTTAGAGAAATTGCAGATATAGCAATTACCGGAATATGCTTTAAATCAGGTTCTTTTTTAATTAATTCTGCGGCTTTAAATCCATCAATTCCATTCATTTTTAAATCCATAAATATTAAATCAGGAATAAATTGTTTTGCCAGAATAAATGCTTTGTTGCCGTCGTCGGTTTCAATTATTTTTAGATTTGTATCTGATAAGTAATTTTTAACAATATTTCGGCTAGAATCGTTATCATCAACAACAAGAATCAGATGTTCGTCGAATTTTACGTTTGAGTTTTCATTATTAAAAGTATCCGAAAAGTTTATTGTTTCATCTGTTTCTTCGATATTGCAGAATTTGATTTTGAAAACACTGCCTTCGCCAATTTTACTTTTAAGAGTTATTTTGCCATCCATCATCTCAATTAATCTTTTTGAAATAGCTAATCCTAAACCCGTTCCTTCATATTTTCTGGCGTCTTGATCTTCTTGTTGCTGAAATGCGGTAAATATTGTTTTTTGAGATTCTTCTTTTATACCTATTCCTGTGTCGATAATTCTTAAAATTAAATCATTTTTATTGTTTTTATTATTAATATATTCCACCTTAATTTTTACATAACCCCTTTGTGTAAATTTAATTGCATTTCCAACCAGATTCAATAATATCTGTCTAATTCTAAGTTCGTCAAATAAAACATATTGCGGTAAGTTTTCGGGTATTTCAAAAAATAAATCAATTTTCTTCTGTTGAGATTTTAATGTAAAAATTTCTTTTATTTCAAATAATATTGTCTTTATATCAACTGAACTTTTATTAATCTGCATTTTTCCGGCTTCAATTTTCGATAAATCAAGTATATCATTAATTAAGTGAAGCAAAGTTTTACTTGCAGATTTTATTGAATGCAAATAATTTTTTTTAAACTCTTCTTTTTCAACACTTGAAAGAATATCTGTAAAACCGATTACAGCATTTAGTGGAGTTCTGATTTCGTGAGACATATTTGCTAAAAACCTGCTTTTTAGTTTATTAGCTGTTTCTGCACGTTCTTTTTCCTCTAAAAGTTTTGTTTCAAAGTTTTTAGTAGGAGTTATATCTAAAATAGTAGTTATCAGTAGTTTTTCGCCGGATAATTCAAAAATATTTGAATTAACATTTGCATAGAATATTTCTTTATTTTTTTTATAAAGTTGAGTTTCAAAATTATTAACTTTTCCTTCTTTAAGTATTTGATTAATAAATAAATTACGTTCTTCTTTATTTACATAAATTTCTAAAATATTTGATGATAATGAATCTTCGTAAACATAACCGGTCATATCCATAACTGCCTGATTAGCTTCTACAACTTTTCCGTTAATTGTTGTAATAGCAATACCTAACTGCGAATTTTCGAAAAGTTTTCGATATTTATTTTCGGATTGAATAATTATTTGCTCTGCATTTTTCTTATCTGTAATATCTTCTTTTATAGCTAAATAACGTACTACTTTTCCTTCGGCATCTTTTATAGGTGTAATTGTTGCAGCTTCCCAATATGATTTTCCAAATTTATTGATATTATGAAATTCGCCTTTCCATTGCATACCTAACGAAATAACATTCCACAAGTTTTCGTAAAATTCTTTTGGCTGTTCACCTGATTTTAAAATTCGAGGATTTTTTCCGATGGCTTCATTAAAAGTATAACCTGTAGTTTTTTCGAACGCATTATTTGCATATTCAATATTTCCATCTAAATCTGTAATTACTATTGTATTTACACTTTGTTCAACTGCTATGGTAAGTTTTCGGTGTTCTTCTGCAATTTGATTTTTTTCCCATAACTCCATTATTAATTTGTCGTTCAGAAGTTTATTTTTTATATGAAGTCTAATTTTTGCTAAAAATTCTGTAGTATTTATAGGTTTGTGAATAAAATCTTCAGCACCTAGTTCATATCCTTTAACTATGTAAATATCATCGCGTTGACTTGTCAAAAATACTACGGGAATATTTTCAGAACTAGAATTATTTTTCAATATTTTGCAAATTTCAAATCCGTCAATATCAGGTAAATTGATGTCTAGAATTATTAAGTCGTGA
>Ga0316608_1001003_pt1 | contig 11710 bp, 8 predicted proteins | sample MIS2016152B_MG_FD_207673 | JGI IMG/M metagenome (GOLD analysis project Ga0316608, IMG submission 207673) | Microbial mat bacterial communities from Middle Island sinkhole, Lake Huron, Michigan, United States - MIS.2016.152B | ecosystem: Environmental > Aquatic > Freshwater > Lake > Sediment... | reverse complement strand
GGGTCAGTACAATCAGCGCATCCACCGCACACACATCGCCTTTATGAGTAATCAGGAGCGGATTAACATCAATTTCAGCTATTTCAGGATGTTCTATACCCAAACGGGATAATCCCATCAGCGTCTGAACCAACTGATCCCGATTGGCGGCTTTTTCACCTCTGAAGTCTTGCAGAAGGCGGGATGCTTTGATGTCGTTAATCATATCCAGCGCGTCTTTTTCACTTAAAGGAGCAAGTCTGAATACTACATCGGAAACTGCTTCGGCAAAAATTCCGCCCACGCCGAACATGACCACAGGTCCGAATTGCTGATCCCGGAACAATCCGGCAACAAATTCCCGGCGTCCTGCAATCTGAGGCTGCACCAGAAACCCATCCAATTCGTCTTTGGCTTCATTTTCAATGGCTATTGCCGACTGTCTCACGTCTTCGGCACAGGAAAGATGGAGATGAACCAATCCCCGCTCGGTTTTGTGCAGGAGTGTGTCTCCCAATCCTTTCAAAACAACCGGAAAACCGATGTCATGCGCCGCTTTCACAGCCTCATCTGTTGTTTTTACCATCCGTTCTTCAACCGCAGGAATCCCATACGCCCTTAAAACATCCTTTGATTCTCTTTCATTTAAGGCTTTTTTCCGGGATATTTTTGCCTTGTTCAGCAGCTCTTCTATGGTCATTTGCACTCCTTTATTGTTCTTTTATCTTTTCATCTTTTTGAAAATTATGATAATAACACAGAATGTTCTGAAAGCGATTTCCAAACTTTCTATTCAGGAGAGATATATTATGGCTCGACAAATTGCAACATTTCTTTTAGGCGAAACGCTATTCGGCGTGGATATTCTGCTGGTCAAAGAAATTTATCGGCATAAAGCCATCAGCCCGATTCCGGGCGCGCCGCCGCATCTTTGCGGATTGATGAATCTGCGCGGGCGGATCGTTACGGTCATTGATCTCGGTGTATGCTTAAACCGCCCTGCTACGGACAACATTGAGGCGTGCCGGCTGCTGATATTCAAAACCCAATCGGAAATCAGAGATTACGCGCATGAAGACTTTCTCAAAGACGTTTATCTGGGCGAAGATATTGTCGGATTTCTCATTAATCGCATGGATGATGTGCTGACGGTTGAAAATAAAGATATTCTGCCGACTCCGCCGAATCTTGCGGATGTAGATGAAGACCTGATTAAAGGCGTTATCAGACAGGGAAAGCAATTGGTGATTCTTTTGGATCTTCCGGCAGTGCTTGAAAGTGTGATGAGTGCTGTTGTCGAATCAAAGGAAAGCTGAACAATAACAGGAGTTAAAACAATGAAATTTCTTAAAAATCTCAGTATCGGCGTAAAAATCGGCTTAGGCTTCGGCGTGGTGATTGCCATCATGCTGACAATGGGCATTGTTGCGACAGTTAAAATGGGAGATATTCAGGATAATGCCGAAAAACTGGCTCACGAATATCTGCCGGAGCTTTCGATTCTTGACAAGCTTGAAAGAAATCTGTTTCTCACCCAGTATTATATGCGCGGATATGATGCCACCGGCAAGAGGATCTATGCCAATGAGGCAAAAAAATATTTTGATGAAACCAAGAAAAATCTCAAAGAGGCACAGGACCTGACAACTAAATATCAGGGGCTTGAGAAACTCAGAGAAAACATTGATCCGATAATGGAAAAAATCAGGATATATGAAGATGTTATTGAAAAGAGCATTGAAAAACATTCAGAGATTATCAATGCTCAGACACCTTTTGATGTTGCTGCTACAGCCTATATGCAAAGCGCTCATAAGCTGTTGGATGTTCAGTTTGAATCTATGAAAACAGATATAAATTCCGGAGCCGCCGCGTCTGTTTTGCTGGAACGTCTTGAAAAAATGGAAGTTCTCCATGAAATTATCACGAGCGGAGACGCTATCAGAATTGCCAACTTCAAATTTCAGGCATTCCGAACCCCTGAAACTGCTCAGGAAAAGATGAAAGATTTTGATAAAATTCCGAAATATCTTGAAAGAATCCGTCCTTTGTTGAAAAAACAGGAAAATTCGGACGAGCTTGCAAAAATTCAGGCAGCCGCGCATGAATACAAACGGACAATGGAAAAGGTTCTTCAAAGCTGGCTTGAACTTCAAAATGTTATTCAGCAGCGGGTAGATGCCGCAACGGCAGTACGACAGTCTATCATAGAGGTTTCAGGCATAGGCATGGATCGGGTGCTGAGTGTGGCAAACGGCGCAACCGCCACTTTGTCTGAGATTTCAAAAAATATGGTTGTTCTGTTTGTTCTTGCGCTGATCACAGCGATTGTTATCGCGTTTTTTATCTCTTATGCGATTAAGTCTTCCATAGTCAAAATTGTTGATTTTACACGCCGATTCGGAGGCGGAGATTTAAGCACGGAAGTTGATATTCATACCGGCGATGAAATCGGACAGATGGCAAAGAGTCTGAACGGGGCTGTGAAAAATCTTAAGAATATGATACAGGAACTCGTGGATACCACCCACCGCCTTTCCGGTTCTTCGGAAGAATTATCCGCAGTATCCGAAGAAATGGCGTCAACTGCCGAAGAGATGAGTTCTCAGGCAGTTACGGTTGCCGGCGCATCTGAGCAGATAGCCGCCAATATCAGCGTTGTCGCAGCCGCTACGGAGCAATCCGGCGCGGTGCTGTCCGGTATTGCCACCATGACCGAAGAAATGTCTTCCGCTTTTGTCCATGTTGTCGAATCCGGGCAGAAGACTTCGGAAAGCGTGAAAAGTATGGCGCAGTCAGGTGAAGACATATCGCTGCAAATCCGCAGCATCGCCGCCGCAACCGAAGAAATGACGGTTTCATTGAACGAGGTGGCAAAAAACACCGTTAAGGCGAATCAGATTTCCCAGAATGCAAGCCATCTTGCCGGCGATATCAATTCCCGCATGACGGGATTGTCTGCTGCCTCAAAGAAAATCGGCAAGATTGTCGGAATCATAAAAGACATTGCGGATCAGACGAATATGCTGGCTCTGAATGCCACCATCGAAGCCGCAGGCGCAGGAGATGCCGGAAGAGGATTCGCGGTGGTGGCAGGAGAAGTCAAAGAACTTGCAAAACAGTCGGCTGAGGCAACGGATGAGATTGCCGCTCAGATTGAAGAAATTCAGAAGGCGGTGGCGGACGCGGTATCGGCAATTGAGGAAATCGGTAAAGTCATCAATCAGACAGCAGACATCAATCAGATGATTGCCTCATCCGCAGAAGAGCAGACCGCGACCGCCGGTGAAATTTCAAAATCTGTTGCCGGCACATCGGTATCAGCAAAGGCAGTGGCTCAGAATGCCGTTGAATCATCCCGGCTTGTGGAAGATATTGCGCGTGCAATGGAAGAAAGCTCGGATACCGCAAAACAAGTGGCTCACAGTATTGATGAATTGTACAGAAGTGTTCAGGATGTGGCTCAGTCTGTGGATGAAGCGGCTAAAGGTGTAACCGAAGTTTCCAAAAATATTCAGGGAATCAGCATGGCATCCAAAGGCACGGCTGTCGGCGCGTCCCAGACCAGAGAATCTTCAGGAGAACTTGCAAAAATGGCTGCATCTCTGATGGAGATGGTGAATCGGTTCAAATTGTAACTCACCTTACGCAAAACCCCTCCCCCGGCCCCTCCCCGAAACGGAGAGGGGAGTCTCAAACCTCTCCCCCTGCCCTCTCAGGGAAGGGGGACGGGGGGTTAGGTCGGATGCGTAAGGTGAGATTGTAAAGCGTAAACTGAAAGAAAAACATGAAATGGGAAATCGAATATATACTGATACGAATTCAGTCTTTTTTACGCCGAGCGATAAATCGCCCGGCTAGAAGCTCAAGCAGGCTGAAGCCGGCTAATTTCAAATCAGCCCGCTTCAGCGGGCTTCAGCTTATAGCCCTGAAATTTATTTCGGGGCGTAAAAGGCAAAAAATATGCCATGAAAAACCAAATTCGGAGTAGTATACTTTCTGATTTACCTCATATATTGTCTGCTATGGGCTTGAGATTTACAATTTTAGGCGCAGAGCATTAATTAAAAATTGACACCTAAACGCAGAAGGAAATGACCATGAAAAGAAGAAATTGCAGATTTTTCGGACAGATGATGATTATCGGAATGTTGATTATCAGTTTTTCGCTCAGTGCATCGGCAGCGGATATTGACATTCTGGCTTGTCCCGAAGGATGCACCACTTTGGCAATCAGTATGTATCTGAGCCGGGAAATTCAGAAATCCGATCCTGAATTTCACCTCAATCCGAAAGCCACCGAAGGCTATCTGTATAATCTGGCAGAAATGGGGCGTAATTCAGCTTTATGGAAAACAACCGTGTTCGGCATCAATGATGATGTTCTGATTTTTGCGCCGCAGGGCGGTAAAGAGCCTTTTACAAAATTCTTTCCCCAAGTTAATGCAAAATTCAGATTTCTATATGGAATTTTATGGGAAGTTACAGGTCATTATTTTATCACGACTGATCCGAAACTTAAAACCTATTCTGATTTCAAAGGAAAAAAACTGGGATTGGGCTTGCTTACGCAAAGCGATTGGGGCATGAATCCGACATTGGATTTAAAGTACGGATACAGCATAAGTCATGAAAATGCCGAACTGTTTTATCCGGGACCTGCAAAGCTGGGAAAAGCTCTGCTGAACGGAGAAGTTGACGCCATTGTTGCCGGACTGGGCGCGGAACCCAATTTCAAAAGCTGGCTGCCCTCGCTGATTTTAAGCGAGTTGGAAAAGTCGGATAAACCCTTGTACTATATCGGACAGGAAGCGGCAGCAGGCGAAAAAATCAATGAATCTTTAAAAACATCATACATTCCGATCACGATTCCTGCCGGAACTCTGCCCCGTCAGCCCCGACCTCTGAACACCCTTGTTGACGGCAATTATCATGCCTGCCATGAAAGCTTTCCTGAAGATTTGGCATATAAATTGGTAAAATTCGTGGCAAAAATAGGTCCCAAAGCAAGGCTGGAAGCCGGAATCTGGCAGACATGGAGTCCTGAAATGATGGTCGCCGGGCTTTCGGAAGACAATACGCATCCCGGCGCGATTCGGGCATACAAAGAACTGGGCTGGTGGGAACTCATAAAAAAATTCAAACCGGCGAACCTGCCCAAATAAGGATAAAATGATGATAACCAGCGTAAGAAACAAGTTTCTGATTCCTACGATAGCTCTGATTTTTATCGGATTAGCCGGATCGGTGGCAATATCGTATATCAGTTTTCAGAAAGCTATCCGAATGATGGCAGAAACACATATTGAGCAGCTTGCATCTTCTGCCGCAAATCAGTTAGGCGTATGGATTGAAACCACCCGTCTGAATGTGAAAAGCTGGAGCGAAGAACTCGTCATACAAACTGCGGCGACAGATGGTTATATGGGGCAGGCATCGCGTGGGGTCGCAAGTGAACGCCTGAAAAAGATTATAGAAACATACGGATTTTTTGATGAAATTCTTTTAACTGACGGTTCAGGAACAGTTATTGCCGCAGGAAATCCCAAACTTATCGGCAAACTGAAAATTTCTGACAGGCTGTTTTTTCAGGAAGGCATGAAGGGAAACGCTATGATTTCCGATGTTGTTCAAAGCAGAGTTTCGGGAAAACATATTTTTGTGGTGGCATTTCCTGTTCGGCAGGCTGCTGATGACAAAGTCCTCGGCGTTTTAGCGGCAGGGATTGATTTGGGGATTTTTTATAAGCGATTTATTGAGCCGATCAGGGTGGGGAAAAGCGGTTATGCGTTTATATGTAATCAGGAGGGCGTTATCATTGCCCATCCTGACAAAGACGCTGTATTGAAAAAAAACATCAGAGAGTTAGGCTTTGGTCAGGAAATGCTGACAAAACAAGACGGTAATTTTTCTTATACCTTAAATGATGTTGAAAAAATAGCTGCTGTAAAAAAAATCGGAATAACAAACTGGTTGGTAACGGTAACTGTCCATAACTCGGAACTGCTTGAATCGGCAAAGAATATCGGATATGTCCAGATTTTTATTGCGGCTGTCGTCATTATTCTGGTGAGTCTGGTAATATTTTTTATTGCAGGGTCTGTTACCCGCCCGTTGGATGATGTGGGGAAAATACTCAAAGATATTGCTGCCGGAAATCTCAGCAGAAATATTGACATAAAAAGTCAGGATGAAATCGGGCAGATGGCAAATGATCTGAACCATGCGGTCGGCAATCTGAGAAATATGATGCAGGAACTCGCAGATACGACTCATCGCCTTTCCGGTTCTTCAGAAGAATTGTCAGCAGTATCCGAAGAAATGGCGTCCACTGCCGAAGAGATGAGTTCTCAGGCAGTTACCGTTGCCGGCGCATCTGAGCAGATAGCCGCCAATGTCAGTGTTGTCGCTGCTGCTACTGAAAAATCCGGCGCGTCACTGTCCGGCATTGCCTCCATGACCGAAGAAATGTCTTCCGCTTTTGTCCGTATTGTCGAATCGGGACAGCGGACTTCGGAAAATGTAAGGGGTATCGCGCAGTCAGGCGAAGACATATCACTGCAAATCCGAAATGTTGCAGCCGCAACCGAAGAAATGACGGTTTCATTGAACGAGGTGGCAAAAAACACGGTCAGGGCGAATCAGATTTCTCAGAATGCGAGCCATCTTGCCGGAGATATCAATGCCCGCATGACTGCACTGTCTGCTGCTTCAAAGAAAATCGGCAAGGTTGTCGGAATCATAAAAGACATTGCGGATCAGACGAATATGCTCGCGCTGAATGCCACTATCGAAGCTGCCGGAGCAGGAGACGCGGGAAGAGGATTTGCGGTGGTGGCAGGAGAGGTCAAATCGCTTGCAAAGCAGTCGGCTGATGCGACCGATGAGATTGCCGCTCAGATCGAAGAAATTCAGAAGTCAGTGGCGGACGCGGTATCGGCAATTGAGGAAATCGGGAAAGTCATCAATCAGACAGCGGATATCAATCAGATGATTGCGTCATCCGCAGAAGAGCAGACCGCGACAGCCGGTGAAATCTCAAGATCGGTTGCCGGTACGTCAATATCTGCAAAGACAGTGGCTCAGAATGCGGCAGAATCATCCCGGCTTGTGGAAGATATTGCGCGTGCGATGGAAGAAAGCTCGAATACCGCAAAACAGGTGGCTTACAGTATTGATGAATTGTACAGAAGTGTTCAGAATGTGGCGCGGTCTGCTGATGAAGCGGCTAAAGGCGTGAATGAAATTTCAAAAAACATTCAAGGGATCAGCACGGCATCCAAAGGCACTGCTATCGGCGCATCTCAGACGCTTGAATCTTCAAGAGAATTGGCAAAAATGGCAGCGTCTCTTACGGAGATGGTAAATCGGTTCAGACTTTATACTGATCCGAAGCCAGTTTTAACGCCGAGCGATAAATCGCCCGGCTAGAAGCTCAAGCCCGCTGAAGCAGGCTGACTGTAGCTGGCTTCAGCCTGCTTCAGCTTATAGCCCTGAAATTTATTTCGGGGCGTAAAAAGGCAGAAACTATGCCAAGAAAAATCAAAGTCGGAAGAGTATAGTTAAGAAACAAGCCACAAAGCCCGATCCGTTGTTTTTTCAAGCACATACTGAGATACGCTGCCCATGAAAAACGCCTTGTTTATTCCCCGTCTGCCGATAACTACCGTGCCGTAATCGCCGTTTTTCATTTCATCTATAATTATTTTGCCGACCTTCATTGTACAAGGAACCTCCTTAATCTGAATCTGTTTTTCGCTGATGCCTGCGTCTTTGAATTTTTTATATGCCAGCGCGTTAAAATGAGCGATACAGGTCTTATTGCCGCTTAAAATCATTTCTTCGATGTCTTTATCGTCAAGATCAAGTTCACAATAATCGCCGGCTTTCGGAATGACATGAAAGAGGGTAATCGTAACATTGGGATTTCCGCCGAGCATAAAGCTTAAATGGTCAATGGCTCTGAACGAGGTTTCGGAGCCGTCAATGGCTGCCATGATTTTCTGAGATATGACATCTCCGTCCACCACCCATACCGGAATAATGCGGGAATGTTCCAAAAGCTTGGTGGTCAGGCTTCCCATCAGGACTTCCTGCATTCTCGAAAGTCCCCGTCTGCCCACCACTATCGCATCATATCTTTTTTCCTGAGCAGATTCGATAATATCTTTGGCAGTGCCGATTTTTTTCGGCTGAGTTTTGAGTTCGATGCGCTTTGAATCAATACCTAGTTCTGTCATCAAGGCTCTGTGTCTTTCCAACATAAGCTGCGATTTTTCCGCATTTTTCTTTTTCAGTTTTTCCAAGGCGGACTGCGCCCTCAGATTTGTTTTTGCTTCATCTGCCAGAAAGCTTGACATATCCGGCTGCACATTGAACAAGGTGTAAGACAATTCCTTAACAAATAGTGACATTTTCACAGCATAACGAACAGCATTTTTGGAATGCGCGGAATCGTCAACCGCCAATAAAATTTTTTTCTCCATCACAATTCTCCAGTTGATATTCTCTGTTTCATCAGGAGATTTTATACAAATCTGATCTCTTTGTCGAGTAAAAATTCTCTGCTTGCCAGCGCAGCAATTTTATGACAAGGTTGCAGATATAAAAAATTGGTGTTATATCGGGTGATAAATCAACGGAGGACAAAAAATGAAATATCTTCGGATAATAATAATAGCAGTTGTTTTCAACGGATTTTCGCCGCTGATTCTGGCAAATCCCGTTCATCAGGCTCATCCGGTAAAAACCGAAATTAAGCCCGGTCTTGCACAAAGACTCGGATTCAGTCAGACAGATAAAATTCTGATTGTAAACGGAGACGATGTTGCTGTCAGCCGATCTGCCAACGCAGCAGCAATAATTGCTATGGAACAGGGATTAATGACCAGCGGAACGATCATGGTTCCATCCTCATGGTTTCCGCAGATTGCCGCTTATGCGAAATTGAACCCCAAAGCGGATTTCGGCATTCATATCACCCTGACCAGCGAATGGGAATTTTATCGCTGGGATCCGATTTCTGATAAGATCGAAGTTCCGAATCTGACGGATGCTCAGGGATATTTATGGTCCAGTGTTGAACTCTTTCGTCAGAATGCACCCCCTGAAGAAGCGGAAATCGAAGCAAAGGCGCAGATTGAGATGGCGTATGCCGCAGGAATTGATATAACGCATCTTGATTCTCACATGTGGACCATGATGATTGATTCAAACTATTACGAAGTTTATCTGAAATTGGCAAAAGAGTTCGATCTTCCGGTACGTATGCCGACTCAGGCATCGCTGGAGTCAAAAGGATTGGGGACTTTGCGTGAAAAGATGGCTGCGGATGGGATTCTATGCCCGGATTTTCTTTTTTTTGCCGGACGCAGACAGGATGAATCTTTAAAAGATTGCTGGAAACGGCTTTTAAATTCGCTGCAGCCCGGAGTAACGGAAATTTATATTCATGCAGCACTTCCTACCGCTGAAATGCAGGCAATGACCGGAGAGAATGAAGCGATAAACTGGCGGGTTCGGGCAATGGAATATGAACTTTTTACGCATGATCCGGATATTCGCGCACTGATACAGAGTCACGGAGTCAAACTGATCGGTTATCGGGCTTTGCGCGAACTTCAGCGCCGCGAACGAGCGGCGTTTAAACGATGATGCTGTCAAAAAAAATTCCACAAAGCCCTCTTTTTTTTCTTGACACTTTCTGATAAACAGAATATAAATAAATATTCTTTACGGCTGTGAAAGAGAAAGTGTTTGCCGAGGTAGCTCAGTCGGTAGAGCAGGGGACTGAAAATCCCCGTGTCGGCGGTTCAATTCCGTCCCTCGGCACTTTCAGAAATCAAGGGAGTTATGCTTTATGGCATAGCTCCTTTTGTGTTTTATGATGCTCCTTTTGTGCTAAAAGAAGCTTCTGATAATTTCAGGGAGTTTAAGTACTGAGACAAAAATATTCCAATAAGGGATTCGGAAAGAAATATTTATCCCGCACCGATTCCCGGCAATAAATTGCCGGGCTGTTATGAGATGTCCTTACAGGACATATAAAAGTCGCGTAGGGACGGCACATAACAGCCCGGAAATTCATTTCCGGGTAACATTTCCGGGTGATGGGATATTTTATTGATTCCGAGTCCCTGACTCTGAAAGCTTCGAGCGGACAGCCTCCGGCGCGCCAGTGTTTCCACTGACATTCTCCGCATTCTTCTTTGTCTTCCACGCTGATATTTCCGGTCTTCACGGTATACCGAGTGTCCCTAATCTGACGCACCATTTCGACAGCCTTAATCTTTTCCATAAGTTGTAACCATCATCTGTCAAAGCAAAAGCTTATCCGAATTTCATTTTAAAGCCGTAATTGTATTTCAGATATACTTTTGTTTTCAAGCATCTGCTTTATAACTTCAAGCAATTCAGGCACTTCTTTTTGTACCGTATTCCATATCCGCAATATGTTGATTCCGAAATAATCGTGAATCAGCTTATCCCGCATACCTGCTATGGCTCGCCATGGGATTTGCGGATATTCTGCCCGAAGCGAATCAGGGATATGTTTGACTGCATCGCCGATAATCTCCAATGCGCGGATTACAGCAAATATTTTCTCATCATTTTTTTCAAAATCAGCATAGGCAACTCCCTCGACAACCTTTATCGCCTTTTGCGATACATCAAAAATATCAGCAAGATAATCCTGTATAAGCCGACCTCTCTTCATATATACACAATATGATTCAGGATGTGCTGACCGATTTGCGGCTTGAGCGCAGTTTGCTCCGCCAAATCCACTTTGACACCAAGCATATCGCTGAGAAAGTTTTCCAATTCGATATAACCGACCAGACTCATAGAAGAATTGTCCAGTTCCACCAGAATATCAAGATCGCTGTCCTGCTCCTGTTCGTTTCTCAGATATGATCCGAATATTCCGAGTGATTGCACCGCATATCTTTTTCTGAGTTCGGGCATGTAAGCTTTTAAAATACTTATAAATTGAGTAAGCGATTTCGGAAATGTCTGCTGATTCGCCATCATAATTCCTCTCAGTCATTATTTATGCGATTTACATCTGATGATAATGCAGCATCCTCAGCCCTTCAAGCCGCAGGATTTCGGGGAAGATTGCTTTGTAAATGTTGCAATTCGGGGATTTGGCGTCATATTTTCCGGTAACTCTGAAAGCTTCGAGCGGACAGCCTCCGGCGCACCAGTGTTTCCACTGACATTCTCTGCATTCTTCTTTGTCTTCCACGCTGATATTTCGGATGCCCGTCCGGTCTTCACGGACAAGTTTCAGAGGATCGGCTGAATGAATATCTGCTATCGGCGGATTCATCTGCATCTGGCACTTGGAAATATTGCCGTTTGTGTCAAATACCATGTAGCTATGCCCCACGCTGCAAGGGCGCAAATGAGGAATTGCCAGATTTGCCCGATCTGCCAAAGATGCCAGAAGACTCCGGCGGGGAAGGCGGGATTCGATGACTTTGTATGCCGCAAGCAATCCGTTGATAATCTTTTCTTCTTCCAATTTCAAATCTTTGTGCATTTCGGAAAAATCATTTTCACGATAAAAATTGAGACTGAACGGCAAATCTTTTTCCAGAACCCATTGCATCAGTTCCGGCAGTCCTGAGATATTTCTGCTGCTGACCGTAATCGAAATATCCGGTATCAAGTCTTCGGAAAGCGCAAGTCCGATTGAACGCACAACTTTGTCAAAAGAACCTGA
>Ga0316608_1001002_pt1 | contig 11713 bp, 3 predicted proteins | sample MIS2016152B_MG_FD_207673 | JGI IMG/M metagenome (GOLD analysis project Ga0316608, IMG submission 207673) | Microbial mat bacterial communities from Middle Island sinkhole, Lake Huron, Michigan, United States - MIS.2016.152B | ecosystem: Environmental > Aquatic > Freshwater > Lake > Sediment... | reverse complement strand
TTTACGTATGACAAATGACAAATGACAACTAACCAGGGACATTTACTACGAAATATTGTGATATTTGGGCGAATGTTGCGGGAGCTAGGGGTGGAGGTGACACCGACCCAAATTGTGGATTTGGTGGAGGCGTTAAAATATGTTGACCTGACGAGCCGCCAAGATGTGCGGAACGCGGGCCGAGCCATTTTAATTAGCCAGCCGCAACATTACCCTTTATTTGACCAAGCCTTTGAGCTATTTTGGCAAGCCCGCAAAACCAACCAATTACAACAGATGAATGTGGGGCGACCCATTGCCATTCCGCGCAAAAAACCACCGCAACAAATCGTAGTATTGTTAGCGGAGGAAGCGCATGGCGAGGCGGAGGAATCGAAAGAGCCGTTGGTAGACCGCGTGTACACCTATAGTGAACAAGAGGTGTTACGCCATAAAGATTTTGCTAAGTTGCTGCCAGAGGAATTGGTGGAGGTTAATCGGCTGATGCAGGCCATGACCTGGCGGCTAGAGCAACGACGCACTCGTCGGCGGATGCGGGCGAAGCAGGGGCAATATTTGGATATGCGCCGAACCATGCGCCACAATTTGCGCTACGGGGGCGAAATGTTAGAGCTATCATGGCAAGGGCGCAAATTGAAACGCCGTCCATTGGTCATTATTGCCGATATGAGTGGCTCGATGGAACGGTATGCGCGGGTGTTGTTGAAATTTATTTACGTGATTAGCAATGGTTTGGAACAAGTGGAGTCGTTTGTCTTTAGCACGCGGCTAACGCGGCTGACCTTACATTTGCGTCACCGTGATATTGATACGGCTTTAGATGAGGCCATGTCGGTGGTGCAAGATTGGGGCGGCGGCACACGGATTGGCGAGTCGCTCAAGACGTTTAATTATGATTGGGCGCGGCGAGTGTTGGGGCAGGGGGCGGTGGTTTTGGTGATTAGTGATGGCTGGGATAGGGGCGAGGTGACGTTGCTTGATAAGGAAATGAAGCGGCTGCATTTGAGTTGCCATCGGTTAATTTGGCTGAATCCCTTGCTTGGCTATGCGAATTATGAGCCATTGACGCGGGGGATTCAGGCAGCGTTACCGCACATTGACCATTTTTTGCCCGTGCATAATCTGGTAAGTTTGGAGCAGTTGGGTAAATTATTGGAAACGTTGTAATTTTTCTGGGTGCGCTGACCTCTGGTCGGCATGAAGACGAGCCGACCAGAGGTCAGCGCACCTAGCCGTTACTTCCCACCTAATTGAGCCAACAATTCATGGGCAGGGACGGCCTTACTGAATAAAAGGCCCTGGGCATAGCGACATTTTTTGGCTTGCAAAAAAGCGAGTTGGGCTTCAGTTTCCACGCCTTCGGCCACGACGGTTAAATTAAATTGCTCCGCTAAATCAATCAAGGTAGAAATTATAAATTCAGCTTTTGAATTTTGACCGATTTGGGCAATAAAAAATCGGTCAATTTTTATAAAATCAAGATTTAACAGTTCTAAATGTTTTAGGGAAGATTGGCCTGAGCCAAAATCATCTAACGATAACTTAATTCCCAGCCCTTGCAGTTCGTCCAAAATCGGCCGCACTGAAATTAAATCCTCTAGGGTGGCGCGTTCGGTCAGTTCTAAGGTCAAATCACTGGGCGATAAGGCGAGGTCAGTGAGGGTTTCTTTAATAATCCCCTCCGTCAAGGCATGACGTAACGTTAAAATGGAGAAGTTAAAGGCCAAGCGCACCGTATGCCCCGCCGTTTGCCATGCTTTAAGTTGGTGACAGGCGGCCTGAAACATCCATTGGTCAAGCGGAATAATTAAGCCCGTGGCCTCGGCCAACGCTAAAAATTCGTCGGGCTGGAGCAAGCCTAAACGGGGATGTTGCCACCGAATGAGAGCCTCGACTTCGACTATTTTATGTTCGCTCAAATCCATGATGGGCTGATAATATAGCTCTAATTGATTTAACTTAATGGCCTCCCACAATTCATTTTCCAATTCTAAATGGGCTAAGTTATAGTCAGATTCAAGGGGCTGAAATAATTCTATCCAATTTTGATGTTTATATTTCGCCGCAAACATGGCTCTATCAGCCTGATGCAGCAAATCTTCCACATTTTCAAAGGAATTTGAACTGAGCGTAATGCCAATACTGGTGGTGACAAACACCTTACGCGCCGCAATATCAAAGGGCTGCGTAAACAACTTTGTAATATATTCGGCCTGTTGTGAGGCCATTTCGGGGTTGAACAGCCGATTTAATAAAATGGCAAATTCATCGCCCGCTAAACGCGCCACAATCGCCTCTTGGGTCAGTAAACTCTCTTGCAACCGTTGCCCCACTTTGATAAGCAACTCATCCCCCACCTGATGACCGAGACTATCGTTAATGGACTTGAAGCGATTAAGGTCAAGGAACAAAACGGCAAATAAATGGCCTGTCCCTTGTTCGACAGCTTGGCCTAACTCCTGCATAAACAGCTTACGATTAGGCAACTTCGTTAAATTGTCATGCAAATTATCATACAGCAGTTGTTCACGGCTATGACGCAAAACCTCCTCAATCCGTTCACGTTCACTGATTTGGGTTAAAAGGCGGCGGTTCGCGTCACCTAACTCAATGGTGCGGCTAATGACTAGCTCATCCAAATGGTCACGATGTTGCGCCAATTCAACTTTATCGGCTCTTTGTGATGTAATATCCGTTAAGGCGATAACCAGGCCATGCAGGGTATTATGGGCCGTTTTTAAGGGGTAAATATTCACCAGATAATAAAGGCCATTAAACGCCAAAAACTCCAGGCTTTGCGGCTCAATGGTTTTTAAGGCCAACCTAACCGCCTGACCCAAAAAGAGATACGGCTCCGTGATAACTTTAAGAAAGGATTGCCCCACTACCAGGTCAGTGAGCCGTAATATGCCTGCCATGGCCGTGTTCACCCGACGAATAAAGCCAAATTTATCCAAAAAAACCACCCCGATACCGACATTCAAGAGTAAATGCTGCAAGTCCTCATTAACAATCGTTAATTCCTGCCCTTGCAACTTAAATTCAGCATTAATCACCAGCAGCTCTTCGTTATTCGATTGTAATTCCTCTTTGGCGGTGTTGAGTTCCTCATTACTGGTCTGAAGTTCCTCATTGGAGGCGAGGAGCGATTCATTAAAAACCTGTAGCTCTTCATTAGAGGTGCCTAACTCTTCCACCGCCACTTGTAACTGTTCATGGGTGCTAGTGAGTTCACTTTCTAACTTAACCACATTGGCATAATCCGCTGCCGCGAAAATAGCCCCTTCCTTGGCGACCGCCACCGATTCAAGCGTGAGCGTCTCTACAAAAAGAACCACCACTAACCCCGCCAACGCCATCGGTTCAGTGATGGGCTGAAAAATGAGGTTAATGCTGGCAGTTGCCCCGTTATTTCCTAGCGGCACCCGTTCATAGACCAACTTTTGCCGCTCGGCGAAAACTTGGCGAAGACCCGTTAGCAACGGAATTTTTAGCCCGCTGGCCGCTAAATGCATGATATTCAGGGAGGCTTCACCCGTAGAAGGGTCAATATATTGGCCCATGGCCCCATGAAGATAGACTATGTTAAATTTTTCATTGATAATCACGCAGGGTGGGGCATATTGGCTGGCTAACAAGCCCTCTAAAAACTGACGGTAATTGATACCTTTAGTCTCTTTATGAGGGCTAATTTTTATTCCGCTCCCACGCAATGGGCCAGAAAGCGAGGTCGGAAAATTCAACACGGTTTGCAAACTAAGGTCAATGGTCAGACATTGAAAGATATTATAACGTTGTTGGATGGGCGCAAAATGTTTGCTCAATTCGCGCAACGTTTCCGAGGGGCCGAGAAACAGAAAGCCCTCTGGCAACAAAGCATAGTGAAATAAGTCCAGAATTTTGTGTTGTAATTCAGGCTTCAAATAAATCAATACATTACGACAGCTAATTAAATCCAGGCGGGAAAAAGGGGGTTCATGAATGATATTCTGCACCGCAAAGATAATCATGTCCCGAATTTCTTTATTAACGCAGTAATGTTGCTCTCGCTGATGGAAAAAACGAGTCAGCCGTTCCGCCGAAACCTCATTAACCATATCAGCCCCATAAACCCCTAAGCGGGCTTTTTCAATCGCCACACGGTCAATGTCGGTGGCAAAAATTTGAATTTTGACCGCGTGGTCTACCTTATCTAGCCCTTCCACCAATAACATGGCCAGGGAATAAGCCTCTTCACCCGTCGCGCACCCTGGCACCCAAATCCGCAAAGGCTGCTGCTCGGAACGTAAGCGTAATAATTTTTGTAATACGGTTTGATTGAGAGCTTGAAAACTCTCAGGATTACGAAAAAACGTGGTCACGCTAATCAGCAATTCTTTGAGTAACGCCTCCACCTCGACTGAATTAGCCGTAAGATACTCGACATAAGCCGTTAATTGATTAATTTGGTTAATCACCATGCGCCGTTCTATCCGCCGTAGCACGGTTTTTTCTTTATACATCGAAAAGTCATGGTGAGTTTGCGCTCGCACCACTTTAAATATTTGCTGTAAGCTAGTCGCAATTTCTTCCGCCGAACTGCTTTGCGGTTGAATGGGAAAATTATGGCGGAGATAATGCCATAATTGCACCCCCAATTCCGTCGAGGGTAACACTACATCAACCAGTCCTGTATTCAGGGCATGTTGCGGCATTTCGGGGCAATCGGCAGAGGTCGGCTCTTGCGCCATCACCAACCCCCCTAGCTCATGAATTGTCCTTAAACCAAGACTCCCCATATTGCCTGAGCCAGAAAGAATGAGGCAAATTATTTTTTCCGCCAATTCCGTGGCTAACGACTGCAAGAAAGTATCAAAAAGTGACGGCATTTCCATATCTGAAGTAAGCTGAGGCTGATAAAAACGCCCCTCTTTTAAGAACATGGGCTGATAGGGTGACACCAAATAAATATGATTGGCGGCAATTTCTAAACCAGCCACCACATTAACGACCGTGAACGGGTCACAATGAGGGAATGGCTTGGCTAAATCCACAAAACCCACTTGAAAAATAATAAAGGCCAGGCCACAATCCAGGGGAATATCCGCAAACGCAGTTTCACAGATAGCCTCAATATCTTCGCCGCCCAAGACCACCACAGGAAAATTTACTTCATTTTTGCTCGTCATTAATTTAGTCATCGTTTGCCCCATAATTTTAATAAAAAAGTACGGTTAACTATAGCACCATGTCAGGCAAAGAGCAATTAGTACAGTTTACGATTAAAATATATTTCAAAAAAAAAAACAAACCTTAATAAAAAATGATTAGGCCGTTCCAAGATTTAAAACATCCCAAAATCACCCTCACCCCCGTCCCCTCTCCCAAAGGGCGAGGGGTGACATTTTGCTCCCTCGCCCTTTGGGAGAGGGCTGGGGTGAGGGTGTCTGTTGATAAATCTATTTTTTATGAGATGTTTATTTTCTGGGAACAGCCTTAAACGTGTCATTTTCACTCGATACGCAGTACAGGAACTCAAGCCGCCCTGCTTTTGCCGAAAATTAGCTCTACGGGTATAATAACGTATTATTAAATAGTAAGATATACGGGGCGCGGCGACAAATTATGCGCGGCAGTTGGGCTTAAGCGAGATAACGCTAGTACACTTGGGCATAAATAACTCAACAGTTCAAAACCCACACCTACAAGGTCTTGAAGACCTTGCAGGTGAAGTCACATTACACCGACCTGCAAGGTCTTGAAGACCTTGTAGGTCTAAACTACGCACTTATTTACGCCTAGCCGTACTAGTCATGTTCGTGGAGGCCGTTGATGAGGTCAATCGAGCGAAATATGAGGCCATGTATAATAGACATTATACCGATTTAATGATTTTCGTAGGGGCAGGGCTTGTCCCTGCCCGCAATGGGGGCAAGCACAAGGCATTGCCCCTACAACATGCCGCAAAATTTTTGCTTGGGTACTTACTTCCCCCCTAACTGAGCCAACAGGTCAGCGGCAGACAGGGCTTCGCTAAATAAAAAGCCCTGGGCATCGCGGCATTTTTTAGCTTTCAAAAAGGCCAATTGAGCCTTTGTTTCCACGCCCTCGGCTACAACGATTAAATTAAATTGCTCCGCTAAATCAATCAAGGTGGAAATTATCAATTCAGCTTTTGGGTTTTGACCGATTTGGGCAATAAAGGAGCTGTCAATTTTCACGAAATCGAGGTTTAAAAGCTCCAAATGTTTTAGGGAAGAATGTCCCGCCCCAAAATCATCTAACGATAGCTTAACCCCTAGCCCTTGCAATTGGTCTAAAACAGGCCGCACTAAGGCTAAATCCTCTGACGTGGTACGCTCAGTGACTTCCAAAGTCAATTTACTCGGTACTAACTCAAACTCCTGCAACGTTTGCTCAATAAAATCCCCCATGACGGCTTGGCGTAATGTTAAGATAGATAGGTTAAAGGCCAAACCAATGGGATAGCCTAAGCCATGCCATCGTTTAAGTTGGCTACACGCAGTACGCAAGACCCATTGGTCAAGGGAGATAATTAAGCCCGCCGTCTCGGCTAACTCCAAAAAGTCTTCGGGCTGAAGTAGGCCAAGTCGGGGATGTTGCCAACGAATGAGAGCCTCCACGGCCACCATTTTATTTTGGCTTAAATCAATGATGGGCTGGTAATATAGCTCTAATTGATTCAGTTTGAGGGCTTCCCATAGTTCATTTTCCAACTTTAAATGTTCCAGACTATGGTTAGCTTCATACGGTTTGAATAATTCTACCCAGCCTTGATGTTTATATTTAGCAATAAACATGGCCTTATCCGCTTGATGCAGCAAATCTTCGGCATTTTCAAAGGGGGTTGAACTGAGCGTAATACCAATACTGGTGGTGATAAAAACTTTATAACCCGCAATATCAAAGGGCTGCGTAAATAGCTGGATAACATGTTGCGCCTGTTGCCAAGCCATCTCAGGCTTGAACAACGTCGTTAATAAAAGGCCAAATTCATCGCCCGCCAAACGGGCCACGATGGCCTCTTTGGTGAGTAAGCTATCTTGCAAACGTTTGGCAACTTTAATGAGCAACTCATCCCCCGCTTGATGGCCGAGACTATCGTTAATGGACTTAAAGCGGTTGAGGTCTAGGAACATGACCGCAAATAAATGTTGGCGGCCTTGTTCAATGGCTTGCTCTATTTGCTGCTTAAACATTTTACGATTAGGTAAGCCCGTTAAATTATCATGCAAATTATCGTACAGGAGTTGTTCACGGCTACGGCGTAACGCGGCCTCAATTTGTTCACGTTCCGCCATTTGGGCTAAGAGACGGCTGTTGGTTTCGGCTAACTCAACGGTACGTTCCACAACTAACTTTTCTAAATGCTCACGGTGCTGTTGCAATTCAAATTCACTTTGTTTTTGCAACGTAATATCGGCTAAGGCAATAACTACGCCATCAATGGTATTATGTGCGGTTTTTAAGGGGTAGATATGCCCCAAATAATAAACGCCATTAGGAGCCAAAAATTCGAGGCTTTGCCGTTGGGCTGTTTTTAAGACCTCCTGCACCGCCTTACCCAAAAATAGATACGGTTCAGCCAGCATTTTAGGGAAAGATTGCCCTAAAATTACGTTGGTTAGGTTTAATATCAGGGCTATCGTGGGGTTAGAACGACGAATAAAGCCAAATCTATCCAAAAAAATGACCCCCATATCCACATTCGTGAGCAGATTTTCTAAGTCTCCATTAACAATGGTTAACTCTTGGCCTTTCAACTTCAGTTCGGCATTAATCGCCTGAAGTTCCTCGTTATTCGATTGTAACTCCTCTTTGGCGGTATGAAGTTCCTCATTACTGGTCTGAAGTTCCTCATTGGAGGCTTGCAGAGCTTCATTAAAAACCTGTAGCTCTTCATTAGAGGTTTCCAACTCTTCCACCGTGGTTTGTAACCGTTCATGAATAGCACTCAGTTCACCTTCCAACTGAATCACTTGGCTATAATCTGTTTCGGCAAAAATAGCCGCTTTACTGGTAGAGGGCGTGGATTCAACCAACGGAGCCTCAGCAAAAATAACCACGGCCAGCCCTTGCAAATAAACGGGGTCGGCAATAGGATGAAAAATGAGGTTGATGGTTTCCGTCGTCCCTTTATTTTCCAACGGCACCCGTTCATAGACCAGTTTTTTCTGCTCGGTGAAAACTTTGCGAAGGCCCGTCATCAATGGAATCTTCAGCCCCGCAGCGGCTAAATGCATGATATTCCAGGTGGCTTCTCCCGTAGAAGGGTCAATATATTTGCCAATTCGCCCATGAATATAGAGAATATTATATTTTTCATTAACAATCACGCAGGGTGGGGCATAAGAATTTAACAACAAATTCTCTAAAAATTGGCGATGATTAATGACTTTATCGGGTTTATCAGCTTTATCAAGACTCACCTCTATTTCATGGCGGCGCGGTGAAATAGAAAGAGAGGTCGGAAAATTCAATACGGTTTGCAGGCTAGGGCTAATGGGGAGACATTGAAAGAGATTGTAAGGCCGTTGGATGGGTCTAAAATAATGACTCAACTCGCGCAACGTCTCTGATGTCCCTAAAAAAAGAAAACCCTCTGGTATTAACGCGTAGTGAAATAAAGCGAGGATTTTTTGTTGCAATTCAGGCTTAAGATAAATCAACAAATTGCGGCAACTAATTAAATCTAGGCGAGAAAAAGGCGGCTCATGAATGACATTCTGCACCGCAAAGATAACCATGTCCCGAATTTCTTTGTTAATGCGGTATTTTTCGCCCTCACCTTGCTGATAGAAAAAACGAGCCAACCGTTCAGGCGAAACCTCATTGAGAACATCTTCAGCATAAACCCCTAAGCGAGCCTTTTCAATCGCGATACGGTCAATGTCGGTGGCAAAGATTTGAATTTTGACCGAGTAGTTTAAATCCGCTAACCCCTCAACCAACAACATGGCAATCGAATAAGCCTCTTCACCCGTGGCGCACGCTGGCACCCAAATACGGATGGGTTGATTTTCGGAATGTGACTGTAACATTTTTTGCAATACCCATTGATTGAGTGCCTGAAAGGTTTCAGGATTACGAAAAAACGCGGTCACACCAATCAGTAACTCTTTCAGTAACGCCTCCACCTCCTCAGCGTTATAGCTAAGATAATCGACATAATCGCTCAGTTGATTAATTTGGGTAATCACCATGCGCCGTTCAATCCGCCGTAGCACCGTTTTTTCTTTATACATCGAAAAATCATGCCGTGTATACGTCCGCAATAGCTTAAATATTTGATGTAAGCTAACCGTAACATTTTCAGGTGAATTGGTTTGGGGTTGGGGTTGGATAGGAAAACCACTATTAAGATAGTGCCATAAGCGCAACCCTAATTGCTCAAAGGGCAACACCAAATCAACCAACCCCGTATTGAGGGCATATTGGGGCATGTCAGGACAAGCAGCGGAAGTCGGCTCTTGCACCATCACCAAACCGCCCATCTCATGAATCCGCCTTAAGCCAATACTGCCCGCATTCCCTGAACCAGAGAGAATGACGCAACTCATTTTTTCAACGAGTTCCGTGGCTAAAGCCTCCAAAAAAGCATCAAAAAATGAATGTGGCTCTATCGTTGAGGTCGGCGGGGGCTGATAAAAACGCCCCTGTTTTAAGAACATGGGCTGGTAAGGTGGCACGAGGTAAATATGGTTAGGTTCAATCTCCAAACCATCAACCACCTTAATGACGGGAAACGGGGAACAATTGGGCAGAGGCTTGGCTAAATCAACAAAGCCTAATTGAAAAATAATAAAGGCTAGGCCACAGTGAGCGGGTATATTCGCAAAGGCAGTTTCACAAGTGGCCTCAATTGCTTCTCCGCCGATGACCACTACCGGAAAAGCTACTTCATTTTTGATGACTAAGTGCTTGGTAGACATAAATCTGCTCCATAAGGGTCATATCCATGGCTTTTCTTTACGAAGTGAAACGAAGTGAAACGAAGTGAAACGAAGTGAAACGAAGTGAAACGAAGTGAAACGAGCAAACTTAACAGTTTGCGCGCCATTGGCTTTAGCCGTAAGTAAAAGTCATGGTATTTTGGTAAGGGAGTCCACTATCAGCTGGACTATTCGTAATTTTTTGCACACTTTTATCATAAGTTTCGTATTAAAAGGATGATAATTTTAGCACATGTCTATAAAAAGGACAATTTGTAATGTTATTACTTTAAAATAGTTATAAAACCAGGTCACGCCTCACGCCGTTCAAGCCTTGCACTTAGGTGATAACTTGAAGGAGTCCGTAATCATTTACGGACTCCTGCGTAAGTCCTACAGGTTAAAGCCATTGTGTTAAGAGTGTGTTTCTTAAATCGCCAGGTTATTCTAAACGAAACAAAGCCTAAGTCTCAGTATCAGTATATCAAGATTTGGGTGCAATGACTAAATCACCCTCACCCCCGCCCCTCTCCCAGTGGGAGAGGGGAGACAAGAGACTCCCTCTCCCACTGGGAGAGGGCTGGGGTGAGGGTGCTAAATCTTGAAATACTGAGTATCTCAAAATTTGAGCCGCCCCATCATTTTGATTTTAAGTGAAGCCGATATTTGTGCAGACGGAAGAGGGTTAATTTCTGAGTTAGTTAATTTTTGCTCAAAATCTCACTTTCAGCTATAATGACAGCTTATTATAAACCACTGAGATAAGTCATTGCAGACCTCGACCTGATTGGGTCGGGGTTTTTATATGCGTAACAAATAGGATAGATGGATGTTAATTGAACGTACAGATTTAAGAAATGTCGCCATTATTGCCCACGTTGACCACGGCAAAACCACTTTAGTCGATGGATTGTTAAAGCAAGCCCTCGTTTTTCGGGAAAATCAGCAGGTTATTGAACGAGTCATGGACTCCAATGACCTGGAACGAGAGCGCGGGATTACTATTTTGGCAAAAAATACCGCCATTCGGATTCATGACCCTGAAACTGACCAACTTATTAAAATTAATATTGTGGATACGCCTGGCCACGCCGATTTTGGCGGTGAAGTCGAACGGGTCATGAATATGGTGGATGGGGTGCTGTTGTTGGTGGATGCGGCGGAAGGGCCGATGCCCCAAACTCGCTTTGTGTTAAAGAAAGCCCTGCAAATGGGGCATAAAGCCATCGTGGTCATCAATAAAGTTGACCGCAAAGATGCTGACCCTGAGCGCGTCTTGAATGAAACCTTTGACCTCTTCATTGAATTGGGCGCGTCCGATGAGCAAGCCGACTTCCCCGTGGTTTACGCCACCGCCACGTTAGGCCAAGCGGGTTTAACGCCAGAGTTAAGCCCCAATTTACAGCCCATGTTCACCACCATCTTACATAAAATTCCTGCCCCCAAAGTAGATGCCGAGGCTCCGTTACAGGTTCTCGTGACTAGTTTAGATTACGATACCTATCGCGGTTTAACGGCCATTGGGCGTATTTTTGCGGGACGAATTACCGCAGGTCAACAGGTAGCACGGCTGACGCTGGAAGGTCAAAATATTACGGAAAGAGTTCGCTATTTATACGTCCATGAGGGCTTACAACGGGTTGAAGTGGACTCGGCTGAAGCGGGCGAAATTGTCGCAATTTCAGGGCTAGAGGCCGTTTCCATTGGTGATACGCTGGCCGATATTGAAAACCCCGTAGCCTTACCCGCCATTACGGTGGAAGAGCCAACCGTCCGCATGA
>Ga0316608_1001000_pt1 | contig 11718 bp, 7 predicted proteins | sample MIS2016152B_MG_FD_207673 | JGI IMG/M metagenome (GOLD analysis project Ga0316608, IMG submission 207673) | Microbial mat bacterial communities from Middle Island sinkhole, Lake Huron, Michigan, United States - MIS.2016.152B | ecosystem: Environmental > Aquatic > Freshwater > Lake > Sediment... | reverse complement strand
TTCTCCTGTTAAAGACCTTGATAATAAAATAAATAAAGTTATAGTAATATCAATTGATGAAAGCACTCAAAAACGTCAACAGGCTTACTAATGTTTGAATGAATATATAAATTTAATATTTGAATTTAATTATAAATAACTAAATTGTTTTTAACAATTTAGCTGAGTTTTGTTTTCAATTAACAAATCAAATATAATTTATTTACATAAAAATTTAACTATAACTAACTAAATTTCTAACAATTAATTGTATTTATTATAATGAAAAAAATATTGTTAATTTCGTTTACATTAATTTTAACAAATTATTTACTAGCACAAGATACTGATAGTGAATGGTCTGGAAAATTTTCTGTTGGTGGCTCATATTATAAAGGAAACGTAACCAAAACTGATATAAGGTCTGATGGAACTGTAAGTCATACAGATAGTACTTTTGAATTTTCAACTTCTTACAAAACAATATACGGAAGAAACGGATCTGAGGAAAATAATCGGGAATTTTCGTCAACAATAAAATTTGACTGGAAACCTTATTCAAAAATTTCGCCATTTCTTGCGTTTGAAACTTACAGCAATGTTTACAAAGGTTACGATTTGAGATTAAGTAGTTTAGCTGGAGCTAAATTTACAATATACCAGACAGATAATAGCGATTATTCTTTCAGTACTGCTGCACTTTACAGTATCGAAAAATATACAGTACCCGAAATTCCTGATGAAAATTTTATATCTACATCAGAAATTTTCAGATTATCAATTAGACCTAAAATTGAACAGAAATTAGGTGATAATGTAGTTTTAAAGCATACAACATATTATCAACCAAATGTTAAAAATTTTTCAGATTATATACTCGAAACTAAAACATCTATCACAAACAAATTGACTGATGTACTTTTTTTAGATTTGTCTTTTGAATATGATTATGTTAGTTCTCCACCTTCAGAAGATATTGAAAAAGAAGATATTGCAATTATCGTTTCTTTAATAATTAAATTTAATTAATAACAAAAAAATTATTTGCATAAACATTTTTCAATATATTTAGAAATGTGATTTATTTATATAAAAATCAAATAACAAAGATGTTAGATAATTTTTTGTACTTTTTGTTTTTAAATTTATGTTTTTTTGTTTTGCTTTTTAGATATTTTACATCTTCATAAAAAAAAACTAATTGATTTTAATTTTGGCTAAAATAATAATTAATTTAAATTTGTAAATTATACAAATAAATCATTGACATAAAACCAAATTATGACAAAAAAAGTAACTGATTACAAATACGGTAACCCATACAAATTCAGGTCTATAAATATATATTCATCGTCTGAATGGATGGCCGATTCTAAAAGAAAATATAGAAAAGTATTTGATAAAAGTGAAATAAATTATTTAAGATGGGAGTTTTCGTTCTTTAATAAATTATTTGATGAAGAAGAATGGGATTGTGCTACAAGTGTAAAAACATTTAATATTACTGGTGGAAAAAGAGAAGAAATATGTGCTCTTTCTCAGAATCTTAATATCAAAAAAGAAGAAAATATTATCTTCATCAACGAAAGTTGGGGAGTTGACAAACACGGTGGTTTCTGGAAAAAAGGAGATTACATTACAGAAGCATATATTGATGATAAACTTGTTGGTTCTCAAGTATTTTATATTCAAGAAATTGGATTAGTAACACAAACTTACAATCCTTTTTTTGATGTAATTTCGTTAAAAGCTTTTGAAGGTCCAAAGTATGCACCATCTGAAACTGAGCGAAAATTTTTAAAAGTCTTTAAAAAAGATACAACCAGATATATTTGGTTTGAACTTAAAGTTAAAAATAAACAAAGTAAACCTTGGTGGTTAGAATATTTTGTTAATATTTACGACGAAGCAGGTCAGCCAAAAGCTCACATGGAAAGTATGAGATTTATTGCCAGAAACTCTAAAGATAAAGAGTTTGTGTTTGACAAAGGCTGGGGAACTGACGAAGGTGGCTCGTGGAAAGACGATAAATATTATGTGGATATTGTATTTATGGATTCTTTAATTGCTTCATTATCATTTCAAACAGGTGAAGAGATTGTCGAAGGAGAATCTCAGATAAATGCCGGAGCTAAATTTAACGCAATTCAACAGCAAGTTTCTGAAACAGAACGTGCTGAAGAATCTTTAGATGATGTAATAATCAAACTTGACGAACTAATTGGTTTACAAGATATAAAGAAAAAAATAAAAGATCATATCAGTTACCTTGAATTTATTAAATTAAGAAGAGAAAACGGTTTTGAAGATTCAGAAAGTATTAGTCTTCACAGTGTTTTCACCGGAAATCCGGGAACCGGAAAAACTACAGTTGTAAAATTACTCGGAAAAATATATCAGAAAATGGGTTTGCTATCTAAAGGTCATGTACATGAAGTAGATAGAGCTGATTTAGTTGGTGAATTTATTGGGCAAACTGCTCCAAAAGTAAAAGAAGCAATAAAAGAAGCAAAAGGTGGAATTTTATTTATAGACGAGGCTTATGCCTTATATCGCGCAAAAGATGATGCAAAAGATTTTGGTAAAGAAGTTATCGAAATATTAATTAAAGAAATGTCTGATGGTGATGGAGATATAGCAATTATGGTTGCAGGATATCCTAAAGAAATGAACACTTTTATAAATTCAAATCCAGGTCTAAAATCTAGATTTAAATATTATTTCCATTTTGAAGATTATTCGCCTGAAGAGTTAATGGCAATTACTCAATATGCTGCAGTAAAACGAAATGTTGAATTAACAGAAGATGCTATAAAATTAGTATCCAAGATGATAACAGAAGCATATCGAAACCGTGACAGTTCTTTCGGTAACGCAAGATTTGCATATTCAATTATTGATGAAGGTAAAATGAATATGGGTTTACGGTTAATGAAACGTACTGATTTGAAGAAACTTACAAAAACAGAAATGTCAACCATTGTTGATGAAGACATAAATAAAATTATTGCAACTAAGTACAAAAAAATTATTAATATCGACTTGGACGAAAGCCTGTTGCGTGAGTCCCTTAAAGAATTAAATTCATTGGTTGGTTTAGAAAATATTAAATCGGAGGTTAATGAATTAGTGAAGCTTGTAAGATACTATCGTGAAACAGGAAAAGATGTTCTTAACAAATTTTCTTTACATACAGTATTTACCGGAAATCCGGGAACGGGTAAAACCACTGTTGCCAGACTTATAGGTAAAATTTACAAAGCTCTTGGACTTTTAGAACGTGGTCATATTGTTGAAACAGGACGAGATGGACTTGTTGCTGGTTTTATTGGACAAACAGCTTTGAAAACCAAAGAAAAAATGGACGAAGCAATGGGAGGTGTACTTTTTATTGACGAAGCCTATGCCTTATCTGACGGAGGACAAAATAGTTACGGTAAAGAAGCTATAGAGGTAATTCTAAAAAATATGGAAGACCATCGAGGAAAAATGGCAGTTATAGTTGCTGGATATCCCGATAATATGGATATTTTCCTAAAATCAAATCCCGGTTTAATGTCGAGATTTGACAGAACTTTGCACTTTAAAGATTATTCTCCTGAAACATTGTATAATATAGCACTTTACATGTTTTCTTTAGAAAATTTAAAACCTGATATTGAAGCAGAATCTCATTTAAGTAAGTATTTACAAGATATTTACGATGCAAGAGATAAATATTTTGGAAATGCACGTGAAGTTCGTAAAATTGTTGAACAGGCTATTAAAAAACAAAACCTTAGAATGGCATCTACTGCTAACGAAATAAGAACTCCTCAAATGATGGAAACAATTGGTATTGATGATGTTAATTATCTAAAATACGAAAAACCTAAAGGAGGTTCAATTGGTTTTGGCAAAAAATAATATTTATTTAAAATCGAAAACCGTTGCTTTTAAAGTAACGGTTTTTTTTAGATTCTAACTCCAATTATCAATACATCATCAATTTGGTCGAGTTTCCCTTTCCAACTGTAAAAGGTTTCTTCCAGAATTTTCTTCTGAACATTCAGTTCTTCGTCTTTTATATTTATCAACAATTCTTTAAAATTCTTACGCATAAATTTTCGTTCTTTTTCACCTCCAAACTGATCCATATAACCATCTGAAAATAAATAAAATATGTCTTCTTTTTCGAGTTGAATAAAATTATTTGCAAAAGGAATATCTTTTAAAATATGAATTCCAATTGGCATTTTATCCGCTTTGTAAATCAATAAATTATTATTTCTAAACAAATACAAAGGATTATTTGCAGCAGCAAATTGCATAATATTAGTAGTTAAATCTAATATACACAACGAAATATCAAGTCCATCTTGAGGCTCTCCAAATTTACCTTTCTGACGAAGAGATTTTATCACATCTAATCGTAATTCATTTAGTATGTCGCTAGCTATCAATACTTTTTGCTTATTTACAATTTCATTCAAAAGCGAAATTCCTAACATACTCATAAACGCACCCGGAACTCCATGACCAGTGCAATCTGCAGCAACAATTATTATTTGATTATCTTTTGCATTAATCCAGTAAAAATCACCACTTACTATATCTTTAGGCATAAAAAGAATAAACCTTTCGGGAATAATATTATTAAGATAATCGCCTGGAGGTAAAAGTGCTAATTGTATTCGCTTTGCATATTCTATACTTGAAGTTATTTCTTTATTTTTCCTTTCAATTTTGTCGAAAGCCTCTTTCAAAACTACATTTTTCAACTGATAAATTTCAGCTTCTTTTTTTGATGCTTCTATCTCAAAACTAATTTGTTGATGTTTTAATTTATTCTGAAGTTCGGTATTTAAAACGGATTCTTTTATAATTTGAAAGTTTTTATAATGATATAATGACTTTTCAAAATTTCCTATATTTTCGTAATATTCTGAAAAAGCTTTATGAAGTTCGTATAATAAAGGTTTAGCATTCAAACTTTTAGCAATTTCAAATGCTTTATCTAAATATTCTTTTGTTTTCTCATAATTTTGCATAACATTGTAAATTCGTCCAATTCCCTTATTACAATGTAGTTCGCAGCGTTTATCTTTTACAATTTTGTTAAGTTCAAGACTTTTAAAATAATATTCCAATGCTGGTTCCAGATTTTTTTTCTGTTCGTATAAATTAGCAAATCCAATAAATGACCAACTTAAACCTCCAAAATCGTTTATTTCTTCTCTTATTTCTGTACTCTTGCCGTAATATTCCAATGCTTTTTCATAATCTTTGCTCAATGTATAGGTAAATGCCAATCTATTTAGAATTGATGCAATTGCTTTTTTATCAGTTAATTGCTCTCTAATTTTTAAAGATTTTTCGTAAGATTCCAGTGAACTTTTATAATCTCCTATCCTACTGTAAATTATACCAATAATACTGAACGAATCTGCTAGACCCTCGTCATAATTATTTTCAAAAGAATATTTTACTGCTTTTAAACAATAATCAATTCCTTTGTAGTACTCTCCAATACTATCAAACACATTACCAATTGAATACAATGAAATTACATAACCTTTTTCAGTTTTTTCATTTTCAAAATAATTTAAACATTCCAGTAAATTTGCTAAAATATTATTATTTTCTTTTGACAGTATAAAATCCAGAATATTCTGATAAAGAGTGCAATATACAATTCCCTTATTGTAAAAATTATCATTGCTCAAAACTAAAGCATTATCAATTAATTTCTGCGACTTCTCTGTATCATAATATTTTTCGTACCATGCCTGAGTTAGAATATTATCTATTTGTTCTATAATTAATTGATTTGTCATATTACAATAATTCGGTATTATTTTAATAATTTTAAAAAGTGAAATGTGTGTTTTTAAGTTCGTTACAAAAAAAATATAATTTTAATAATTTTTTAAATTATACAGGATATAAAAATATATCAAAATATTGAAAAGTAACCTGACAAATATATTTGTAAATATAAATTTTGTAATTTCGTGTTTCTGAATTAAAAATTTTCAAATTATCTGATTTTCATACTACAAATTTATTTTTTTAACGATTTTTGTAACATTTCTATTGATAAATTTCCAGCCCTATCCATATCAGATTCAATTGCAAAAAAACCATGATTTTTTATTATAAAAAATTTAGTTTTATCATTTAGTATTTCTAAAACACTATTAACTAATTCGATAGAACCATAAGGTTCTTCATTTAAAGTTTCGGTAAAATTTAATTTTACAACCGAATTTAAAATATCTGCTGAATGTCCATGAAATATGGCATTTACATCAGGTCTTGTTTTATAAATTGCATAATGCAACATACTTTCTGATGAAGGTTTGATTGTTCCTTCTGCAAAAATTTCTTTTGTATATAGATTACAATCAAGAACTTTAACAAATTTTTCGTTATCAAGTTTCGATTTTAGTCCAACTTGTGTTCCGGTAATAATGAAAATATTTTTTCCTTTTTCTAACCTAAAACTTAAATTCCCAAAAGAACCGCCAAAATAGGCTGGTGCAAGATTTTCTTTATCAAAAACTTCACACCATTTTTTCAACTTAGTTATTCTGTAATCATCTAATTTTTTAATATTTACAAGTGCAAAATTAAATTTAACACCTTGATATTTTTCACTCATTTTTTTGCATATTTGATATTTTTAAAGTAACAAATTTGTTTAAAATTAATGTTCTAATCAAAAATATCAGTAATTTTTTTTATCTTTAGTTTTAATTTTTTCAAAAATGGAAGAAAAACAAATTTCAGAAACTTCAATAAATGAAGTTATTACAGATAAAAGCAATAATCAAAAATTATTTAATTCTGATTTATATATTTCTGAATATAAGATAATTAATGATTTTATATCAGATATTGACAAACAGATTTCAGTTTTTTCTGATAATTTTATTAATAATTGCATTTTTGAGATTTTTGAATTAGAAAAAAAAACTTGTGAAATATTTTTAAACTCAATTAACAAATTTTGTGAAGACACAAATAATCAGATAATATTTTTGCAATATTCAAAAAATAAGGATTTTATATCTAAATTTTACAATGTACACCTTATTTCTTCTTTAAATGAATTTGATAATTTTTTTTGTGCAAACATTGAAATAATTTTACAAAAATTAAATTCAGAATTAAGAATTTATACCGAAAGCATTAAAAACCTCACATCAAAACTACCACAAAATATAGATTTACAGCTAAATGAAATTGATTTTAAGATTAAACAAAAAGATACAATCATAAAAAAAATTGGTAAAGTTGATAAACATCTTAAAAATAATGTTTTAAACAAACCTTTTGATTCTAAAATTGAGATTACACCTTTTATTAATCACTTTTTAATAAATAATTTTAATGAATTTTTAATTGCTTTTTTAGCAAAATTTGATTCAAAATATACAGATATATTTTTGAAAAAGAATTCTTTAGTGAAATATATAAATTCAATTATTGTTAAGTTTATTTACGACAAAAACGAAACCGAAATTAATTTTGAAAGTCTAAAATCTGAAGTAGAATTACAAAGTAAGAATATTTTAGAATTATTTGATTATGAGTTCAAAAACCTCAAATCTGATTTTTTAAAATCTGTAGCCAACAATATTTCAGGACTTGCAAAAAGCCTTGATTCAGGTATTAAGCCATTAACAAAGAATGATATAAATGAAAACTCAAATTCTAAAGTTTTGCTTTTTCCCGAAAATTGGAAAAAAACAATAAAATTATATTTAAATACTTTTGAAACAGAACTCAAAATTGTTGAAGTTAAATTCCGTTTTTTTGAAAAAATTAAAGAATTATCCGGCAAAGTAAAAACAGATTTTTCAGAAAAAAACTTGACATCTATAAATAACATATTATCAAAATTAAATGATATTTCTATAAATCCTGACAAACACGAAAAACTTAATATTTCTTCTGATTTTGAGAAATATAATAATCTTTCATTAGTTTTAAATGATTTGTATGAAACTTTAAAAAAATCAATTGAAAAACTACCTGCAAATATCGAAATCATTAATAAAACCAATAATGCAATTTTAAAATCAGAAAATTTTAAAAGTATTGATTTAAAAAATATTACAGCAAAAATTATTGAAAATAGATTTTTTGATAATTTACAAAAATCTTTGAAATCAATAACTTTAGATAATGAAAAGCAAATTAATGATTTGAATGAAACTATTGAAAATGCAAATTTCAATTTCGAAAATATTGATAATCATATAAAAGGCAGAGATGCCGTTAAAAAATACAAATTAGATATCATTTTACAAATCACTCAATATATTCAAAATGAAAAGATTAGTTTAGAAAGTCATTTTTTTTATATCGAAGATTTATTTATTGGAAATTTAAACTCAACTTTTGATTATTTAAGTATCGAAAATATTTTAACCTATTCAAATGAAATAACTTCTGTAAAAAACACCAAAACTCAGAAGAAATTTATTAAAAATATAATTAACTTCTTCAAGAAAATCAGGAATTTTATTTTAATTTTTATTACAAATTTAATTTACAAAAAAAGCGAAACTAAATTATTGATAGAATCTTACGACGAAAATTATTTGAAAAATGAATCAATTACAGAAAATTTACTTGACTTGAGAGATTGTATAATCCCAAATCAAAAAAATATTGAAAATATACCTACATTTTATTATAACTTATTTTCAGAAAATTCGACATTCTCCGACCAATTCTGGATTGGAAGAAATGCTGAATTGACAAAAGCTGAAAAAGCAATAATCAGGTTCAGAAACGGCAGCGAAGGAGGTCTAATTATTACAGGAGAACCTTGTTCGGGTAAAACTGAGCTGTCAAAATATATTGTTAACAAGTTTTTTAGTAAAGATTACACGCACTTTATCAAACAAAAAAATGGTGGTTCTACTAATTATACCGATTTTTTAGATTCAATTCAGGAAGTTGTAAAGATTAACAAAGATTTTGATGCTATTTCAAAACTAGTAAAACCACATAGTGTATTTATAATTAATGATTTAGAACTTTGGTGGAAACGCTCGGAAAATGGTTTTGAAGTTATTGACCAAATTCTTAATTTAATAAATAAGTATAGCAAAATACATTTTTTTATAATTAATTGCGACATTCAATTTTTAAATTATATTTCAAAATTCAGAGATTTTAATAAAAGTTTTCTTTCAATAATAAATTGTAGTCCGTTTAGTGCTAATGAATTAAAGAACATTGTTTTAACCAGACATATATCAACCGGATACAAATTTAAATACAAAAATAAAAAAGAAGAATTTATTTCTGATTTACAAATCGCTAAATTATTCAATTCGTTTTTTGATTATTCACATGGAAACGTGGGATTTGCTTTAACTCTTTGGTTAAGAAGTATTAAAAGTATTGAAAATGATGAAATTAATATTCAATTACCCGAATATAAAAATCTTGAAATATTAGAAACAATTGAACCGGATTTGTTAATTTATTTAATTGAATTTATTCTTCACAAACAACTGTCTATAAATAAAATGAAAGAAATTTCAGGAATAGAAACAAATCAAATTGAAACAAATTTCAGATTTCTTGAAAATTCAAATATTATTGTTAGAAATTCAAATAATATTTTTTCGTTAAATTATTATTACAAACCGTTTATTTACAATTTATTAAAAAATAAAAAAATCATATAATGGGATTAAAATTTTTTATTATCGCATTGGCAATTTTTGCAACATTCAGATTGATTTTCAGATTATCTAAAAAATATACATTTAAAAAAAATATAATCAAGCAATTAGTTTATGTATTTCCATTGTTTGAAATGTTTTCGTGGAAAGTTTTTATTGTTTGGGTAATAAGTTATTATTTCAAAGAAACATCTGTATATCATTTAATTATAGTATTTTTAATTATCCTGTTTTTTGGCTTATTTGCATGGTACGTTTTAAAAGATATTATTTCTGGAATTATTTTTAAAACTCAACTGAAATTAAATTTAGGTGAAGATTTAAAAATCAACGAATCTGAAGGTAAACTAGTAAATATGGGCTTTTTATCTCTTCAAATAGTAAATAAAAAAAATGAAATTGAGATTATTAACTATTCTAAAATAAAATCAACAAAAATTTTGAAATCAGAAAGTGAAGAAAATTTTTTAAACGAAAATTTCAAACTAAAATGTATAAAGCATAAAAGTCAAGTTGAAATTATAACAAATTTAAAAAACTCAATTTCCTTATCTCCATGGTTTATTCCTTCACAAGTCCCTGAAATTAAGTTATTAAATGAAACAGAAAATTATTATGAATTTGAAATTTCAGTATATGTTCTCAAAAAAGAACATTCGCTTTTGATTGAAGAAACATTATCTAATAATTGTTTAAATGGCAGATAGTGTACTACTTGCAATGAGTGGAGGTGTTGACAGTTCAATTTCTGCGTATTTACTTCAGCAACAAGGTTATGAAATAATTGGTGTAACTTTCAAAACATTTACCGACAAAACAAGCCAAACTACAATTCGAAAAGCAGAAAAATCAATAATTGATGCAAAAATTATTGCTCAGAAATTAAATATTCCTCATTTTGTTGAAAATATTGAAATTGACTTTAAATCAACTGTTATTGAATATTTTACAAAATCTTATTTATCAGCAAAAACACCAAATCCATGTGTTATCTGTAATCCGTTAATAAAATGGAAATATTTATACAAGTTAAGCGAACAACTTAATTGTAAATATATTGCAACAGGTCATTATGTCAAAAAAAAATTTGAAAATGGTAGATATTTTCTATCTGAAGCTAAAGATGTAAAAAAAGACCAGACTTTTTTCTTATGGAATTTATCTCAAAATCAGTTAGAAAAAACAATTTTTCCTTTAGCTCAATACGAAAAAACTAATATAAAAAAAATTGCTAATGAATTAAATTTTACACTTTTAAATAAAAAAAGCGAAAGTTACGGCGTTTGTTTTTTGGGTAAAAATAATTATTACAATTTTATCGAAAATAATATTAAATCGTCTGAAATTGAAAAATCAAAAGGATTTTTTATCGACTCAAATGATAATATAATTACAAATCATTCTGGTATTTATGCATATACAATTGGTCAGAAAATTTTTATAGACAATAAAATTTTCTATATAATTTCAATTGATAGCTTTACTAAAAATATTAGAATTGGGGAAATTAATGAATTATATAAATATCAAATACTTATAGATAAAATAAATTTACAGAAATATAAAAGTATCGACGAAATTAATGAGTTTGAAGTTGCATACAGTTACTATAAAGATGCAGTAAAAGCAAAATTTTTTAAAAAAGGTAAAAGCTATATTATCGAATTTGAAAGTCCTATATTAGCTCCAGCAATTGGACAAAGTGTTGTATTATACCAAAATAACGATTTAGTAGGAGGTTGTTTTATTAAAAGCATTATAAAATAATAGCATAATTCAATTGTTCGGTATAATTCGAAAAAAAGAAAATATAAAAATATCTTATTTTAAGTTTGTTGTAATTATTTTTTATATTTTGTATTTTACTGATTATAAGTAATTAAAGTAATTTACAATGTCTTGTGAATTTAGAAAATATTAAAAAAAATGGCTCTAATTAAAAACGTTGTTGTTGAAAAAAATTGCTATATTGCGAAAAATTTTATAGCAAAATTATGCAAATAATTGAACAAATAAAAGCATTATTTCTTAAATTATCGAAAGATGATCA
>Ga0316608_1000998_pt1 | contig 11735 bp, 9 predicted proteins | sample MIS2016152B_MG_FD_207673 | JGI IMG/M metagenome (GOLD analysis project Ga0316608, IMG submission 207673) | Microbial mat bacterial communities from Middle Island sinkhole, Lake Huron, Michigan, United States - MIS.2016.152B | ecosystem: Environmental > Aquatic > Freshwater > Lake > Sediment... | reverse complement strand
CCTACCTCCGCCAAGTTTTCGCCATTGTTAATAAAGACATCGCCACCGAAATCCGCACCAAAGAGATGAGCAGTGCCATGTTCATCTTTTCCTTGTTAATTATTTTTATCTTCAATTTCACCTTTGACCTACGCGCCGAAAATCTGCAAACCCTCGCCCCAGGCGTGTTATGGGTGGCGATAACTTTCGCCAGCATGTTGGGACTCAGCCGCAGCTTTATTTTGGAACGTGACAAGGGCGTATTTGAAGGACTGCTCATGGCCCCCGTTGACCGTAGCGCAATCTACTTTGGCAAAATGTTAGGCAATGTGCTATTTATCAGTATTGTAGAAATTGTGGTGTTACCTTTATTCATCATTCTATTTAATCAAACGTTCACTTTATTACCGATTTTAAGCGGCCTCGTCCTACTTGGCACGATTGGCCTGGCGAGTGTCGGCACATTGTTCTCGGCGATGGTGGTCAATACCCGCGCCCGTGAAGTTTTATTACCCATTATGTTATTCCCTGTTGTTGTCCCCGTCATCCTCTCCGCCGTCAGATTAACCGCCGCCACGCTAGACGGCACACCCTTTGCGGAGGTCAATCACTGGCTCGCTTTGTTAGGTGGATTTGATATTATCTTTATCGCGGCCTCCTTCATGTTATTTGAGTTTGTGGTCGAGGAGTAACGCGGAACGCGAAGAGTGCGAAATGAACGCGAAAGACGCGAATGGATTCGCGGTTTTCATGTTTTTCCTATTTCTTCGCGCTTTTTCGCGTTACTTCGCGCCTTTCGCGTTCCGCGTTAGAGGAGGCAACCAAGCCACCGCAATCGCCCCGCCAATTAACCCCACCGCCACCACCGCCCACAAAATCGCCCAAACGATGGCGGGGATATAGGTTAAATTTGCCATAGATTGAGCATCATTGGCGGGGGTAGCTGTTAAGCTAGATGACAAACCAATCAGGGTCGTAATATCCCCAAAGGCCGCCAACCCCGCCTGAATTGCTACAAAATGTATCAAGAAAACCACCCCACTCGCATTAGCCCTCGCTGCCACAATCAGAAAAATTGACCCAAAAATGACTCCGCTAATAGTGGTCAGTAATCCACTTAAGAAATGTGTCGAAAAAATAGTCGGGATACCATAACGCAAGGAAAAAAGAAACATCACCGCCCCAATCACCCCCATGCCCACCCGACTCCAGGTATGGCTGCGCCCCAAAAGAATCAAAATCGCCCCAAATAAGGCCGTGCCTAAATAGCCCGCAGGAATGACCAATAATCGCCAGCCGCCCGCCGTATAAGCCAGCCCTGCCCCATTTGAAAAAACCACAAAGCGAATAAAATCGCCACCCGTGAGCATGGCAGTCAGGCCATGACTCAATTCATGGACAATGGTGAGCAACAAACGAAACGGATAATTAAGTAAGGTGAGACCAGGCACAAGGGTCATCAACAACGTCACCACCCCCGCTAAAGCGATGAGGGTGAGCGTTTGGCGCGTGGAAAGTTTATCATTGTTATGGCGTGACATTATGGTATTATTTCTCCACTGAATGTGGGAGTCGCAAAACGAGCTTTGTGACTCCGCAAAATCGACGACCCATTCAGACTAACTATACGTCAGAACGACGCGCTAAGTTGTCGTTTGTATTACTAATTCTTTCATACATTTATTTAAGCGGTCATAATCAACGGGTTTAGTGAAAAACTCATTTGCGCCCGCTTCTAGGGCTTGGGTGCGCGATTTGCTCATCATATCGGCTGATAACATGATGATAGGTACATTTTTTAATATTGTTTCATTTCGCAAGGCCATGATGATTTCCGCGCCCATCATGTTGGGTAGGCGGCGGTCTGTAATGACAATGTCAGGTATCCAGGTCGCTTCATGGGCGATTTGCAAGGCCACTTGCCCTGACGGGGCGATACGAACCTCATGCTTACCTAACATTTCTAACATCCGTTTCAAGACATCGCCTTGAACGTCATTATCTTCAATATATAACACTTTCATGTAAGTCCTCCCAATAATTGTTATTTAGTAGTGTCTCCAGGTTTCGCCATCTGGAGTCCAAATCTTTAGATTTGTCACATGGGGCGGTCAAATCTAAAGATTTGGACTCCATGTGGCAAAAATCTAATGACACTAACAAGGAACTCGCGCGCCAAACGTATCATGAGTGCTTAAGACAACTCATTTGCAAGAGAGGTATTGTATCACACTATGAAACGCTTGTATACTCTTTTCATTTTAATTTTGACCCTGCTCATCATGGCCGCGATTTTCCCCTTAACCATGCCGCCCATGATAGCCCGCGCCCAATCTACGGGTGATAGTTTAACGCTGCCCACCGCCACACCTACCGCACCACCACCCACCGCGCCACCGCCCACTAGTCCACCCATTAAGGTTAATAAAGTTTGGCTGGCGCGGCTCATCAGCAATGAATTAGGCTTTAGCAAAGGCACAGGCTCCGTTTTCCGCGTCAGTGTAGAGGGCGTGGTTGGCACACAAATTGAGCTACGCAGTGATGGCGGGGCTTTTATGAGCGCGACTTCGGGCAGCAAAAGTGAATATGGCCCCTATACGGCGGAATTTGCGCCCGTCACTAAGGGCATGTGGACAATTAGTGTACCAGAATTTGGGGCAACTATCCAAGTTTGGGCAGATAATTACAATTTAGCCCAAATTAAATTTAGCCAAGTGACGGCGGCGGAAGCCACCGCCGCCGCGCCCCAATTTACGCCCACTGCCACGCCCATTACGGGGCCGTTATGGACGGGTAAATTAGCCAATGAGCGCAAAGACATCGGCATGCCCTGGTGTCGGCTATTGGTGCAAGTGGTCGGGCAAAGTAATCAAATTGTAAGATTATCCACTTTAGCCAACGTCATTGCCGACGGGACAACGGGGCAAAAATTGGAACTCGGCACGGACATGGTAGAGTTTGCGGGCTTAAGCCCTGGCAAATATATCATTGAGCCGCAAGGGTTGAATGCTCGGTTTGATGTGGATTTGAAGGCCAATGTGGAGAGCAAGGTTGTGTTTGAAATGCAGCAAGCCGCGCCTACGACCATCCCAACCGCCACCCCCGCCCCCATTTGGCCGACCTATACCCGCGTGCCAAGTGCCACGCCCACCAATACGCCCACGCCGACAGATACCGCAACGGCGACTCCGACTCCGACTGAAACCACCACGCCCACGCCTTCGCCCACCGCCACGCCCATCAGCCATTGGCTTGGCACGATTAAGAGTCGTGAGAACTTGAGTGCTGATAAACCGAGTGAGTTGGTGGTCAATGTGGTGGGCTTTGAGGGCTTGCCCATACAATTACAATTAAAAACGTCACAACAATTTAATACGGTGGCGCGTTGCACGACGGGCGAGGAGGCCGATAATTTGGACGGCTGCGGCTTTGCGGATTTAGCTCTAGGCCAATATCAACTGGTGCCAGAGGGGTTGGGGTTGACTTTGCCCATTTTATTGACTAAGCCTGAAAAGGTGGAAGTGAATTTTGATATTGAGGTCTTTCCTGCGGGCATGGTGGGTTGGCAAGCCAAAATTACCCAAAATAGCAGCATGATTCAAGCGACCAGCCAAATTGCGGCGGTTATTCGGGTACGGCTCATGGGGCAGGCGGGGCAAATTGTAATTTTACGTTCGGTACGTGGGCTAGAGCAATTTTGTGAGGTGCGGACTCAGCCGCAAGTGGGTCTCGGCTGTCAATTTACCGATTTGGCAGCGGGGGTGTATACGCTGGAAGCGATTAATACAAATAGTCATATTAGCCTGTTCATGGACGGGCTAGGCCAAGCCGAAGTCCAATTCAGCCCCGATGCGACAGAAACCGTAACCCAAACTCCCGCCCTGGTGGGGCATGGGGCGCGGCCGAAGTAGAGAACGGGATTACCAGAAAAAACGGATAAGCCCATTCTGTGGAGTTATACTCAGTATATCAAGATTTGGGCGCAACTACTAAATCACCCTCACCCCCGCCCCTCTCCCAAAGGGCGAGGGGAGACAAGAGACTCCCTCGCCCTTTGGGAGAGGGGAGACAAGAGACTCCCTCGCCCTTTGGGAGAGGGCTGGGGTGAGGGTGACAAATCTTGAAATACTCATACTGCCTTTCATTTGAGAGTTACACTTTTTCATGTCATTCTGAACGGAGCGAAGCGGAGTGAAGAATCCCTCAAGACTCTGCCAACCCAAACGGTTTTCGGCCCCGATAATCTCACTTTTAGGTCAGGGTTGCAGGGACTCTTCGCTTCGCTCAGAGTGACATGGGGAAAGTGTAATTCTCATTCGATACGCAGTATAATTCTCAAATCAATCTTATTATTAAGACTCGTATCATCTTCAATGAATGAACCCTTAACTTAAATTTCTAACTAAGGTGACATCAACATGACTCTACTGCAAGAAGGGTATTTTGCAGTAGAGTCATTGATACAATAAGCCCAAAAAGGCACGCGCCTGACCTCTTTTTGATTGGCCGCGATAGCTCTACTTAAAAATAAGTTCCAATTAGAGTTTATACCGATTAAAAAATCGTTGACATTTTGTAGGGGCAATGCCTTGTGCTTGCCCCCATTGTGGGCAGGGACAAGCCCTGCCCCTACGAAAATCATTAAATCGGTATAATGTCTATTGTAAATCAGACCATTATCAAGTCAAGTGAAGTTTTACATAACGGGTTGGCTGTGCTAATATATGGCTGATTTGGAAAATTCCTTACTCAAGGAGGCTCGCACTTTTGCACCAAACTTATTACACCAAACAAAAACTCAACATCCTCATGATAGTCCCCACCATGTTTTTTGCCGATTATGGGGCGCATGTTCGCATCTTGGAAGAGAGCCGCATTTTACAACAACTGGGGCATAACATCACAATTCTTAGCTATCCCAATGGACGGGATATTGATAACCTTAATGTTCGCCGTTGTTGGGGTGTGCCATTCAATTACCGCGTGATTGTTGGTTCATCACGCCATAAAGTTTATTTAGATGTCTTACTCGCGGGCATGTCATTGTGGCATGCTTTACGTCATCCGCCTGACATCATTCATGCTCATCTACACGAAGGAGCATTGATTGGCACGGTATTAAGTAAACTAACGGGCGCGCCATTGGTCTTTGATTTTCAGGGCAGCCTGACCAGCGAAATGATTGACCATAATTTCTTGCGGCCTGGCGGTTTGCGCCATAAGGTGATGTATTGGTTGGAAAACCAGATTGACCATGCCGCCAAAGTAGTCATGCCGAGTTCGGCGCATGCGGCCAATTTATTAGCAAAACAGTTCCATGTGCCAACCAGCCGCATTGACCCGACCCCCGATTGTGTCAATGCCGCCATTTTTTCGCCTGCTTGCCTCTCGGCCTCAGAAAAAATAGAGCTAAAACAAAGTTTGGGGATTCCCCTTGATAAAAAAGTGATTGTCTATTTAGGGTTATTAGCTCCCTATCAAGGGGTCAATAAATTGTTAGAAACCTTGACCATGCTCAAACAAAGCCGTCAAGATTACCATTTATTGCTCATGGGCTATCCCGCAGTGGCGCAATATCAAGACCTCGCCAAAACATTGGGCGTGGCTGACCAGGTGACGTTTACAGGCAAAGTGTCATATGATGACGCACCCCGTTATTTAGCGTTAGGCGATATTGCCACCGCACCCAAAATGTCGGCGACAGAGGGTAGCGGTAAAATATTAAACTATATGTCCATGGCACTACCGACAGTGGCCTTTAATTTGCCCGTCAGCCGCGAGTTTTTAGGTGACGGCGGTATTTATGCCCATGAGGTCAGCACTGAGGCTTTAGCAACCGCCCTAAACAGAGCGTTAGATTTAACCCCTGAGCAACGCACTCAATTAGGCAGCTATTTGCGCCAACGGGTGATGCACCATTTCTCATGGGAACGGGCGGGCCAGCAAATTGAGGCCATTTACCATGCCTTATTAGCGGGTGAACCTTTACCCGTTACGCCACTGAAACCCGTGCCAAAAAATTTATAGTTTAAGACTTACGCAGACACCCTCACCCCAGCCCTCTCCCAAAGGGCGAGGGAGCAAAATGTCACCCCTCACCCTTTGGGAGAGGGGACGGGGGTGAGGGTAATTTTGGGATGTTTTAAATCTTGCAACAACCTTAATCCAAACGGAGCTTTAGTTTATTAAAGCTCCGTTTTTAGCCTCAACACACGTTTTTTGCACTAATCGCAAACCTCCCGCGCTAATCCCATTGAATTGAGGAAAAATTTCCACCCATAAATTTTCAGGGGATAGATATGGAGTCCAAAGCCGTAGGCTTTGAGCAGTGGGGCAAAGCCTACGGCTTTGGACTCCGTATCCCCCAATTATTTACAGGTAGAAAAATTTTGCTCCCTCGGCTAATGAGGAGACGAGTGAGGGGCGGTCTTTGCGTCAGTCTTTAGAATTAATAATATATGTAGTGGGTAAAATATGAGTTCACCGCAGAGGCGCAGAGAAACGTGGAGAAAATACAAAACTCTATGTTTCTCTGCGCCTTTGTGGTGAAAGGCAGTTTCAAACGAAAATCAAACTTAACGAACTCTAGCGTAGGGTAAACGTAGGGTCAATAGGCTTAAAATAGGGGTTGAATAAATTGGGGGCTACTTGTAACCTTAATCTATCTTGTGGTAGAATTTAATCAGGTAAATAAACGAGTAGAGGACTTACGCAAAAGCCAAGTCTACCTCCCTTAATCCCCGTATGGGGATATGTAGGAGAGGGCTGGAGTAAGGTGTTTGCGTAAGTCCGAGAGTAAATAAAATAGAACTTACCCAAGAGGTTCATAATTCTTTACAGACAGCCTATAAATAACCGTAAACTTCTGTAAAAATAACGTCAATTTGTGTACGTTCTATGAGGTAACAAAAACCATGTCATTATCCAAATTTATTGCAGTGCTAGTCATAGGTGGGTTAATTGTTTTACTCAGCCGCACCGTTAGTTTAGCGCAAGGCTCAAATGCCGCGCCCCCTGTGGTTGAGCAAACCAGGGCGGTGCCTGGCGAGGTATTAGTTAAATTTAAGAATGGCGTGGCTAATGTAGCGGCGCAACGCTCACTACAAGCGGTGGGGTTACGCACTTTGGAAGTTTCACCCCATGGCGGTTGGTTGAGAGTTGAAGTTTCGCCAGGGGCAGAAGCAGATATAATTAACGATTTATTACATCGGGGTGATATTCAATATGCTACGTATAATGACTATGCTTACGCCACCGCCAGTCCCAATGACCCCGATTATTATCTCCAGTGGCATTTGCACCAGACCACAAATGTTGACATTCAAATAGAGCCAGCCTGGGCTATATTTAGCCAACAAGCTGTCGTAACAATGGCGGTGGTTGATACCGGGGTAGATATTTATCACCCTGATTTACAAGCCAATATTGTTGAAGGTTACAATTTCATTGACCCATCGGCTTTACCCATTGATGACTCAAACTCAGGCCATGGGACGCATGTGGCGGGAATTGCGGCGGCCATTGGCAATAATGGCGTAGGGGTGGCGGGGGTTAGTTGGCGAACGAAAATAATGCCGATTAAAGTGCTAGACTCTAGCAACCGAGGCACCTTATTTAACCTCGCCAAAGGTATTTCTTACGCCGTTGACCATGGGGCGAGAGTCGTTAATTTGAGTTCTACTGTCCCCAATACCCGTTGGCCTTGCACCACCACCGCCATTATTGGCGACGCATTGGCTTACGCTGACCGTAAGGGCGTGTTAGTGGTGATTGCGGCGGGAAATGATGGACAAAATGCGGTCAATTGCCCCGCCGCCTACGAGGAAGCCATTGCGGTGGGTGCGACTATGAAAGATGGTAAATTAGAGCCTAAATCTAATTATGGGCAAGGCTTAGATTTGGTGGCCCCAGGGGAAGATATTTATAGTACCTTGCCCGATGAACGGTATGGCTATAAAACAGGTACATCTATGTCGGGGCCACAGGTCACAGGGCTGATTGCGTTAGTGTGGGCGTTTGACCCATTTCTCAGTCATCAAGATATGCGCCAACTATTAGCGGCAACAGCCACCAATTTAGGCAACCAAGGGCCAGATGAATCATTTAGTGTGAAACAAATTAATGCCTACCAAGCCTTAAAATTTCTCAATCAGTTGCAACTCCAAGCCCCCCACCCCACTTTTTTAATGGCAGATAATATCAATACCAAGCCAATTTCCAGCACCCTAACCATTTACAACAATAACGTCACGACCATTACCTGGAAGCTCACTATTCCCGCCAACGCCACCTGGCTTAAGGTAGAGACAACGGGTTCGGGTGAATTAGCCCCCCAATCAAGCCAAAATTTGCCCCTGACAATTTATAAACCCAGTAATTACGGCATGTATACCGCCGACCTAACCATTGAAAATGTTAATCTAGCCTATCAAAAAAATGGGCTGCAATTACGGTTAAATTATAGCCAAAAAGCCCAACAAATTCACTTACCCCTCCTCAAAAGCCAGTAAAATAGCCCCAACAGCAAGCTGAATTTTATCTTGCTCCCCCCATTAGGTTGATTAACCCTGTTCTCTTAAGAGAATGGGGTTTTTAATCCCAATCAATTATTTTCCTACTGGTTAAAAGATACTATAATTACTCTAGGAATTTTGACATGATTAAACAAGCATTTAAAAACAGTTTACAAGACATGTGGGACGAAGCATTTTATTTAGTTGTCTTTAATTTAATTTGCGTTATCAGCACTATTTTTTGCCCCTTTATTCTCTTTGGTTTGTTTGCTACGGTGCATGATGTTGAGCAAGAAAAAGGCATAAAAATAATGACTCTATTTAACCATGTTCGGAAAACATGGCAACAAGCAGCCATTTGGGGGGCCATAAATTACGCGCTGATCCTAGTTGCTTGGTTTAATTTGAGTTTTTATAGTCAATTTAATACGACTTGGGCTATCTTCGTTCAATTCGTGGTCATTAGCCTGCTCTTTTCCTGGGGAGTTATTCAACTTATTATGTTAGCGGTTTACCCCCATCTGTCTGAACCCACTTTTAAGTTAGCTTTGCAAAATGCCACTGCAATTATAGGACTTTATCCATTGAACATGATAGTTTTAACTACTATTACCCTCTGTTTATTAATTATCTCAGCGATTATGCCGATTGTTTTTATTATTATGGCTATTGCTTTTATCGCCACATTGACTAATCGGGTGGTTGCCGCGATTTTGAAACATGAGCTAAAAAAACAGGAAGTCAACCTATGACACCTATCATTGCTCCGCTAATAACCAAAAACTTACCTGATGCTTTAGCCAAAATCAAACAAATTGAACGAGCTAAACAAGAATGGGAAGTTACCGCCGATGCCCTACCTCAATTAGTCTGTTTACTTGACAAAAAAGGGCATATTCTGCGCGCCAACCGCACGTTAGAAAATTGGCAACTAGGTAAAGTTAACCAAGTGAGGGGGTTATCTCTGCACAATTTATTACACCCCCATTGCCAATTAACCCCATGTTATTTTCAAGGTTTTTGGGAACATGCTTGGAACGAGGTAAAACTAGGACAGGCTGTTGTGGAACAGGTGCAAGATAAACAACTAAATCGTTATTTAGAAATTCAACTACAGCCCTTAAATATTTCTAAAAATGAGAACTATTACTACACCCATAGCTTTGCCGTTATCATCATTCAAGATATTACCGCTAATCGAGCGATGCAACAAAACCAAGAACTAACGAGTCGGTTAACGAGTTTAGAGCAAATGGCCGCCGGGTTTTCGCATTATTTCAATAACATTTTGACTACGATTATTGGTTTTTCAGAATTATTACAACTTAATACTGAACTTTCTGAGGCCGCTAAAAGCGATTTATCTCATATTGTTCGCCAAGGTCATCGCGCCGCCCAATTAACCCGACAAATTTTAGATTTTAGCCGCCAATCTACCTCTCAAAAACAACCCTTACAGTTAGCTGATTTATTAACTGAAACTTTACAGCTATTAGAAGAGACCGCCCCGCCTCATATAACCTTAAAACTACATATTGAGTCAGGTGATTTTACCTTAAACGCAGATGCCAATCAATTACGCCAAGCTCTCCTAAACCTTACTTTTAATGCCTGGCAAGCCATGCCTGATGGCGGCGTGGTTGACTTCCATTTATATCGGGTTGTTTCTTCCACCATCACCTCACCCCTACAACCTAAACTAGCCATCGGTGATTGGATTGGCATTTCTATCTCTGACAATGGTTTAGGCATTGACCTTGAACATCAACGCCATTTATTTGAGCCTTTTTTCACCACTAAAGAGCTAGGCAAAGGCATGGGCTTAGGATTACCTCAAGTATATGGTATTCTTAAACAACATAGTGGTGAAATTGAAATAAAGAGTGAGATTGGCAATGGCACTACTGTCTATTTATACCTACCTTCAATTTGAATTATTACAATATAAGACCTCACAGGTTTCAAAAACCTGTGAGGTCTTAACATGGAGTAACTCATGACCGTCCCAACTATTCCCATGGCCCCCAACGGGCCAACCGTCTCTCGCTTTATTGCGGGTATGTGGCGACTGACCGAATGGCGTTTATCGCCCCACGAACTACTACATTACGTTCAAACCTGCCTAGATTTAGGCATCACCAGTTTTGACCATGCCGACATTTATGGCAGCTACACCTGCGAGGCCATGTTTGGTGAGGCGTTGGCGCAAAACCCCGCCTTACGTTCCCACATGCAACTCATTACCAAATGTGGCATTCGCCTCGTCTCGCCGCAACGCCCCGCGCACACCTTTCATGATTATGACACCAGCAAGGCGCACATTATCGCTTCGGCAGAACGCTCCCTGCAAAACCTCCGCACCGATTATTTAGATGTCTTACTAATTCATCGGCCTGACCCGTTGATGGACGCGGATGAAGTGGCCGCGGCGTTGAGTGAACTCAAGCAATCAGGCAAAGTATTACACTTCGGTGTATCCAATTTCGCCCCACACCAATTTGATTTACTGGCCTCCCGCCTAGATTTTCCCCTTGTGACCAATCAAATTGAAGTCTCGGTTATGTATCTCGATTTATTACATGACGGTACCGTTGACCAATGCCAACAGCGACGCATTGCCCCCATGATTTGGTCGCCATTGGCGGGTGGACGCTTATTTAGTAGCCAAGAAGAGTCGGCGGTACGGCTACGGCGCGTCATGGCTGACCTAAGCGAACAGTTAGGCGGGGCAACCATTGACCAAATTGCCTTTGCCTGGTTATTACAACATCCCGCGAACATGCTGCCCATTCTCGGCACGCAAAACCTTGACCGTGTGAAAACCGCCATTGCCGCGCTCAACATTAAATTGACTCGCACCCAATGGTTTCAACTTTGGAGTGCCTCAACAGGAACGGAAGTGCCGTGAGAGGTAAGAAGTGAGAAGTGAGAAATAAGAGGGTAAAACAGTTACTTAGTTTTTAACTGCCCTTGATTTTTTAAGTATGTGTCAATAGCGGCTATAAAAACTTTAGCATTGGCAATAGTTTCTTCAGCCATAGAGAGTGTAATGGGTATCATCTCACCATAATCATGGGTTTGACGATAATCAAAAGCCAATCTTAACGCCCGTGATAAGTCACGCGAAAATAAACCTGTCTTAACAAATTCGCGGTCAAATAACCCTAATGCGCCACTATGTTTCGATGTGCCTAACTGTTTGGTCGCTAAAAGAGCTAATAAAGCGTAAAACATGGCATAGTA
>Ga0316608_1000997_pt1 | contig 11738 bp, 18 predicted proteins | sample MIS2016152B_MG_FD_207673 | JGI IMG/M metagenome (GOLD analysis project Ga0316608, IMG submission 207673) | Microbial mat bacterial communities from Middle Island sinkhole, Lake Huron, Michigan, United States - MIS.2016.152B | ecosystem: Environmental > Aquatic > Freshwater > Lake > Sediment... | reverse complement strand
AAAACTCTTAACAATATTATTGCTCAATCAACATGTCCAGATGTGTTGAGAGTTGCATTTTCATAACATTCTTTTTGCAAGGCGTTTTATTTAGTGCGCCTTGCAAATCTTTATAATAGGAATATTTTATGTCAGTTAAAATTGTATTGGGTGCTGCGTATGGCGATGAAGGCAAGGGATTAATGGTTGATTATTTCTCACGACATCTTAAAGATTGTATTGTGGTGAGGTTTAATGGTGGCTCACAAGCAGGTCATACTGTAGTTACTGATAAAATTCGACATGAGTTTCACCACTTTGGTTCTGGAACTTTTGTTAATTATCCAACTTTTTTAGGTTCGGATTTTATTTTAAATCCGATCATGTTTAATCGTGAATATCAAACATTAAAATCCTATAATCCAAAAGTAATTGTCCACAATAATTGCATAATTACAACACCTGTTGATATGTTACTTAATCAACTCATTGATAAAAAATTAAATCATGGCAGTTGCGGCTTAGGAATCAATGAAACAATTTTACGACATAAAATTCTTCCACTCACATTAGAAAACTACAAGACATTCAATTATGCAGACCTAAATCAATACGCTTTAGATAGACTAAGAAAACTAAATATTGAACCATCCGATAAATTAAGCATTGACATTTGCAAATATTTCACAAATGAAATAGAAACAATGTTGTTGTATTGCAGAAAACATAATGGTTATGAAATTCTGAGAGATTTCGATAATATTATATTTGAAGGCGCACAAGGACTATTGCTATCAGAAAGATATGGTAAAATGCCTCATTGCACACCTTCAGAAACAGGTTCAGTAACTACAATTGAGATATGCAAAGAATTGAATTTGGAAAATATCGAAATCTGCTACGTTACTCGTGCATATACAACTCGTCATGGTGCAGGTGAATTAGAAGGTGAAACAACAAAAGATGAAATGGGATTAAAGATAAAAGATGAGACTAATGTTGATAATGTTTTTCAAGGCAAATTTAGATACGCACCATTATCAGTGAATTTAATTGCAGATGCAATAAACAAGGATTTTTCTGCGGCAGTTGAACGATTAAAACCATCTGCAATTAAGAAGTCTATTGCAGTTACTTGTTTAGATCAAATTTCACAAGAAAGTCATGGTCGTATTATTGAATCTTTAGATATTAAATGCGGTCATGTAGAATACAAATCTTATGGTAACACACATCAAAATGTTTTCAAAACTATTTGACTTTCAGATTTGATAGATGTATAATTACAATTCATAATTACAAAACAACAGGAATAATACTATGTCTTTATCAGTAAAAGAATCAATCGAAGTCGAAGTAGGTGCTGGTGAAACTATTTACGACGCAATTAAAGAAGCAAAGGAATTATCTAAAAATAGAAACGCTATTGTGTGGTTTGTTTTCAACGGTGTTAAAATTAATGTTAGACTCACAGATAATGATGGCTTAATTCTCCAACATTATAATCGTGCATTACAGACGGGTGAAACTGAAGTAGGAAAAGAATCGTATCAATAGTTGATTTAGTTGTACTAAAACATCAATCAAACTAGCCATATTAAAAAATAATAGGAATAAAACAATGAGTTTAACAAATAACAATGCACATGAAATTAAAGTAGGTGCTGGCAAAACCATTTACGAAGCAATCGAAAAAGCAAAGGAATATTTAGCCGATATTCAAAATCAAAACAAAACGAGAAGAAAAATTGCAACAGCATTGTTTTCACCAAAAATGTTGCTTGATTTGCAGGTGGATTTATTATGCGATGTTGTGTGGTTTAATTTCAATGGAATAAAGGTGAATGTTAGACACAATGACAATGTAGATTTAATTCTACAGCATTGGGAAGTTGCGCGTTGGTTAGATGAAAAAGAAATAGGGGAATATGGGTATCAAGAAATCCCACAAGAAAAGCTGAAGATGTATGATGATGCTAAATATGAAGAAAAAATTGAATCACAAAGACTTCTTGATAAATTTCGCCAAGATAAATTAAAATCAGAAATTCAATCGCAAATTGAATCTGTGAAACTTGAAATGAATAACCAAGAAGAATGGGAGAAAGTAGTTGAAGCAAACTCAAGTAAACCATACTCCTTAGCTGCCATTACATTTGTAGATAATCTAGGTCGGTTATTGCAAACAAAAATCAAATTAGGCGAGCAGATAAATGAACAGGTGTGTAAGAAATATTCATTTATCGTAAGTGATTCACTTGGTGGTTTAAGTGGTTTTCAAGCCAGAACGGGAATAAATCATTTGAAAAGACATTGGAAATATGGATATTTAATAGAATAAATATTGTTGATGTGAGCGATTTCAACAAAGTGCTGTAATCATCCTATATTGCATACAGCACGATTAAACACTCGTGCTACTAATATTCTTTTGCGTGCATTGGTAGATCAGACCCACAAAGTAACGTGGCAGTTAGCAAATGTGAATAAAATTAACTTTTGTTAAGAAAAAATGATCGGTATGAATTTAACTGAATTACCAGAACAATTGTTTGAATTATCGCACTTGGAAAGTCTGTTACTTGATTACAACCGTCTTACCACATTATCATCTGGGATTAGTAATTTGATTAATTTGAAAAAATTGTCGATTAATTGTAACGAACTAACCACACTGCCAACAGAGATTGGTAATTTGATTTATTTAAAAGAATTGTGTGTTGCTTATAACCAACTTATCTTATTACCGACATTTATAGGTAAATTAGTTAATTTGGAAAAATTGATGATTGATTATAATCAACTTGCTTTATTACCACCTGAGATTAGTAATTTGATTAAATTAAAAGAATTGACGATTGATGGCAACAAATTTACCACATTGCCATTTAAAAATGGAAAATTTTGGATTTTTAATATACAAAATTTGAACATTAATAACACTTTATAGAATAAATATTATGCAAGCAAACAGTGGATTTGATCAACAATCTCAGTTAGCAGATAATGACAAAATCAATCAAGTCGAAATTGGAATAGATGACAAAATTGAACAGGTTGCTGAAAACAACAATAATTTTAGAGGCTATTATATAGCTAACACATATTATGGCATGTATTCATTGACATTTGTATCGCCGTAAACAGAAAAAGCCAGACAATTGTAAGTTGTCTGGCTTTTCTAGTTAAAAATGGTTAAATTGTAGGAATAACAACTTTATACCATTCAGCTTTTTCATAAAAATATGAGAAATACTCGTGGTCGCAAAAAATGTAATTTTCGTCGATGATACCCATCTTTTTTGTTACCTGAAGACATACTGTTACTTCAGGTGTAAGATTGTTCAGTTTTTTAATCTCATTCAACCAAGATACAATATCGTCTGTTGGTGTTGTCTCATGATATGCCAATGCACCAATTAATTTGTAAAATCCATCACACCATTCCCTATCCATGAATTGGGTGTTTTCGTTATCATCCATTGTTTTTGAGAAATCAACGGGTTCATCTCTATCCTCATGGATAATGTAATGCCATAGCTTGTGTGCAATATATAAATCACACAATTCTATTTCATTTATTGCATTTGGGAAGATTTTTCTCAAATAATGGACATCATACATCAGATTCCCTTTTGGCAATTCTTCACCATTAAATGGTTGAGTGTAATACACTTTATCCGTAGTTTTCTTCATGGTTAATTCCTTTGAATTAAGCCACCCAGATTTAGGTCTGAATGGCAATGACTGATTAATTAGCGGTTATAGTATGCTGTCGCCAATTCGAGAATATGATTTGTGTCTTCACACAGAGAATTGGTGCCAACCAATTTTCCGATTGATGCTTTTGCAAAAACATCAAAAGCATCACCACTACTATACATCAGTTCTATTTCTTTCAGCATATCAGCAGTTGATTTGAGGTTGGGTTCAATCCCATGTAATCTGAGATAATTCGCAAGCGCATCACCTTGCGAAACACCTACTAACGCTTGATGGTTTTTACAAACGATATTTGAGCCTTTTTCCACTGTGATGATTGTGAGAATATATGCGTTCATTGTAATACTCCTTTTATTTTTTGTGGGTTGCATTGTGTATTTTACACCATCATTTTGAACATGTCAACCGTGTTGTGTTGGTTGCGTTGGTGTTCATGGGTGACATTGTAACGGGTCGTGGGTATCGTGTCAATGTCATAATTCACATCACACGTTTAAACCAATCTAGTTGACGCTGTATTCGATTTTATGGTTTGGATGTATGAATCTGTCGTTTCAAACTTATAATTGAATTTAGCCTTTTCTCTTATGCGTTAAACCCTAACCGTCTGCGGGCTTGCGTCTCTGCCGCCCGACAGTGGAAGGGTAAACGCTTGTGAGAAATTTTCACTTTGAAGTTATATTGATAAATTTGTATTGATAAAGTTAAATTGAGAAAGTGATGTTGAGAGAAAACCTATGTTTACATGTCCAGCCAACAGACTCACCCCTTCACTTCCTATTGCATACAGCACGATTAAACACTCGTGCTACTAACGCGTGCAACTTTTATAAGTATTTGAAATTAAATCTGAATCTCGGTTTACTTGTTAAAATATCATTAATTTCCTAGAATCCGTTATCCGATTACGCTTGATAGATAGGCTTGCTTTAAATGCGATTCTATGGGATTTGGATTTTAATGTTAAATTCACGTTGATTCTTGGATTTTACTTTACAATCAATTAATTACAAAAGTTGCACGCGTTAGGAAGTATGTGGTTGGCTGGGCATCTATATATCTGATGTTTTTTTTCACAGCACTATTTCTCAATTTAACTTTAACAATATATGATTTAACGATATAACTTCAAAGTGAAAAAAATTCTCACGAGCGTTTATCCTTCCGTAGCGGGCGGCAAAAACGCAAGCCCGCAGACGGTAGAGAATAGCTAGTTTCAATTATAATTCTAAAATGATAGATTCATACACTCGAACCCTAAAATCGAATCTAGCGTCACTTAGATACATTTAAACCGAATACGAATTATGACATTGACACGATACCCACGACCCGTTACAATAACCGTCCCATAAACACACACGTAACAAATGGTGTGGCAACCCAAAAACGGGTTGACATTTTCAAAAAATAGTTTAATATATACATCATACAAAACAAACAACATAAACAACAAAAGGAATTTAGAAATGTTAAATATCATTAAATGCTGTCATTGCAATAAAGAGTTTGAAACAGAGATTCAACAATATCAATCTCAAAGAAGTGGCAGTATTGCAACTGCGACAGCAACTATCCAATGCCCAAATTGCCAAGAATATATTGGTTATGATTTATACGACAATGAAATTCGTGTTGTTGCTTCATCAGACGGTAGCGGGATATACTATATAGTTGCTTTAATGATTGCAATTCCAATCATTGTGTATCTATTATATTTGTATTTATCACTATCATTACACTAATAATGCGTATCAATTAAAAAGGTTGACACGTTTAGAAAAACAATGTAAAATCACGATACAAACAACATAACTTGAGGAGTATTACAGATGGAATTAAAGGAATTATACAACAAACACATCTCTGAAAAAGCAAAATATCTATTATGGGTATGCAGTTTGTATCGTGGGTACATCCCACACGAACATATCGAGAATTTAAGTAGGGAAGTTCATGATGATAATTGTATTGAATTCGATGAGTTGGTGCGGCTTAATTTTATTTCGACAGACGATAGACAAGAACGTTATCGCTTGACAGAAGACTGTCGCGAGCTTTTAAAAAGCCAACATGAGTTTTACTTAACAAAACAAAGCATAAAGACAAATCATACTGTAATTGGCATGTTGTATTTTTGGCAAGTAGAGGGCAGAAAACATATCTCTTTGCCAAGTATGACTCATGCAAATGAAGCAGTCTATCATTTGTTGCAAGGATATGACACCAATAAATATGAGCGCACATTTCAATTGTTGCATAAAATACCTATTGATCTTTTAGATGAGTACAATCTAAAGGAATTTGAGAAATGGAAAATTTACAAACCATCTGCAATAAATAATGATAAATCGCATTTGGTCGGTATTCATAGATATTTATATCGAAGCGGCATACCCGCCGAGATTTTAGGAGAGATTGTTGTAAATAACAGACAATGCTATCGTGTTAGATACTCTGATGGTGTAGAGGATTTTGTACCTTGCTGCGAACACGATAATTACGCCATCATTAGTGGACATGATGTACTGAATAAAATAATTCCAAAAGTAACAAAGTAACGCAAATAACTGTTGACATGTTACGATTGATGCTGTAAAATTACGGCATCAAAATATTACAGTATTAAAACATTACAAAAGGAAATATATGGATACAATTATTGATCTACCTGATGGTAATATATACCACATTAGAGATGACGATTATGATGTGTTTGAAATATTAAACCATGAAATAGATAGATGTTTTTCCTTGTCGGAAGAAAGATATGTTTATTATCTAAATGATCCATCTCATAAACTATGGGATTTAATGATAAAATCCCCTTTTATTTTAAAAACTTCCGCAGGCGAAACTTTCGTAAAAGTGCGTGAAATAGACCGTGATAATGGTAAAATTGTTTTTAGCATTTATTTTGGATTATATGATAAAGAAAATCATTAATTTGAAAAAAATTTGACTTTCAATTATTAATTAGATATAATAATCTCAAATACCAACAATTTCTTTTCTTTAGGAGTTAATTATGAACAGTCCAGCAGCCAACCACGACAATCACAACAATGATGTCGCACCAAAAAGAGAAGTGTTATCTCTAAAAAAATCGGATAAATCAGCTAAAAATGCCTTGATCAATAAGGCAAATGCAATGTTGTCAATTGATGGCAATGATTTCCCGACATCAATGCAAGGCATTATATGTTTAATACCTATTGCACTGAAGCGAGCCATTTCTTCTGTAAATGGAGAGACTGGTTTTGAGTTGTCAGACGATGTTGTTATCTCACCTTTGGATAGCGATGCAAGTGACGATGATCGTCGACGTTATGGTGGTCATAAGAAGCCGTTAAATGACTATTTGCAATTTTACACCCAATATCATCGTTGTTTTGATTTGAATGGCAATAGAATAAATATTGAGGAGTTATTTGAATTGTACGGCGATGAAACAAAGGGTTTGAAGTCATTTGAAATGAATGGTGATAAAACAGTAACATTTAAAAATGTTACCCCGCTAACTATTCACAATGGTTACTTTACACTAAAGAAAGATGCAAATAATACAATTCCTTTGCGTCAGATAGTCAAGAGTGCGACTGATTGTGGAATTAAATTCCTTCAAGAATGGGACGGTCAAGAAATTCCTTCTCAAGATGAAGATACGCATTTGTTTTTAAATGGTATTTACGACGGACTTCTTGAATGGTTTGTACGTGGAAAGGAATTGAGTAGTGTGCTTACTGCTAAAGATACTGATCGGTTAATAGCGATTGCATCAGAAAGCAAAAACGAATACCATTCCTTAGCCGCTCAATTGATGATCGCTCTAGGAAAATCCAATTGATTTTTAATGCGTTTATGTGATGTAATTATATCACACATCACATAAACGCAATATTGAATTAAACGACAAAGGATATAATGATGAATATCGAGATTAAAAACATTCGGAAGGTGCATTCCGCAGATATTACGCTTAATGGACTTACCGTGCTAACAGGACACAATGATATTGGAAAAACCACAGTAGCAAAGACGATTTTTTCTTTGCTTGGTGCACCTTATTATCTTAAAGAATATCTTCATAAAGATTTTAATGAAAAACTCAGAGAGTCATTTAGAAGTGGTTATATTCAAAATACCCGCACTCCAAAATTGACATCATCCGTTTCTGTAGTCAAAGACAATGATCGCTTAACTTTTGCTTTTAAAGATGAAGAGTGTCAATTGATCGAAACAGCAGATAAGTATTTTATCGAGTTCACGACATACGTCAATTACAATCAATTAGACAGACAGTATGGGGAACAATTCTTTCTTTCAAATGAAAAAGGTTATGGTAATTTACGTGTAGATATTATCGAATTTATTCATGAAATATCTACAATCATCGGTGGGACTATGTTTTATGAACCCATGATGGAGTCATTTGTGATTAAAAATGGTAATGAATATACTACAGATATACAGAGATCGAAGCAAGTATTTGGAATATTACAAATGTTTTGCATGTATTTTTCATTATCACCAAATCCTGTATTAATTCTTGTTGAACCAGAGACTGGTTTACACCCTGAATGGCAATTATTGTATGCTAATTTAATAATTAAACTTGTCAAATTGGGTGCTACAGTATTGATTACTTCAAATAGTCCATATTTAGTCGAGGCATTATCCACGTATTCTAAACGAGAAGATTTGGAAAGCAAAACATCCTTTTATGTTGGTGAATCATCTGATTTAGGCACTGTTTTTCAATATGAAGAACAAGACTTAAATCGAACATTTGAAAAATTCGCAAAACCTATGCGAAGATTACTGTAAAAAAACAGTTGCAGCTATTTCGTTTATGTAGTAAAATGGCTGCATTCAACTTAAATGGATTCTCTTTATGCTGATAGATGACGATAGACCATATTGCCAATATGCAGCGATAAACGGTCAAAGATGTGCAAAATGTATGTGTCCCGAAGCGTTAAGTAAAGCATTGAAACAACAAGAAGTAGAAGAAGTGAAGATTGAAGACGACAAACCACATCAGCAATATTAGGTTTGTTTTTTAAATTATATTTGCTTTTAACATGACTAATTTTAATAGGTGCAATATGGAAAACAACGAAACAAAAACGGTTTATTATGCAACAATGTGGCTTTTGTGTTTATTGAGTATTTGGGTATTACATCAAAACAGATACTTTATTGTTACTGATGATTTCACGACAAATGTTGTATCTTGGGTATTGATTATAATTTCATTTGGCATTTATCTTCTTGTCAATATTATGAGTGATGAATAAAATGAAAAACGCAGATAAAAAAATGGAAGTTGAAGTAACGCTAACCAGAATAAATCAGAGTGCATTTCACATGCCTCGATATCTTTGGCACAAAAACAGCAGTTCAAAAATTCGTATTTTCCAACTGACAGAAGCCAATATTGTAAATAGATTGCATTTAGAATACGGACTAATTACTAAATTAGCCAACGAAGATGATGATGATAATTTCAGCAATAATGCAATTCAAGAGATTGCAGATGACCTATCTACAAGTGATGAAGTTCATTGTGAATGCAGAATTCGCATTACAAAACCATCTGTATCTCGTGAGGAAACGACTTGGATTTACTCACAAAACACAAAAGTATTGAAGAATATTGAGGAATAAAAATGGTTGAATTAGCTGAACTAATAGAATTAGCACAGAAATTGGAATCTCTACAAAAAGGCATTAAAGAAACAAGTGAATCGCTTTGCAATCTGTTGATTACTGAATTTTTGTCTAAAATTAAAGAATTCGGATTTAAAGCTGTGGAATACGACATTGCGTATAAAGACTTCTGCTATGAGAATGAATATGATGTTGAACGTAGAGAATATGGAGATTTATCATTTGATGACAAAACACTTTATCGTGATTATGATTTCTTGTATTCACACAATCAAAACTCGATTGATTTTCTATTATCTGTAAAATGCTTAGGAAAAACCCAAGAAGTGAGGGAACTTAAAGCAAAGTTAGCAAAAAAATTTCTACAAGAAATCACCAAAAACTCTACAGTTAAATTTGTGGTTGAGTTTTAAATGTAATTGAAGTATTGATATAATAATACGGGATGTGAATTATGACGTTGACATGATTCACCCGTCCCGTTATAATGTTTCACACAACATGATAAAACAATCATGTTGTTGTTACACACGACACGGTAAAAATATCCCATGTCACTACATCCCATGCAACACATCAACGACACGCAACCAACGAAACGTGCGTGGTGAAAAATCGGTTGACAGTGGTATGTGGTTACGCTATAATGTTTCACATAACACAAAAACACCTACAAGGATATCGAAAATGATACGTCATGAACAACAATTAGTTTTAAATAAGAAATACGACAAAGTTTTAGATAAAATCCAGTCGATTTATCAAGCACATGATTGCGTACCATGTGGTGGTTGGCAGATTCACGATTTTACAGAATATTTTTCACCCGCAACAACATCTAAATTATTTTTGAGGTTTATTGCTGAATATTGGAAAAAGGACGAAATTCCATTTCGCGATTATAGCCAAGAGTCTCGTTCATTGGCGAGAGAAATTGAAGGACATCATGTTACTGATTATGTAAGCATACTACATGATTCGCCGATCCTCCTTTGCGAAGAAGGATATATTAATGTTTTATCATCTCATAGAACACCGGTTGGTTTTGATTGTAATGTTGTATTTCATGCCTTAGTTGATGAATTTCAATTGAAAGTTGACCGTATTCAATTTTCTGAAATTGTGTTGGAAATAACAAACCCTAATTATGTTGTTTAACAAATGGAGTGAAAAAAATGAGTGATGCAGAAAAAGTAACTTTAAGTTCTGTTGATGTATTGCCAATTTTCTCTGTACGAGATGTGCAACGACCCCATTATGATGGTGGTGTTGCAGAAAAACTCCTTGCAGTGTTGCAATTGTTGTATCCTAAAATCATCGTACTTAACAAGAATGAATCACTGACCGATATGTCAGTTGCAATGATTTATTTACTTAGAAGTAAATTAACAGAATCAGAATTTAAAGGATTAAAGCAAGGTGAATCATTTACCTTTCAATGGGCTTCTTTGAGTGAAGAAGATATTAAATGTTTGTATGACAAGTACACCAAAATCAGTCTTGAAAGAGTGTCGTCCTGTTACCGAAATAACTAATGAAATATTATATAGAAAAACAATCTAAAAGGTATAATATATGGAATTATTAAAGACATCAATAGCGGATTCAAAGGAAATAACACCATATTGGAATGAATCTTGCTTTGAGATGTCTCAAAAATTATTATCACACACTAAATCCAGTAAGATTGGTTCTGATTTAAATACATTAAATCCATTGCAAGATTATGGACTCAAAAATTCGTGGTTTTCTGTGACAGCTTATTGTCACGATGAAGTAAAAAAATCACAATCATTTGTATCTTCTATGTATGAATGTATGGACTTAGGAAGTACATTAGTAAGGTCAAAGAAGGTTCGGATTTATCCCAAGAAACCACAGCAAGCTCGTAAATATTTAGGGTTAAGTCGTTGGTGGTATAATCACACGATTAATCATTTAAATCAACCTGATACAAAAGCATCATTGTGTGAAGTCAGAAAAGTATTAAAAAAAGATGAAGATATACCTGAATGGGCGATGGAGTGTCCTCAAAGAATCCGTGAACATGCAATGGCTGATGCGTGTAATGCTGTTAAAAATGCAAAAGTTAAGTGTCAAAAAACAGGTCAATTTCAAAAGGTTAGTTTTCGTGCTAAACGTGATCCAATTCAGAGTTTTGGTTTTGATAAAATATCTTTGAATCAAGATTTTGTTTTTAGTATTAAAAAATTCAAAATGGAATTTGAAGCCACTGAAGAATTTAATGTGAATTTAGAAGGTACACGGATTGTAAGAGAAGGTAGTAGATATTTTGTAATCATACCACAAAAACGATATTATCAAATTCCTGAAAACCAAAGGATTGATACTGTTGCACTTGA
>Ga0316608_1000996_pt1 | contig 11746 bp, 30 predicted proteins | sample MIS2016152B_MG_FD_207673 | JGI IMG/M metagenome (GOLD analysis project Ga0316608, IMG submission 207673) | Microbial mat bacterial communities from Middle Island sinkhole, Lake Huron, Michigan, United States - MIS.2016.152B | ecosystem: Environmental > Aquatic > Freshwater > Lake > Sediment... | reverse complement strand
GGCCGGCACGGTCCGGAGCCGGGTTCTTTTCGTACCAGGCAAGGCCGTCTTGTTTAGATTGCATGGCCATTGAAAGGCGAGCTTTCTCGGCGGTCAGCTTTTCTTCCAGCTCGGTGATGTGTGCGGTAGATTCCGTGATGATGGTATTTACCTGGGTCATCCGAGCAGCTGCCTGGGTGTGGCGGGCGACAGCTTCGTTGTAGATCTTCGACGAGGCTTCGTATTCATTGGTGACAGTCTGGAGGTCCAGCGGTTCGCCACCTTCGTATTCCGGGGGCGGCACTTTGTCACCCAACGCGTTAATAGAGCGGCGTGTGACAGTGACTTCGTCCTGGGCGGAAATGATCTGCTTATCCAGGGAGTCTAGGTCAAGGCCAATCCAGGTGGACAGCATCTTGAGCATTGCTTCATTGCTGAAATCAAGTAACTCCTGGGGGTCTTTGTAGGCCGCTGACAATTCCTTGAGGAATGTAACAGCGCCGCCTTTTACCGGGGCTCCGTTAAAGCGGACTTCGAGGGAAGTCTCCTGCACGCCGCTTTCATTCTTGATGATCATGCGGTTGATTGAGTATCCGCCGGAAGTCTCGATCTTCACCGTGCCACGTTCTTGGCCGTGCTTGATGATGTCCTGCGGCATGGACTTCGCTGAATCGAAAGCCAGTTTTAGGCTATCGATCAGGGTGGATTTCCCACTTTCGTTAGGGCCGGTGATTTTGACCAGCTTGCCATTCGGATCAAGCTTCAAACTGGCGAACTTGATTTTGCCGATGTTCTCTACCTGCAGTAGAGTTATTTCTCCGATTTTCATGGGTCCTCCTACTTTACGATTACAGTGATCAACAGCTTGACGGCTGCGATTACTCCGGTGATTGCCAGCACGCCGATGATGGTCATCAGCGCGGTGGCAATAAGAGAAACGTAAAAACTATCACGCTTGCTCTTCGGGTTCTGCAATGGGCTCTCCTTTCAGGAACGGATTGTCGCCAATCGCTCGACAAGCGCCGGCCACTTCGCAGTAGCCCTGGCATTTCCGGCCGTCCCAGTTTTCCTCGTTGGAGCAAAGGGGCGGGGCAATGTCACCGCTCATTGAGCCGATGATGGCGGCAGAACGTGCCTTGATATAATTCCAAACCTTCTCGTCGTCCGCCAGTGGGATCTCGAAGGTATAGGTCTTTTGGGTAACGCTGCGCTGGGTAGCCGCTATGGTACCGCCGTCACGGACGATGGCGAAAATGAACAACCGCTTGGCCTCGATGCCTAACACCTTCTTGGCCAGGACGCGATAGATATTCAACTGCCTGGTAAAATCCTTGATGTCCGCCTTCTTGGGATCCATCTTGGTTACCTTGTGAGTCTTGGGCTGGCCGGCGCGGGCTCCGGTCTTGAAATAGACTGGCTTCCCATCTTCAAGGATCGGCTCGTCCTCGCTGTAGATGCCGAGGCATTGCTGTACCTTGTAGGATCCTACCACTTTGTAGTCGGTGATTGCCATTTCGCCCATCATCGGGCCGAATAAGTCAGAGCGCCCCTGGATTTCATCCGTCTCCAGGGAGATCTCTTTCTCGTCAAGTTCATGAGCTTTCGTCTCAAGCTTGGCGTGGGCATTGGTACCGATGATTCGGTAGGCAGCATCTTCCGGGTCCACCGAGAAGTCGAACTTTTCTTTGAGCCACAATTGTCGAATACCGACAAACAGGTCGGTAACGTGCGGCTTGCCGTCCCACTTGCGGGAGTCAGCGGCCACTTGGAGGTAGCCCAAAGGGTAACGAGTGGGTACCTTGCCTGACAGGACATCGGCAGCGGGGATTAGCACGCCGTCGATCTTGAAATGTGTCATCATTCCATGCCTTCTTTCTTCGCCTTCTCGTTGGCGATAGCAGCTTCAAGCTGCTCCATCTGCGTTTCTACCGGGCCAACGATTTGGAAATCGCGCCGGAGTGTCTTGCTCGGGTCAGATCCAAACGCTCGGCCGCCTTTCATCTTCATGGTCAGGCGATAGCGCAGGTCAAGGAGTATAGCAAGCCGGGATAATGGCTTCTTAGGATTCATTCACACCTTTCTTTCCGGCTAGCACTCTAGCCTTTTCGACTTTGCTTTTTATATGGGGATGCTCGTTGAGTATCTGGTCCCATCCGTTTTGATGCTGCCGACTATGGCAGGATCGGTGAGCGCGTAGCCAGTTCCAGGGTTCCTCGTAGTCGCGGACGTCAGAGCCGGCCGATACGATGTGCATCCGTTCGAGCGGATCATATTGGCTACCGCCAGTACCGCATACCTCGCAGACCGGCCTTGATTCGCAGTACCGATCCCAGGTCATCCCCTGCTCATGCTCGAATAGCGGATCATCGTCCTTGTAGCGCCAGGAATACCAGGCTTGCCACAAGTTCACCATGTCACCACCGATAGCAGCCATAACATCAGGGGAAATATCCATCTGCCCGAGCATCACCATCGCGTATTCTACGCAGAGCGCAAGCTCCTTGGTGTCCATCATCGAAGTACGCTTGAACATCACATGGCCAGTTACCGGGCTGGTTATCTGCGGGGCTGCTCCTTCAAGCACCGCCTCATGGATGAATTCGCACTCACGATCGGTCGGCTTCCTCCGCAGCATCGCCCAGGCTATAAACCGTTCAAGCCCCCGGAGTGTCCTGTTTTGATCTTGCGACCTGTGCGATCCGCGGTTCTCTAATTCTATGAGCGGGTTCTCAAGAAAAAGAAAATTGACTTTGCCATTGTTGTCTTGAGCGACAACGACTTCCCCTGAAATCGTTATGTTCATGGGGTAGCCGTTGCCTTCAAGTTTTGCTGCGTCTGCCTTTTTGAGTAAAGGCCGGATCCTTTCCAGATTTTTCCCAGAGAAAAAGATCCAGGTATTCGGAATTTCACCGACGCATACTGCGATCATAGGGTCACAAAGTACGCGGCAGCCGCGCGGATTTGCTCGACATCGGATTCAGGGATAGCCGAAGCTTTCGTGAACAGAGCGGCGCCCTGCTGCCCGGTTATCTTCCCCTGGCGCTGGAGTAGGCCAAGGTAATCCATCAGTTCTGCCTTGGTGCTGATGCTGGCGGCGGCCTTCTGCACCTGCTTCTTGTCAGCCTCATTGTTCTGATCTGACGAGGCCAGGTCCGGGTCATCCGTGGTAATCAGGTTAAACGTCTTGAGCAGTCCATACTTCCCTGCATAGGTCATCGCCTTGCCGGCGTGCTTGTCGCTGGTATCGTGGCCGGCGCCGATCGATCCAATGATTTCGCTTTCCCCGGTTTCGGAGTCGACAAACTTGTACTTACAGGTGGCTACCGCCACATTGCCGACCAGCTGGACCTGGGCGTCGATCGGGAAATAAAGCAACTTCTCCCGTACCAGGAGCGGGCGGATCATTTCGAGGACCGCGGCTTCGGTGGTCACGTTATAGCCCTGGCCGCTTTTCATTTCGATTCTTTTGTCCCGCAAGACATGGCTGGTTTCGTCCATGATGCGTGCGAGCTTTTCATACAAGCCCATGAAGCCTCCCTGTGGAAATATTTCCACAATCAAACGGTGAATGGGACAATCAACAATCCTTTCGTTCCATCATCCAATTCCACCGCGAACATTTCGGCCTTACCATCAAGGCCAGTGATTTTTTGCATAGCCGCCGGGACGATAACGTAGCGGCTATTTCCTCTGGATTTTTCTCCACTTACCGAAACGATTGCCCGGTCTAGCTTATTCTTGATTGTCATAGGTCCTCCTGCCCTAGAATAATATCACGAAAACAATCGCAAGTGCAAGTAGAAAAAGAAATGCAAGGACATTTTTAATCCCCATAGGGTTCTCTTTCTCCCTGCAGGTCTTTGTCAGGGTCCCATGACTTGAAGATTACCTCCGGAAGATCAGGCTGGCAGCAATATGCAGCGGTTACAAAGCCAGGATAGTTCGTCCCGCAAATTGGGCAGGTGAAATACGGGGCTTTGGCGGGGATAGAATACGGGGCGAGCTGGACTGATTCGGCATATATCGTTCCGTCAGACAGCAACTCTCCGATAACCTTGAGCCGCGTTGTGGGTGAGGTTCTGATAATGGCGCGGTTGATGCCAGCTCCGATGAATATCGTTCGCGTGCCTCTCACCCAGCCATTGGGATACTTCTGCCAGGTCCGATATTTTATGGACAGATCGAAAAAGTTTTGATCATCGGAAATCTCTCCGATAACCACCCCTATTACCTCAACTTTGTTTGCTAGATTCATTGGACCTCCTTGTTGAAAAAACGCTGAGGATTGCGTATGACGCACGCAAAACGCTATCGAGGGGAAATTAGACGGCTTTCGCTCCAGACCCCCTGTTTTTGCAATCCTCAAGCAACGCTGCACTACTTTGAGTAGTCCATACAAAGCTGTTTTGCGCCAGCGGTGTATTTCTTCCACAAGCTGTCAAAATTGTCATCAGCTTGAGCCGTATAGGTCTGCTTTGAGACAAAGGACCTTTCTCCGTATCCGTCCTCAAAGAAATCCGAAGGGGGACAGCCCTCGGTATCGCGGTCGACAATTATAACGTCGACCGTCCCATCAGAACAAATGTGTTGAATGATCCCGCCTTCAACGGTCAGGATGATTTTCATGTAACCCCTTTCTGTGGATTAAATCCACGCCGGCTTGACGGTGGTTTCAGGAAGCCCCATCAGCCAATCCAATACCCACTTGGGCACTTCTTCGTGCAGCCATTTGGTGCCGAACTTGTATCCGCAGATCGGGCAGGGTCGAGACAGCAATCCGCCGTTCTCGACTCCGTTCCACATCATCATGTTCTGCTGGATGCGGTTGGCTTCAGGATCGATAAGCCAGTCTGAATTCCAGCCCATCGCCCTTTGATGCTCACACCCGCTGCGCATATCGTTCAAGTGCCAAGCATCCCAAATAGCATAGAGGTTATGCGCCATGATAGAGTCCCAGCCAGGGTTGAACTCGCGTATATCGAGTAGCGCGTCAAGGCATTGGCCAGCGCCGCCAACACAATCTCCATTGTGCTTCGGGCCTTCAACGCCAGTAATGGACAGGACGTTCACGCCCCCTTTGTCCTTGATGATGACGTTGATATACAGCGACCCATACTTCGTTCGACCTGGGTTCAAAATCCGCTCCATACAAACTCCTTTCTATGGCTTTTCGCCAATTGCACCCGGGCAGATTTGGTCCGCGCTCACGCTTTACCGGGTGCTACTATCACATTATCTTTTTATATTCTTCAACAAGGGCTCTGATTTCCGGACTGCCTTCGGCCGCGCGCTCAAGGTAGGCTAGCTCGTCCTGAGCTTCGAGGATCTTGTTGATCTTCTCGCGCAAGAGTATCTTGGCCTTTTCGTTATCCTTGGCCACCTTTACCTTGGAAGTCAGCTCGATGACGCGATCGATGGCAATTTTCTGGACGACGACCTTGGTGGCCGCGGCATTGAAAAAGCCATTGTCGACACGCGCTACTCTGGCAACTGCCAAGAACTCGTTGGCCTGAACTACGACGATGTCGTTGACTTCAACATCCTCGTCGCAGAAGTAACTGTAAATCTTGTCACATTCCGCGAAACGTACTCCTACTGTTTTCACTGATTTGCTCCTTTGCCTGGATTTCCCATCTGCCTGGGATAATATTATCACCTATGTCGCACCAGAATCGGCCGGATCGATCCCCCTTTCCAACTCCGACGATAAAATTGTTCCTTGCGACCAATTCAATAATGACTTTTTGTTCATCACTTATTGGCTTGGGCACATACTGATATTCAAACACAACAGAAAACTCGGCTCGATAAGTCATGGCTTGGCCTCTTCAAGGAAGTCATTCCCCTTGCTGATAACGGCATCTTCAAAACCGTTGAAATCAGCAAAGCCGATCTCGTCGGGCGTCCAGATAAAAACCGCATACGCTTCGTTGCGCATGGTTTCGTGGAAAGCCGAGACAAGCGGCCCCATTACCGGCTCAAGCCTTAGCTCTTCTCTGATGGCGGCGCCAAGCACCGCAGGAGTGAGAAGCTGACTACCGATAAGGGTTTCGTATTTCTGGATTAAGGCCATGATAATGGTCACGGTCTTGATTGATGGCGGCGGCTCGTCGTCGAGTCCGTACTGGGTTAATACCGCCTGGACCAGTTGCTTGGCAAATACCATTTGCTCTTCGGTCGGTACCACTTAAATCCTCCTTGTGGAAAATTTTCCACAATAGGACCTGACTGCAAAAAATTGCACCTCGGATATATTATTAAGAGTATTATAATAATATATATATACTCTTATAATATATCCGAGATGCAAAAAATTACCGTCGGGTCACTCTGCAGCACCTAGCCAGCGCACCGTTCCAAGCGCTTCAAGCTCGGAAAGGAAGCGGTCGACTAGATCTTCCGTAGGCAAATAGGCCGGCGTCTGGATCACTCCGTTGACCATATAGTCTACTTGCCAGAATCCTTCCTCGTCCCAAATTGCGCCTTGATGTTCGATCGACAGGATGATGAACTCACGAGGCCCGGTTTCACCTTTAGGCGTGGCCGGAAATAGGATCAACCAAGTGAAGGCAATGGCGATCACCATGGCCAGGACTGCGAGAAATGCGATCGTGTTATCTTTAACCACGCAGCACCGCCGGTTCTTCTTCTCTGATTGAGTAGAAGCCAGACCGGCTAATGATCAAGTGGTCAAGCAGCTCGATCCCTATGATTTCGCCGGCGTCTCTGATGCGTTTGGTTACTTCCCGATCCTCACCGCTCGGGGCCGTGGACCCGCTAGGATGGTTATGCGCCATGATAATGCCGGCGGCGTTACGCTTGATTGCTTCCCGAAAGATTTCCCTGGGATGGACTATGGTTCTGTTCATGGTCCCAATCGATACGATTTTTTTGCCGGTGACAATATGGGCGCCGTTCAGGAATAGGACTACCATGTGTTCTTGGGTTTTGTTCCCGATCATCCTCATGGCGATCTGGTATGCTGACACAGGGTTCTTGATGACGTTGGCTTCGCGGACCTCACACAGAGCCCGCTCCAAGATCTCGATTGACTTGAGCGAATTGTCGTATTCGAGGATCATTCGACTCTCCTTGCTATGATTACTCGGTAAGTGAATCGGGCGTCCATCCCTAAGTCGATAATGGCCTGGGAGTTCGGCGGCAAAAGGGTCGCGCAGGGGTAGATCTTTTTGCCTTTGAAAAAGCTGCGCAGCGGTTCGCTTAGTTCATCTTTGCGGACCGTCTTGAATGCAGCCTGGTTGAGGGGCGTCACCAAGTCGGTGTCGAAAAAGCTCCCCGCGTTTATCCAGTTAACGTCCCGTAATCGTTCGAGGTGCATCATCATACTTAGCCCCCGATCTTTGCTGATAAGCATTCATCGACCATGCTCAAGGCTCTTTTGACGCCTTCGATGTCGTTGCGGCCGGCCGCGACTTTGGCCATGATGACCGCGGTGATTATTGTCGTCGAGGCGGCGTAGGCCACCATCGCGCTTTCTTGAACAGACTGGGGGATCGCGGAATTAAACCGGACCATGGCCACCCATTCGTTTTTGTCGCTCATTAAGCTGTACATTTCAGCGACTTCCGGGTCCTTGATTGCAGTCATCGTTACCTCCTGCAGAGTTGTTGGATTTGGTAGAGTGCGTTCTCGTCGACAAGGGCTTCGCGTTCAAACCCATTCTCCAGGTAGGTAACCAGGTAAAAGGGTTCCTCGGCCATATTGTTGACGATAACGACCTGACAGATTTCGTAGCGGGGGCCACAAGCAGCCAAGAGGATGGCCGCCAGGGCGATAAAGATTTTTCTCACTTGGGGACGTCCGGGGCTACAACGCCGACCGTCGATGGCGCGATCGATTCAGGGCTTAAGCGAAAGCTTCGATCATCACACAAGCTCCACTTGCCATAGATATCAACCATGCCGTTGTTCATCCTAATGTAAGACGGGATCTCCCGCTCTTCTATTTTGACCATGATCGAAAGGCCGTCTGTATTGAATCGACCGGGAGTAACCGCGGCAGACATCCAGACAGTTCCGGTTTCGTCTGGCGAAAACTTCACCCGCTTCAAGTAGCCTTTTAGGATGATAGGGTTTTCTATTTCGGCCATATCAGTTCCCATGCCCGAGAAGGGCGTGGCGGTAGGCCGTCTCGACAGTGCTTTTCGCATTGTCGCATTCCATGTCCATGCCCATCGCCTGGCCGGCGTCATAGGCAGCTGCGAGTGCCGATTTGCCCTGTTCGAGGGCGGTTTCAACGGCGGCGTAGATCTTTTCATAGACTGCTTTCATACAAGATCCTTTCCCCTGCTTTGCAGGTGTTAAAATTGCTTGTGGAAAATTTTCCACAATATGGGGACGGCAGGACTTGAACCTGCGACTGCCACTAAAGGCTAACCTACCAACTGGTCCACATCCCCATGTCACGCTGCGCTATTGTATTAACAGCGCAGCGTTTTCAATTACTCGTGACAGGTCTGAATAGCTTCATCGACGCCGGACTCGCCAGCTTCGATAGCGTCGGCCGCTTCAACGCGGGCCTCAAGATCGGTGTCGGCTGAATCGTTGGTGGCCTTGCGCGGTACCGGCTTGAACTCAACGTGTTCAGCTACTACCTTCACGCGGGCCTGCATCTTGCCTTCGGCATCGGTCCAGCGATCCTGCTTGATGCGTCCTACGATACGGACGCCGCGGCCTTTGACCAGATGATTCGCGCAGGTTTCGGCCAGCTTCGACCAGCACTCGATGGAGATAAAGCTGACTTCCTTTTCAGTGACGTCGCCGTTCTTGTAGAAGCGGTTGGTCCCAACGGTGAATTCGCAGACCGAGTGGCCGTTAGGCGTGGTCTTGAGGATCGGGTCGCGGGTGAGGTTGCCTTCGATGATGATACTGTTCAAATTGCTCAACATATTGAGCCTCCTAGCATAGATTTCGGCCCGCCCATACGGGCAGGTTATGGCGGAGCCGGGAGTCGAACCCGGCCGTTCTACTTTTCAGTAGCCGTATCCGCAACGGGCTGCTTCACGCTGCGCCGTATAGATCGCGTTCTTCATGGTGACCATGTCCTTCCAGTGGACCAAGGCGCCGTTCATTACCTTGAACACTCCATACACGATATGCTGGAGACGGCCGATCACGACCGTGGTTTCTTTTACGACACAAACTGTTGCATCGAAAACGATGCTTCCATCACTGTAGATTGGATGACTCATTTTTAAGTCCTTTCAGAATGATTCACATTCTTTGGTTCCAGGCTTCGGTCACCTTCTCTGCGGCGGCTCTTGAAGCGCTGTTATCGTCAAGGTGATTCGCCAGGCATTCTTCCCTGGCGATTGATAGGCCACATATCTTGCAAACAACTTTCGCTGGCAGATATGTTGTTTCTTCTTCAGTCGCCCAAGATTGGCACAACTGCCTAAACTTATGGCCGAATGTTCTTAGGGCCATGCCCCCGCAACAAGGGCAGAGAAGCAATTTGGCGATCATGTTAATACGTTCCGCTGGGATATCTGGACTTCTTCGATCGCAGATTCCGGAGCCTCGGGGTGGGCCTTTAGCGCCGCTGCCATAGCTTCCGAGGCATTGTGCGCTAAAGTCTGGAAGTACACGCGAGTCCTGTCATCGCTAGGTGCGAACACGACATGGTAAAAGTGCATTCAAACCTCCGTATAGCAGACAGACGAAAACTCGCCGAACCTTGCTTTGGCAAAGGCTTCGGCTTCATTGTGTCCGCGGGCCATGACGTAGCTGATTTCTAACCCAAGCTCGTTATAGACGATATACCATTTGTAACCGCGAATGAGCCTGGAGTTGTCCGGGGTAGTGGTGAAGGTTGCCATCAGTACCCCTCCGCTAGGTCAGAATACTTCGACTGCTCAAGAAGGTTGAGCGCGCGTTGAGCAGCATCGGCTTCGGCGTGCTCTAATTCTTGTTGAGCATTCCAAACCGGCATCATGCGCAGCGCCATATCAGCCGTCACCTTCTCGAAGTTCCTGACTATCGCTTTCGCCTGCAGGTAATTCTTGAAGGATTCGTCGACGACGATAATGCCAGGGCCAAGACGCTTATTGACCGGGGAGCAGGAATACTCCCAAGGATCCGGATAGACGTACAGTATCATGTGATACTCCTTTTAGAATGGTTCAATGCCGCGGTTCCACTGTTGCCCGCACGCGTCTCCTTCTTCGTTGCTTTCAAGCCGGCAACCGCACTCTTGGCATACAACTATGCAAGACTGTTTCCTGTCGCCGATTCTTTCAAACTCTGCCGGACCATTGCAGAAGGGGCAAGGTTGTAATTTCATGGTAGCTCCTTTCTAGTCCAAGATTGTTTTGACCAACGCCTTAGCGCGGTCCAGTGTAGCCGTTTGGATCAGGGTGCAGCCTTCCTGAAAGATACAAGCGCAGTTCTCTAACTCGAGAACTATCGCTGTACCCGAGCCGCCGTGGCAGAAGGTCACAGACTTCGGTTCGTACTCCATCAAACTCTGCAGCATTTCGCCGCTCACCTTAATGCTGACCATGCCATTCCTCCTTGTGGATTCTACCACTGGGTTTCACCTAGATTTTCGTACAGGATTTTCGTACTAGAGAAGCACACCCCTCGATTTTCGTGATGGTTTTTGGCTTCTAGCGGCTCCCAGCAATCACCAGGTTGTAGTCCCAAGCCGCTTACTTATCTCTGCAGCCAGGCCCACCAGATTATCTTGCTGTATACGTTCAATTTCCAAAGCCGTTAAGCCGCGCCGCCACATCCCGTAAGAGGCTCTCCTCCTATATCCACCTATACTGACTATCTCACTATTCCTGATGTAGTAGTACATCGTCTTTGTCTCTTGTTCCCTTGTCTGCTTGACCATTTTTACCTCTTTTCTATGCCACTTCTCTGTCATTTGTGGACATCATCTGTCATTTGTGGACATCCCTACTATCGTAGGTTAAGTAGGTTTATCGCTTTTTCTGTTGCTTGAACCATGGTTTTGACGAAATATGAGTCCAAGTACTCGTTATTCTGAAACACCAAGACCTCAAAACTAGCCTCAATATGGTCTACTAAGGCACTATGTATATCTCTAATTATAGTTACGAACATGATACACTCCTTTACCACTATACCGTGGTATCCTACCGGATAAAATGTGGAAATATTTCCACAATTTGCTGTGAACATCGAACTGCATCAACCAGATATAAAATGTGGAAAATTTTCCACAATTTGAGATCAAACTACATGATGAAAACACCTATATACATCACTATTATTTTGAACAAAACCATATCAAATATCATTAAAACTATATGTATATTGAATAATTCATATAACATTTTGTACAAAACCTTTTACATTTGGTGGAAATATTTCCACAATATGGTCAAAAACACCGGGGTTATATAAAACAGAGTGGTCTTTTACCATACAAACCACATGGCGGTAGCCATTTGGTGGATGATATTCATGATGGGAGTACAATAGAATGGAGTCCCAACGCATTTTCATTCGGTGCGGTAGCACCGGTTTTCCTTCCTTACACGACTAACCATCCCAACATACCTGGCGGTAGCCGGGACATTTATATTGGACGACTAACCATTTTAAGAATGATCTACCCAAGGGGGACCTATTCAAAAAAAAATAAAAAGCAAAAAAAAAGAGGCCAGCCTTTCGGCCAGCCGCTTGGTTTAGTATTTGTATGTATCGCCAGTCACCTGGCGCCATACTAGCATGACCGCTTCCATAGTGGCGGCTTGTACTTGCTTTATTCCGTCAAT
>Ga0316608_1000995_pt1 | contig 11746 bp, 18 predicted proteins | sample MIS2016152B_MG_FD_207673 | JGI IMG/M metagenome (GOLD analysis project Ga0316608, IMG submission 207673) | Microbial mat bacterial communities from Middle Island sinkhole, Lake Huron, Michigan, United States - MIS.2016.152B | ecosystem: Environmental > Aquatic > Freshwater > Lake > Sediment... | reverse complement strand
ACTGCCTGTGAACACCTAAAGGAAACTGATAATGGCAACACCTTTGTATTTGGGAACTTCTCGAACCATTCAAAAGATTTTTCATCTGCAGCATTAAATCCATAGATGCCCTGAAAGAAATCACCAACACAAATTAATCTACCTTCGAGTTTCTTCGTTGTTCTATTTCTTTTCAATACTTTCTCAATGATTTTAATCTGGCAACGATTTAAATCCTGTACTTCATCAACGAATACATAGTCTTGTGGAAAGAACCAAATACTGTTGTCAATTGCAGGTAAATAAATCATGTCTGTGTAATCAAAAGTATCTCTGTCAGTGGACATTGCATCCAATACCTTAAGTACACGTTTAATATCTTTGGGTTTACCCAATGGAATATCATATCTCTCTGTGAGATATGGAACATATTCTGGTTTAGTTGTTAGTGTGAGTCTACAAAGATTGGCAAGTTTCTTAATGTTATTCAAATAGAAACTAATTTCTTCTTCATCTTTGAATTCATCATGCAAATCCCAAGACTTGGACTTTTTTAATATGATTTTATCTGCCTTGAATTCATCGAACTCAATCTTGTCGCCATATTTCCTCTTAATTGCTGACGTACCCAAACCATATGTGGTATAACACCTTACATGTTCAGGTAATTTGGTTTTAAGTTCTTCCTGAATGTGTTTATTGAATGCCAAAAACATAATAGACTTATCGACAGGCAGTAATTTGACTGCTTCGACAATAGTTGAAGTCTTACCTGCACCTGCGAATGCCTTAATTAAGATGTTTTCAGGTCTTTTCTTGGTGAAAAGGAATATGCGTTCTTGCTCTGGCGTTGGTTTATGATTCATTTGAACTTCCCTCCGATTTGGGTTGAACTTCCCTCCATCTACCATCAAGATATTCATAAATGCTTGAGTTCTCGGAGATTAGTATTTTAAGCCCTTCCCCCCGTTTGTAAATCTTATTGCTGGTTATCAGGTATTCACCAACCTTTGTTAATTCTTCGAGAGTATTGAGAATTGAGTGATATGGTTTCTTTAACATCACGTCAACTTCACCCATCGATTTCATTTGATTCCAAAGAATTTCAGCGATATTATCGCCAACCTGTCCAAGTAAACGAATGGTAATGTCGATTGTTTTTGCAGCTTCAGCATCAAACTCTGCACTTCTACGCCCATATACGTCTTGAAGAACGTATCTTGCGAGTTCAATTGCAAAGAATCTATCTTCGGCTTTATGTTCATAATCTTCAGGCAAATCAATACATGGTCTACCACTATCATTTAATCCGATTTCATAATCAATTCTATACATGAAGTAGTTTTTAATGTTAAGAACCACAAATATATAACAAACAATTTGTTTTATTTCCTTTTTTTAAAAAAACTTTTTAGTATTTATGATAAATATTCCGTTATGAAAACAGTGTTTAGCAAACAAAGACTTCAAGAGGTTAAATCAGCAATCATGCTTATAGAGAATTTTCTTGGTGAAGCCAGAGAAATAACTACTGTTGAAGATTTTTTCGATTTTCTTGCAACAAATCCAAAAGCAGGTAGTTCGGCATTTGTTTATTATTGTAATCCAGTAAAAATTAATAAAAATTTAGAAGGTCGTGGTAAGAATGCAGTCAAAAATCCAATGTATAGTGAAGAACTTGACCAATCAATCTTATTTAAAAGTAGTTGGTATTCATTTAGTTTTGGCGAATTGTACACAACTAAAATGAAAAAGTTTGACCCCAATTGGACACCTGACCCAAATAGACAAACTTCATTGACAAAACATCCTGATATGAAGTACGTTGAGTCGGGTCCTAACGGAGATTACTTTACCATACTCCCACAAGGATTTGGAAAGTCAACATACGCAATCTATGATGTTAATTCAGGAATTCAAGGATTGAAAGACCCAAACAATTATAGAGTGGTAACTAATGCAGAAGAAATAAAACAATATTTTCCACCTAAAAGCGGTACATCTGAACCATTTCCAACAAGAAAATTGTTTGCAAGCAGAGTATATGAAATGGCAGCAGGTGGTCACTTATTTAAACCATCTGAATTTCAGTATGTATATTTCGGTGAAAAGGCTCAAAGTAGAATGTAATAAAACAAGAATATGGCATTAATAACAGTAGCAGATAAAAACAAATTATTCCTTCACATCAAGCATGAATTGGGATTTCCATTAAGACCCTTTGAACTAAAAGACGAAATGATGGATTCTTATTTAGAAATGGTGGTAGAAGATTATTCCTCATTGGTAAATAACTGGTTGATTGAACAACAGTGGATTGGATTGGAAGGTATGAGTAGGGAGAATAGCGATTTCTTATCAGCATTCACCACCAAGGCTAATACTTATATGGAAAGTTTCACCTATGCATATTCAAAACAAGTGGGTTTGGGTACTAACGCACCTGCAGCTACTGGCTGGGAACTTAAAAGAGATTATATCGTTTGTAGTGCAAATACACAACACTATATTATACCCGCAGGTCGTGAAGTAAATGAAGTACTATGGGAAACACCACCAGAAATCGATGGTGGACTTGTTGACCCATTTGCAATGAATGCTTGGAGTGCTGGTATGATGGGAATGTCCTATCTTGGTCGCCCTGCTATGTATGTGCAACCAACATTTTCAACATTACTTGCAGCACAAGACCGTAGAATGAAACAAAGAGTATTGCAATCAATACTAACTTATCGTATTACTGGTTTAGCTACTGGTGAAAAAATGTTACACTTATATCCAATGCCTAATGACCGTCACGAAATTGCTGGTTCTTGGGGTAAACATTATGCTGGTAGAAAAGTATGGTATTGGTATTATGACACTAATAGTCAGGGTAGAGATAAATGCTTGGAAGATAATAATGATGTTGTTAAATTGCCTTCAGACCCACCAACAAAGGTGTTGGAGTGGGGTAAAATGAATGACGTTGCGCATCAGCAAATAAGAAATCTGCTTATTGCTAAGGTGAAAATGGTAATCGGTGGAATTAGGGGTTTTTACACAGGTGAACTTGGAGTTGCAGAGAAACAATTAACTATGGATTACCGTCACTTACTTGATGAAGGCACTAAGTTGAAGGAAGATACTGAAAAAATTGTCTTAGAACAATTAGGTAAATTAAGTCAGGTAAATATGACAGAAACTCGTGCTAAAATTGCTGAGAATGTTAATAAAGAACGTGGATTCCAGCCACCAAGAACTCCAATAATGGCAATTTAATATGAAGAAAAAAAAACAAATAATTGACCTTCAGAGTCAGAGAATGGGCATGTTCATGTCCGACAATTCTTTTGATTTAGATGTAATGTACGGTAGAAACTATTTACAAACCGACAATGCACAAGAGGTTGTTATTCATAAAATCAACATTATTGAAACCAAGTCACATGCACTATATGGTCAGGCAAAGACTAAAGACAAGAAGTTCATGCCACCAGTTAGAATATCTGTAATGGTAAATATTGAAGAAGGTAAACAGGAATATTATGGTGGAAATCAGGGTGGTATTTCACGTGATGATACTGGCAACATAAGTTTCGGTGTCTATCTCAAAGAACTTGAAGAAAAGCACTTAGAAATCGACAGAGGGGACATTATTGAGTATAACATGAGTGGCGAAAAGAATAGATATTACGAAGTTGAAAATGCCAATAACGTTACTGACGAAACTAAGAAATCAATTGGTGGATTCAAAAGTTACTGGAAACGAATAACAGGAGTACCTGTAAAAGAGGATGTAGTGCCTTTCTTAAGTGAAACAAAGGGAAATTAATTAGTATTTATAATAAAATTTAATAGCATGGCAACAAGCAATAGTAAACAAAGGGAAATTAATTAGTATTTATAATAAAATTTAATAGCATGGCAACAAGCAATAGTAAACAAAGACTCTTCGAAATAATGGGAAGAGTTGACAAGACATTTAAACCTAGATTAAACGAAGGTGATGCATTTAATGATGCAGGCGAACCACTAATGACTCATAATCAACATAATGACTATACTGAGCCATCTGAACCAGAATATGACGATAGAAATGATTATGAAGATGATTTTGAAGAATTTACTCCTAATTCTATTGTAAAAGAAATTGAAAAACATTTCAACACATTATTGGAAACGTATAATAATAGAGAATATAGTTTTCTAACTAAAGGTATTAATGCTGATATTATGATTTATATTGAAAACAATATGATTAGTGGGTACGTAACATTTGCAAATTCTGAAGGTACAAATAAAGAATTCCCAGCAATTAATATTGAAGAACTCGCAATAGATGATTTAATTCAATTTTTTGAACCATATCGTCAATATATTTTAGCTGGGCAAGAAGCTGAAAATAGAATGAATTATATTTATAAACAAAATGCTGCAGATTCTCGTTACGCAAGTCAGGAAAGAGCATTTACTGGTGGCTTGGGTGAAAATATACACAATACTGCTCAAATGGGTGGTGTATTAAACTCTAAGGGAACTGCAGGATATAACCCAAACACAAAAAAACAAGATGATGAATATGCTAAGTCGGTTAGAAAAACAAATCCTGAACAATTAAAAATTAAAGAGGGGAATTCGGCACAATCTATTAACCCTAAATACACACATTTTGCCGTAACTAATGATACTGATGATATTGTAAATGGTTGGGATTATAGTGAAATCGAACCAGCAGAATTGCGTAAATTTAAAAACGATTATTTTTTCAAAGACCTTTCTGATATGGGAATCGACCCACATGGTGTTCACGTTGTAACTACAAACTATTTAAAACGAAGTGGTGTTAATCCTTTTGACATTAAATTTTGGAAACAATAACAAAAAAAGGGGCGATTGCCCCTTTTTTATTCTTCAAACATTTCGTCATCCATGAATATCGGAGTCTTATTGCCGACATATGCATCAGTGACGTTAAAATCAAAGAATTCTACTGCAACCTCATACTCCATACCATCCCTTTCCATAAGGACATCAATACATTTAGTTCTTGAATATATGACCCTGTTGGTACTTGTTGCTTTATCGTAAGCAACACCAATTACTGCGTCATTGAATCCATCTGCAAATAGTAATTCTTCATCGTAATACTCTTCATTAATAATTTCAAATTTTGTCATTTTTTTCCACATTAAATTGTTTTTTAATCTTCTCAAGTTCTTCAACCAATTTTTTATGTTGTTCTTTGGACTGAATGCCTAAATCATCACCATATTGATTAAATATATCTATAACAAATGTAATAAATTCTTTTTCTTTATTGGAAAGATATATACTTTTTTTTGAAAACCAGTATAATGCCAATGAAAGTAAAAGAACTATCGTTACCAATAATCCTATCAATATGTAAAAAATTGTCATTCAACTTCTTTTGACAAAAGTTTTTCTCTTACCAATGCAATATGTGCTTCACCAATAACCTTTGTCCAAGGAATTGGCTGACCATCGTTCATATAGGCTTCGAAATATTCCTGCATCTTATAAAACCAACGAGTTTCTTGGCTTTGACCTTTGAATACAAGTCCACGTTCTTTCCAAGTATTGCCATAACGTATTTCGTCATTAATAAGTTGCTGTTCCACATCACTAAATGTGAAATCCAATTCGTCAATTAAGTTGACATTTTTTAATCTTTCGTCCATGATTATTTATATTTCTCTTGTTCCAGAAGAGTATTAAATACAACAAGTGCATCCTCCAGTTTTTTTATTTGTTCATTATGTCTTAAAACAATATCTAATGTGTGTTTAATAACCTCAGCACTTCGATTAGTTTTAATCAGTTCATTAAGGTGTTCCAAAGCATCGTTACGTTTTTCAACAATATATGCAATACTCACAGAAACACCCATATCATTTAACTCAGTAACATTTTCCATAACTAAGATTTTTTCAATCCAGTGAATAATTCGGCTTTGATTGCTGGATGTGGGTTATCATAACCAACCAATTCAAAGTCTTCAATGGTTAGTGTCAATATATCATCAAGACCATTGAGTTCTTTATTAATTTTCATTGTCGGTAATGCCAATGGCTCTCTACTCAACTGCTCATTAACCGCATCCATGTGATTAACATATAAATGTGTATCACCACCAATCCATGTAGCAACACCGTATTCCATTTTACTTGCCTTTGCAAATAACATCAGAAGTATTGACATACTTGCAACATTGAAGGGAACACCTAAGAATGTATCACAACTTCTCTGATACATGTTCAGGTCTAAGTAGAATTTAGGAGCATTTAAAACATCTAAATCATCATGAGAATAAATATTCGGAATTTCTGAGGGATATGGTGCACGTCTTTCCTCAAAACTCATTGGTCTTACGATGAACTGATACAGTAGGTGACATGGTGGCAACGCCATATCTTTGAAATCTGCTTTATTCCAACCATCAATGATATGATACCTACTATAAGGATTTGACTTCAATCCATCAAGAACTTCTTTTATCTGGTCAACACCATTCTGATTACGCCATTGGTAACCATAGACTTTGCCTAAGTCACCGAGTCTGTAATCAATTGGTGAATGAAAACCACCAAATGTTTTGACTGTTGATGCTGTGGGGTCGGTTTTAATACGATTAATAAATTCATCCATAGTACATGGTTCACCAAGTACCTTATTATCTGTATGATATTTCAAATACCACCTATAAGCGTCACCATTCCAGATGTTTACGTTGTTATCTACAAGATACTTGATATTTGTTTCACCCCTGAGAAACCAAAGGAGTTCATGCACAATGCCTTTCCAGTACATTTTCTTTGTGGTAAGCAAAGGAAATCCTTTTTGCAAGTCCATTTGAATCGTGGCATGTGAAATGCCAATAGTGTTCGGCATATTTGCTCTTCCACTTTCTTTTTCGACACCGTTATCAACGATGTTTTGTAATAAGTCCAGATATTGTTTCATTATTTCTTTGGATTGGTCAGCACATCAATTTCACGTTTGATGCAAGTCTTATCTCCATCAGTTAATGAAACCATTTTGCTGGTAGTCTTACCATTTATTTTTTCTGGCTTTGTGCCACGCACTAATTGTGCTTCAAGTGCCTTCTTTGCGAAGTCCCTTCTAATTCTGATTCCAGTTGTACCCTTCATAATCAAGATTTATTAATATAATTATTATTTATTTACTACCTGTTGACCCAAAGCCACCCTCACCACGTTCAGTATCTGATAGTTCTTGTGCTTCAACCATTGTTATTTTTGGAATTTCCATAAATACTATTTGTGCCACACGGTCACCGACTTCAAATTTTTTTATATTATTAGGGTCGCCCCAAACATTGTGTTCATTAAATTTTTGAAATCTGCACATGAGAGAACCTCTGTACGATGCATCGATAACACCAACACTATTTTTAAGCATTAAATCCATTTTAGTTACCGAACTTCTTGGAAATATAAGTCCTACATATCCTTCAGGTATTTCAACGGCTATTCCAGTATTGTATTCGATAAAATCTGGGGTTTCATTTATTGAAACCGCAAACAAATCAAATCCAGCATCGACATCATGTGTTTTGAATGGGGTTTTTGCCTCTGGCACTAATTTTTTAAATTTTATTTCCATATAATTATCTATTATCTCCACTTCCATGTAATGTACCTCTGTCACGTCTTGACTTTAATTTTTCAACATTATATGTGGCAACATCTTCCATTTTAAGTCCGAGAGTGTCACACATTGAAGAAATATACCAAAGAATATCACCTAATTCTTTTTTTATTTCTTCCACATGTTCTTGAGTTATAATACCACCATTATCTCTAATAATTTTCTTTATCTTACCTTGAACCTCACCCGCTTCACCAAGACCTAAACCATCATAAGCGACAGCAAGTAATAATTTCACATCCTCATTGGTATCAGGGTATCTTTGTGAAAATCTATCTAAAGATATTTTAAGAAAATTTGCTTCTTCTTGGTATTCCTCAAATGTTTTAATCGTGTCCTTCATTTCCAATATTATTTAATGCATCAATTTCCGCTTTTATATTTCTTATATCAAATGGATGATTTTCAATCGCATCAATGGTTTCAGTAATAACTTTATTATAATCATTCATCATTTTTTGATTTTCTTCGAGAGTTTCATTAACTTGTTTCAATGCGAAACGTGCTTGTGAACCCTCATCTAATGCAATTGGAGCGTCCCTATCTTTATAAAAGAGATAATTTTCTTTATTGGCATAAAATTTTAATGCTTCTTTCATTAAAGCAATCAGGTTTTCATATTGCTCGCTATTCATCGTCATTTTCGTTTGCATTTTCTTCGATTTTATTTTCAACAATAGTTTTTAAATCTTGAACTTCTTGAGGATATAATGTAAATTCTTTACGTGTTGGATATTTGCTATTATTTGCGATATTCTTAAAAAAGAACTTGCCTTGAGATTCACAGTCTTCGAACTCTTGATAGAATTCCTTGGAGATATTACCATATGAATAGGTATCACCTCTGCTAAATGCGATATAAAGTCTTTGATTGTTAGGAAAGTATGTAGTTTTTAATACATTACCTGAATTAAATACTGATTCAATATAACCAGTACTACCGTCTTTTTCTTGATATTCTTTGCGTTCAACTAACATCTAATGGTATTAAGTAGGCAAATATAAGTATTTAATAATTGAAATCCAAGAGTATTTATATAAAAAAGTTTACATGTCACTTCCAAAAAAAGTTAAATTAACGCTTGACACTAATCCACCGAGAATTGGTAATGAATACCTAAAGTTTGGTATGGATAGGATTGAAGAATTAATGCATTTAACTGACGAAAAAACAAAATATCTTCCCAGAACAATTTTACTTGAAAACCTTGACCAAGCACTCTTTGACTACGTTAATCTTGATGGCATGAAATTGACGTTAGATAATAATGTCGTACCAACATTTTATCTTGATAATGACCGTTGGGGAGAATTCTCTAAGACTTGGAAGTTCATGGATAATGATAATAACGTGCCAACACCTTACATTACAGTTAGACGTATTGATAAACAGGCAGGTACAAGAGTTGGTAAGAAATTCAGAGTTCCACAGCCACGAAAATTCAGATATGTGAATGTTCCAATACTTGATGAAGGTCAGGTTATTTACTTACAATTCAGAATGCCTGAGCCAGTTGATGTTGACATGATTTATGAAGTTGCGTTATTCACCAAATACAGAGTTGACGTTAATTCGTATGACGAACAGGTGCTAAAGAACTTTGCAAGTCGTCAGGAATACATTTGGGTTCATGGAAATCCAATGCCGTTGCTCTTCGAAGGTTTTGCAGAGTCAAATCCAATTGAAAATATCGATGGAGATAGGTTCTTCGTATCAAAATACGCATTAAAAATCTTAGGTTTTATACAAGACGAAAAGGAATTCGAAATCGTAAAGACCATGAGAAAACCAAGAGTTGGTTACGCATTAATGTAATTTCCAGTACTGCTTTGGAACGTATCTCCAGTAGGGTAAATCTGTTTCTTATTGTCGAAATTAGCTACAGTATTATTTACTCTTGTAGCATATGCTGATGTTTGTGTAACCTGATATGCTTTAGCAATATTAGAACTTAAACCCAAAAATCTCCAAGTTCTATTGGTTAGGTTTAGTTCGGTCTTAAAATACATTTTTTGTGGGGTCAGCATTGCTGCGTTGTCATAGTTATAGAATAATGAAATAACACCTGTCTTAGCGTTGTAGAAGCTAAATTTAGTATAACCAGTTACGGTTGTTCCAGTATATGAGTTAATATATGTCAAAGGCATATTCCAATTATAAAATTGATTAACAGTATCTGAATACATTTTATAGTTAGGAGTGTTACTATTACTACCCAACACTTTAGTTAGATAATTTGTGAATACTTTTGTCTGAGTATTACTATTGAATGTATCATAGAAGTCCAATATAAAAAAACTATTAAGAAGATTTGCGTTACTTGTGGCGATTTCTGTGGCAGTAAATCCTGCAGATAAAAATGTGTTAACGTTTGAAACCCCAAAATAAAATTTAATGTTTGTTGCACTAATGTCTGGACGATAGTTAAACCTACGAACTTCAGTATCGTTAACTGGATTAATCAGAACTTCTTTTGTTGCAAGAGTTAGATTATCAATTTCTTGTTGGTAACCAAGAAAATCGTCATTAGTACTCAATGTGAATTTTAAATTCACATCAAGATTTCTAAACTTTATAGTTTCTTTGATTATTGACATGGTTTACCTATATTATTTAAATCATTTAATGGTGTAATATCTAAGTTTACAGCATTTCTACTATAATAAATTTTCTGGAATGCTGAGAATGTATTGGAGTCACTTAAGTCTGGCATAATGCTTAAGACTATTCCTGCAAATAAATATCTTCTCTTATTTAAGAATGGGTAATCAACACCCAACCCAGTTAGTGGTTCTGTATATCCTTGTGGAACTATTTCACGCCAAACATAATTACCATCATTATCTATTTCAGTTGCATATTCAGGTATCGAATTTACGACATCGTATGAAGTACTACCAGAATTAGCATAACTCAATTCATTCGCAAGATACCTTAATCTTAATGGCATGAATGGATTGTACTTCCATATTAAATTTTTTGGTGCAGGGTTTCTATACTCAGTAGTAATATAAATTGTTTGTCCTGAAACCTGAGTTTGAACAAACTCGTCTTTAATATATTCAATCAAATTACCAATTTTTTGATTATCAGCAGTTTTAATATAATCATCAATATTTAACGTTGTAGGGAGAAAGACTGCTCTATCAACTACACCTCCAGTTGTCCATTGCTTGGTAAATTTCATTGTTTCATCCACGTTATTACCATTCTTCTTCAAATTGTATTGTGCATATAAAAACAATTCAGTTGCTGGAAAATTAAAATTATCAAAATATTGTGATACGTCAAAATCTTTTCTAAAACTAAATGCATATGTTTGTTCTCCATAAACATTATTGGAATAACCTGCGGGATATATTTCGAAATCATTTGGCGTTGCAACTACTTGAAAATATCTGATATATCGAGTTGTCCCTGAACTGCCATTAAATATTTGAGTATAACCACTATTAGATGCTTTAACTAAATAAAATTGAAATGAATTTGAAATATTCTTTGCAGTACTTGAATACGTAGGATTAAAAAAGTCTTCAAGTATTTTATAATTATCGGTAAGTGTGACTTGATTATTTTTCAAACCATTTAGTAATGACAGATATTCTATTCTACCATAAATTCTATAATTTGGATTAGCTTCTCTCTCTAAATCGAACACATCTGAGGAATTTACGTTATCATTCACATCATACTCCATGAGTTCAGACACCCTATTTGATAATTCTAACTTATCATAAGAGTCCGTGTTTACAGAATTAATATTCTTCTGACTACCAAGTAATATTTCAATCGTTTTATCCATATTCTATAAATACCTGAAAAATAGTTTCTGTTTTTTGTAACATTTTAAAATGTTCTTCGTATAATCATCATGTTTAACTTAATAACTTCAAAAAAATGAAAAAAGTAACTTATTTATTAGTTCTTATGTTTTCGCTGGCTTTAACATCAGCAAGTTGTGATAAAACCGATGAACCTATCGTGCCTGACACCAAAACAATCACCGTAGCAGATTTGGAAGGTGACTGGAATTTTGAAAAACTTGAAATTTTCGATGCAACTGGTATTGTTTTAACTAAAACATACACAGGTGGA